>OBVX01000697.1_pt1 | contig 16239 bp, 14 predicted proteins | sample 1495161 | NCBI WGS metagenome assembly OBVX01 (sample SAMEA2580023, study PRJEB22360) | human gut metagenome | reverse complement strand
TATTTATGCATAAATATAATACGTTATACACGCTAGGTTTATAGAGCATGTTTTGACCACAACATCATAATATTTATGAATATAGGATAACAGGAAGGCTGCATATAACATGGGAAAGATATTTTTTATTTCAGGGAAAAGCTCAACAGGGAAGGATACTATTTACAAGAAGCTTTTAGAAGACCGCAGCCTTGGACTTAAAAAGATAACTATGTATACCACAAGACCTAAACGCAGCGGAGAGCAGGACGGAGAGGAATATTTTTTTGTTGATAACGATGAAGCTGTGAGGCATGAGTGTGACGGAAGTATTGTTGAGATAAGGATTTACAATACTGTATATGGTCCATGGAAGTATTACACAAGAAATGATGGTCAGATAAATCTGGATGGGAAAGAGAATTATCTGGCGCTTGGGACTATAGAAGCGTACAATAAGTATTGTGAATACTTTGGAAAAGACAGGGTGTGTCCGATATATATTGAGGTTGATGATGGTACCAGATTAAGAAGGGCATTAGAGCGTGAGTGCCGTCAGGAAAAGCCACAGTACAGAGAGATGTGCAGAAGATATATTGCAGACGAAGATGACTTTTCAGAGGAAAATATGAGGCAGTGCGGAATAATAAAAAGGTTTGTAAACGATAAGCTTGAGGACTGTATTGCAGAAATCAGGGAATATATAGTACAATGCAGTAAACAGCTTGACGCTTAACTTCCGATATGACAAAATGTAACTATTAAGAAGTATTTATTTAATAAGCAGCCGTAAAAGCTGTATTTTATAGGTTAATTCTATTGAAAAAGTAAGCTTACCGGGAAATGGTTATCGCTATAATGGTGAGTCAGGAGGATAATTCTATGGACATTAAAGTGAATGATGTGAGCAGGGCGATGCCTGTAGAAAATCAGACAAAGACTTCACAGGCTGATGGCTCTTTTAAGTTCATTTTGGCGAGCAATGTAGAGGATGCAGAGCTTAATAGCAGGCTTAATCAGCTTATGACGCAGATTACCGAGCAGGGTGAGCGCATAGCCAAGCATACGGATATCGCTGATATGAAGAGATATAGGGAGCTGGTCAAGGATTTCATGAATGAGGTTGTCAATCGCTCACATGAATTTTCAAGGGAGAATTTTCTTGACAGAAGGGGAAGACACAGAGTGTATGGTATTGTAAAGCTTGTGGACAAGAACCTTGATGACCTTGCCACGGAGCTTTTGAAGGATGAGAAGGATAATCTCACCATATTGAGCAAGGTTGGGGAGATAAGAGGACTTCTGATTGATATATCGACATAAGCTTTGATGCTGAATCAGGGTGTAAATGATAAGAGTGGTTATAGAAAGGGGTTGGTCTTGTATGGCAGAGTTTAAAGATATCCTGGGGCATGAGGGGATTATAGCTCATTTGCAGAATGCTGTTTCCATGGATAAGATATCACATTCATATATTATGAGCGGTGAGGATGGGCTTGGAAAGAACATGCTTGCTGATGCCTTTGCAAAGACATTGCAGTGTGAGGAGGGCGGTATTACACCTTGTGGGAAATGCCGTTCGTGTATTCAGGCGGAATCGGGAAACCAGCCGGACATAATACATGTTACCCATGAGAAGCCTAACTCAATAGGTGTGGATGATGTCAGGGAGCAGCTTGTAGATGATATTGTGATTAAGCCTTACAGCAGTAAATATAAGATATATATTATTGATGAGGCGGAGAAGCTTACTGTTCAGGCTCAGAATGCCATTTTAAAGACAATAGAGGAGCCGCCGGCTTATGCGGTGATTATTTTTCTGACCAACAATGCCGGGGTATTTCTTCCGACCATACTTTCAAGATGTGTTATGCTCAGTCTTAAGCCTGTCAAAAACCAGCTTATTGTTGAGTATCTGATGAAAAACTGTAAGATTCCGGAATATCATGCGCAGCTGTGTGCGGCGTTTGCACAGGGACGGCCGGGGCGTGCGGTCAAGCTTGCTGCATCTCCTGATTTTGAGGAGATTAAGTCGGATATTATTAAGCTTTTAAAGAATATACATAATATGGAGCTTACGGATCTGGCTGCGGCAATCAAGGATATAAATAATTATGATATAAGCGTTGATGACTGCCTTGATATTATGACCTTGTGGTTCAGGGATGTTCTGCTGTTCAAGGTATCGCGTGACCCGAATTCGCTTGTATTTACGGATGAGGTTGCAGATATAAGAAGGGCTGCCGGTAAAAGCTCGTATGAAGGACTTGAGCTTATAATGGAGGCATTTGATAAGGCTAAGACAAGACTTCATGCGAATGTGAATTATGACATGACAATGGAGCTGTTGCTGCTCACAATAAAAGAGAATTGATGGCAATTGATTAGAATAAAAAAGCAGATAAGTGAGGATTTATATGGTTAAGGTAATTGGAGTCAGATTCAGAAGGGTGGGTAAGATATATTATTTTGACCCGCTTGATATGGAGATTAAGCAGGGCGACCACGTAATTGTGGAGACTGCAAGAGGCGTAGAGTATGGGTATGTTGTGCTTGGCATAAGGGAGGTTGCAGAGGATAAGGTAATTCTTCCGCTCAAGCCGGTGCTGCGTATCGCCACTTCCAAGGATGATGAGCAGGAGCTTAACAATAAGGCTAAGGAGAAGGATGCGTTTAAGATATGCCTTGAGAAAATTAAGAAGCATGGTCTTGAGATGAAGCTCATCGACGCAGAGTATACCTTTGACAATAACAAGGTGCTGTTCTACTTCACTGCGGACGGAAGAATTGATTTCAGAGAGCTGGTTAAGGATTTAGCAGCGGTGTTTAAGACTAGAATTGAGCTCAGGCAGATTGGTGTCCGCGATGAGACTAAGATACTTGGAGGGATAGGAATCTGCGGAAGACCGCTGTGCTGCAGCACTTATCTGTCGGAGTTCGTTCCGGTATCAATTAAGATGGCGAAGGAGCAGAGTCTTTCACTCAACCCTACGAAGATATCCGGTGTGTGCGGAAGACTTATGTGCTGTCTCAAGAATGAGGAGGAGACTTATGAGGAGCTTAACAGCAAGCTCCCTAATGTAGGTGATTTTGTAACCACAGCTGATAAGCTTAAGGGTGAGGTGTCGAGTGTAAATGTTCTCCGCCAGCTTGTGAAGGTTATAGTAACACTTGAAAATGATGAGAAGGAAATCCGCGAGTACAAGGTTGAAGATTTGAGATTTAAGCCAAAGAGAAGGCGTGATAACAATAACATCAATGATGATGAGCTCAAGGCACTTGAGGCGTTAGAGCGCAAGGAAGGAAAATCGAAGTTAGATGACAATTAATCTTAAAGCCAATGAGCGGCTTGATGATTTACAGAGAAATGGTTATAAGCTTATCCAGAATTCCACCGTGTTCTGTTTTGGCATGGATGCGGTGCTTCTGACAGCTTTTTCCACGATAAAGGATGGGGAAAACATGATTGACTTAGGCTGTGGCAATGGTGTTATCCCTATTTTGTTAAAGGGAAAGACAAAGGGCGCTCATTTTACAGGACTTGAAATACAGGATATAAATGTTGATATGGCAAGGCGCAGTGTGGAGTACAATGGTATCGGTGACTGTGTGGACATCGTTCAGGGAGACATTAGGGAAGCCTGCTCAATTTTCAAAAAGGGTTCTTTCGATGTGGTGACGAGTAATCCGCCGTATATGACGCAGAATCACGGCCTTACCAATCCGGAGAGCCATAAGGCTATTGCAAGGCATGAGCTTTTGTGCACGCTTGAGGATGTGGTGGCTGCGGCAGCAGGGCTTCTCAAGCCGGGAGGACGTTTTTACATGGTTCACAGACCTCAGCGCCTTGATGAGATATTCGGCGTTATAAAGAGGTATGGCATGGAGCCGAAGCGTATGAGGCTTGTTTATCCTTTCATCGACAAGGAGGCAAATATGGTGCTTATTGAGTCGATTAAGGGAGCTAAGCCTATGCTTAAGGTGGATAAGCCGCTTGTGATATATGCCGATAAGGGAGTATACACCAAGGAGGTACACGATTTATATGAATGAGAATGGAATCGGGGAGCTTTATCTGTGTGCAACGCCGATTGGAAATCTTGAGGACATGACCTTTCGCTGTATACGCGTGCTTAAGGAAGCGGATGTTATTGCCGCGGAGGATACGCGAAACAGCATTAAGCTATTAAATCATTTTGAGATAAAGACGCCGATGACAAGCTATCACGAATTTAACAAGGTTGAGAAGGCGCGCGTGCTTGTGGAAAGGCTGCTAAAGGGCGAGACGGTTGCACTGATAACGGACGCAGGCACACCGGGAATATCAGACCCGGGTGAGGAGCTTGTAAGGCAGTGTATAGAGGCGGGAATCAAGGTGACACCTGTACCGGGAGCCGCAGCGTGCATAAATGCGCTTATCATGTCGGGAATGCCTACGAGGAGATTCTGCTTCGAGGCGTTTCTTCCGTCGGATAAGAAGGAGAAGGCGGATGTTCTCGAGCAGCTTAAGGCGGAGCAGAGGACGATCATTATTTATGAAGCACCGCATAGACTGTTAAGGACATTGACAGAGCTTGAAAGTGCGCTTGGAGGCATGAGAAAGATAGCTGTATGCAAGGAGCTTACCAAGAGACATGAGACGGTGTACCGCGATACGATATCTGGCGCGTTAGGTTATTACACCGCCAATGAGCCAAAGGGAGAGTATGTTCTTGTCATTGAAGGCAGGAGCCCGAAGGAGCTTTTAGAAGAAAAACGTGCTGTATGGGATGATATGAGCATTGAGGAGCATTTCAATATGTATGTCTCCCGGGGAATGGACAAGAAGGATGCGATGAAGCTGGTCGCAAAGGACAGGGGAGTTTCTAAGAGGGATATTTATAATGCATTGCTTGATTAAGAATAAAAAAGAAGAGCTGGTTTACTTGATAGCTTTTATATGCACCGTTGTGGTTTCAATGGTGCTGTTTGTATATTGGGGAAATGGAAAGAGAGTTACTTTCTGTGATGAGATATACACGTACAATATAGTAAACTCGGATGGTCTTACACCTTATGAGATAAATAAGTGGATGAGCGGAGACGATTTTAAAAATGCGCTCACCCATGGCAATGACGATTATTACGAAAAAATGATAGATAATATCAAAATTGATAAGGTTCATCCTCCACTTTACTATATTTTTGTGTATATAGCGTCAAAGCTTGCGGGAGACACACTCTCAGTCTGGACAGCATTAGCTGTGAATCTTTTTGCATATTTAGGGACAGGGTGTATTGTATTTTTCATCTTAAAAAAATTGTTTCACAGCCCTGTATTATCGTCGCTTGGAACGATAGGAGTGCTGATGACCCAGTGCATGTTGTCGGCGGGTATGCTTGCAAGAATGTATATGGTATATACATTTTTTACGGCACTGTTTGTCTATGCCAATGTGCTGGCATCAGATAAGAAAACAGGTGTTGCACGCAGCAGGGGTGCGATATTGGCGGAAATTGCAAAATATCTATTGTTATGTGCTGCGGTAGTCGGTGGATTTCTTACACAGTATTATTTCGTATTCTTTGTCGCCGCATTTTTTGGATTTGAGATAAAAACGTTTCCGGGATATATTGAAGTATGCTGTGGCTTTGGCGGTGGCGGCAGTCTTTATAAATAAGCTGTGGGATTACTGGTATGTGGCAATTACGTCAAATGCCCATTCAGCCGGGGTTATCGGCAATGCCAAAGAAATTTTTGAGCATCTTGGAAGTATTTATTATGGTTATAAGCTGGTAATAATGTATGTATTCCAAAAAGCTTATAAGGCTTTTCTTATATTATTTCCGGTTATTGCAGCTGTGTTCTATGTTGTTGCCAGAGGCAGGGAGAACTCATATATAAGGTCGGTTGTGACAAGAATTGCCGGTGCAGCTCTAATGTATGCGTTCGTGGTAAATGTACTCACACCGGAGGCTTTATCTTCAACAAGATATTATTATGCGGACATGCTGCTTGTTCTGCTGGCATATATAATATGCGTATTCGCCATTTTTGACAAAATAATAAAAAAAGGCGGCAAGGTTAAGCGGCTGTATATGACGGCAGTTGGGATTTGCATAATTGCATTGAATGTGATTCTTCTGATAAGCGGATTCGGTGTTGATTACTATCCTGATACCGGGGAATATGATGAGACAACAGATATTCTTGAGAGCTATAGTGATATCCCATGGATAATCGGGTGGGAACCGGGATGGATGATAGATACTGCAATGTTTGATTATACTATTCCGGACAGAATTATCCCAATGAATATCAATGCACAGGTTGAGGCAGGCACATTTGACGGTGTGGATGAGTTTATTCTGGCTCAGTGCAATGCCGAGGATTCAGAACAGGTAACTCAGAAAAATCTGTACAATTATATCATGGACACCGGAAAAAATGTGGAGGCTGAGAAAATTGCGTCACGAGGATATGTAAGCTTCTATTATTGCCGGGCGGCTGTGGATGATGGAAAAAATAAAGAGACAGTGGATAACTTTATTGAGCAGAACAGTGATATATTGTGGCTGGTTATAGATAATGATGGCTGGTATGATGCAGAAAAGATATTTCCTGATGGGGAACCTGAGAAGCTTATATTCATAGATAGGAACACACAGCATGATGCTACAGGGAAATACAGTGATTGTGGCAGAGCTGCTATTCTTATGTCGGTGTACGGCGATGATGTGAAGGATGTAGGATTATACTACCTGATTGGTTCAACAGGAAAGTTTTTTCAGGGAACTTATGTCGGAACTGCAGATAATGGTGCTGTTGTCATATATCAATGTGATGTTGTGGAATAGGGCTTGAAATTAAGCTGCTTTGTCAATAAATGGGGTGGTATCCTTCGGATGCCGCCCCATTGTTGTGTAGAATTGTCGTGAATTATAGGTTATCAATATCCTTGATCAGGCTGTCGACCTCATCCTTGGTGGTTGCCCAGCTTGTGCAGAAGCGCACAATGGTTCCGTTTTCGGAGTGTCCCTGAAGCTCAAAAATGTACTTATCGGAGAGCTTTTCTTTCTGCTCGTCATTTAAGATGACGAACTGCTGGTTGGTATAGCTGTCAACCCACAGAGGAATATTCTTGCCGGCAAAGGCCTTTTTAATCTGCATTGCCAGCTCATCGGCGCGCTTAGTGATTGCAAAGTACTCTCCGTTTTCAAGAAGGGCTGCAAACTGAAGACCGAGAAGCCAGCCCTTGGCGAGAACGGCACCATTCTGCTTCATATAAGCCTTGAAACGGCGTTTTAAGGCTGTGGCTGTGATAACTACCGCTTCACCGAACAGGGCGCCGCATTTGGTTCCTCCGATGTAGAATACATCCGTAAGCTCAGCAAAGTCCTTGAGGGTAACGTCATTTTTTTCGGAACCAAGTCCATAGCCCATTCTCGCACCGTCAACGAAAAGGTACATTCCGTATTTTTCACAGACATCATGTATAGCTGTCAATTCCTGAAGGGAATACAAGGTTCCCTGTTCTGTCGGAAATGAAATATATACCATCTTAGGCTCGGTAAGATATTCCGGTTCATCTGCCTCATAATAGGCAGCAGCACAAGCCTCTATCTGTGCGGCGGTAATCCTGCCATCGGTGTTGGGAAGCGCAAGAATCTTGTGCCCCGTGTTCTCAATGGAGGCAGCCTCATGGCAGTTGATATGCCCTGTATCGGCGGCAATAACGCTCTGCACAGGACTTAGTGCCGCGTCAATAACAATAAAATTCGCCTGTGTGGCACCTGGGAAGAATCTGACCTCTGCATCAGGACGGTCGATAATGTTTCTGATTATGAATGAAGCCTTATCGCACCACTCATCCTCACCATAACCACCATAGCTTGTATCGTTAGTGTCGGCAATCGCCTTGAGTATCGCCGGATGTGCCCCGTGGTTGTAATCATTGTTAAATCGAATCATAATAAGTCTCCTTTCTATGCGAACAGTAATGCCAGTGACACAATGAGCTGTAATATTGCGAAGCGGAATACAACCTGTGTGTCCGACCAGTTCTTATTTTTGCGCGCGTGGTCATGTAACGGTGTGCGTGTATTTGCAAGTATCTTTATCTTTAAGAAACGAAGCAGAAATACCTTTACAAGTCCGAGTCCGCCGTCAAGGATGATCACTATGGCAGCAGGGATGTAGAGCAATGGGCTTCCTGTTTTAAGTGCGCATATTGCGATAAAGAATCCGATTGCGCGGGAGCCGGCGTCACCCATGAGAAGTCTGCTGGGTGAGGCATTGAACCAGAGGTATGCGAGCACACATACCGAGAAGAGCAGTATCATGTGCATAAATGCGGAGTCGGTATCCTTAATTCTGCATATTCCATACATCGTGCCAAGTGTTATAAGTGATAAGGTTCCCGAAAGCCCATCAACACCATCCGTGCAGTTGGTCACATTTATCGAAACCCATATAAGTATTACGGCGAGAATAATAAAAAGCCATACAGGAATTGTCACGCCCGCATCGGAATATCCGAAATTGATTGTTGTGCCGTTGTAGTTGACGTAGGTAAATGCAGCGGCGAGGGCGATTACGAGGTCGATGAGTCCTTTTTTATATTCGCCCCATGGTGATTTCGAGCTGTCATCAAGGTAGCCGCTCACCATCGAAGCTATGACAAGTATTATGTAGATTAAAAATTCGTTTGAATAAGGAACGAAAAGCAGGGAAAACAATGAAAAGACAAGTATAAAAAGTATTCCGGCACCGCGGGGTTTTCCTTGGGATACCTTTCCGTTTATAGCAAAGGCACGTCCCTGGTCGCGCGGAAGCATTCCCTGGCAGGATTTTATAATGAGACAGGTGGTCAGGAATGCTGCGATAAGACTTATGAATGTAATTATGTTTATGTACTGCAAATCTATGAGTTTGAATATCATGACTGCCTCCTGAAATATATATTTTATTGGATATCCATGTTCATTGGGGTTGTACCGGATATTCGTGATTTCTTCTTATTATAAAAAGTTATAGCATCATTGGCAAGTGTTAATAGTGAGAAATTATGCGACATAGATTGTCAAAAAACGTGACATTTGGTCATAAAAATGTTATAATAATAATAACAATTTGTAAGTATCTTAATGAAAGGGCGAAAATTCTCTAAAATTTTTTGAATTGTATAGTAATTAATTGACATGGAGGATATATATGGAGCGCACAGAGGTTTTTTTGACGGAAGCCGACAGATATGTATTCGGTAAGGGAACACATTATGAAATCTATGAGAAGCTGGGAGCACATGAAGCGGAGCGTGACGGAATCAAGGGGATTTACTTCGCTGTGTGGGCGCCGGCAGCGCAATGTGTCCAGGTGGTTGGCGATTTTAATAACTGGGACGGTGCAGGTTATGAGATGACAAGGCTTGGAGAGTCCGGAATCTTTGAGCTGTTTACAGATAAGGCGCAGCTTGGCAGCATGTACAAGTACCTTATCACGGCGAGGGACGGAAGAAGGCTTTATAAAGCAGACCCGTACGGAAACTATTGCCAGGTAAGACCTGAGACTGCATCAATAGTCACCAGCCTTGATGGTTTCAGATGGGATGATGAGTCATGGATTTGTGAGCAGAACAAGCTCGTTCACGAAAAGCAGCCTATTTCTATATATGAGGTTCATCCTGGCTCATGGAAGAAGAAGGATGACGGCACAGAGGATGGTTTTTTAAATTACAGGGAGCTTGCAGACGAGCTGTCTGAATACGTCAGGGACATGGGCTATACGCATGTAGAGCTTATGGGTATTGCAGAGCACCCATATGATGGCTCATGGGGATATCAGGTGACAGGCTACTATGCGCCGACATCGCGATATGGAACACCTGAGGATTTTATGTATCTTATAAATAAGTTTCACAAGCTGGGAATAGGAGTAATCCTTGACTGGGTTCCTGCACATTTTCCGAAGGATGCACATGGACTTGCTGAGTTTGACGGCTGCTGTGAATATGAGTATGCCGACCCGCGCAAGGGTGAGCACCCGGAGTGGGGGACGAAGATATTTGACTATGGCAGAAGTGAGGTGTCCAACTTCCTCATCGCAAATGCGCTTTTCTGGGTAGAGAAGTTTCATATTGATGGTCTTAGGGTTGATGCGGTTGCCTCGATGCTGTATCTTGATTATGGAAAGACGCCGGGCAACTGGGTACCGAACAGGTACGGCGGAAACGGAAACCTTGAGGCTATGGAATTTTTCAAGCACCTTAACAGCATTATGAACCAGAGAAATCCCAGAGCCATGATTATTGCGGAGGAATCGACGTCATGGCCGGGAGTTACGAAGCCTGCCAACGAGGATGGACTTGGATTTACATTCAAGTGGAACATGGGCTGGATGCACGATTTCCTTGAATATGTCAAACTAGATCCATATTTCAGAAAATATAATCATAATAGACTGACGTTTGGAATGACCTATGCTTACAGCGAAAAATTTATCCTTGTGCTGTCGCATGATGAGGTGGTTCATCTTAAGTGTTCAATGCTTGGCAAGATGCCGGGTGAGTACGAGGACAAGTTCGCAAATCTCAAGGTTGCATACACATTCATGATGGGTCATCCGGGAAAGAAGCTTCTGTTCATGGGACAGGATTTCGGACAGTGGTCTGAGTGGAGTGAGAAGCGTTCACTTGACTGGTATCTGCTGGGTGAGCCGGAGCATAAGGGCTTGTGGGCATACTTTAAGGCACTTTTGCATATATATCGTAAATATCCGGCGTGCTATGCGCTTGACCAGTATCCGGAGGGCTTCTTCTGGATAAATGCGGATGATGGTGACAGAAGCATATACAGCTTTGTGAGATGTTCGGAGGATGGGAAGGACAATCTTCTCTTTGTATGTAATTTTACTCCTGTTGCAAGACCGGATTATATGGTCGGAGTGCCTCAGGCGGGCAAGTACACACTCATTCTTGATAGCGGTATGAAGGGGCAGCACATATATACCGCTGTACATACAGAGTGTGACAGACAGCCGTACGCCGTGAAATATCCGCTTCCTGCGTATGGTACTGCAGTGTTTAAATTTTCTAAGCATACGGCAAAGGCGACAAAAAAAGCTAAGAAACATAAATAGGTATGCCGATAAATAGAATATGGAATGTGAAATGCAGGGATGTTCATTCCCTGCATTTTTTAAGATAGACCTTGGAGGAAAAGCATGAAGATAGAAGCATACAGCGAGCAGAAGAAGGCGGCAGCAATGTACATGGAGCAGCAGAGGCAGGCGGCAGCGGTTAAGGGCAGTGTGTCCGGGGCTGCGATAACGCAGGCGGTAAGCTTTACCAAGTCGGACAACAGCATGGAGCTGTTCGGCATGAGCAATTATGCCGCTGAGGAGAATTATGACAGCAGACCTAAGACAGGCGAGGAATTCGCGGATGAGGCACAGGCGCTGTTAGACAATATGAAGGCAATCTGCAATAAGATGGACACGGGTGAGCTTGTCGCAATGGATGATGAGGGCATTGATGTCAATGATATGGATTCGGATAAGCTTGTGACTGTGGGCGAGCAGATAAGAATAAAGCTTGCGGCTGCGGGCTGTGAGCATGTGTATACGGCAGACCTTGATACAGATGATATCAAGGGAGTTTTAGGTGAGGGAAGTGAAGCCTACGCAGCGAAGGTGCTTGCAAAGTATAATTTTCCGGTGACAGATGAGAACGTACAGGAGATAGAAAAGGCGCTTGAGAAGGTTAAGGAGCTTAAGGTTCCGGATATCCAGACTAAGAGCTATCTGATGAATAATGGACTTGCGCCTACGGTGGAGAACCTCTATAAGGCAGAGTATGCTTATTCCGGGGCACAGTCGGGTGTTAAGCTGACCGACAGCCAGTGGAGTGATGTGAAAACCCAGTTAGAGGAAATGTTAGATGGTGCAGGAATAGAGAGTACGGACGAAACACTTGGAGAGCTTAGAAAGCTCGTTGAAGCCGGCACAGCTATCACGGACAGGTCGCTGGAGATATATAAGCAGGCAGGCGAAGCAGGTGAGCTTATCGGAGCTGTCAGCAATCAGGATAAAAAGGGACAGGACGCAGTGCTTATTTTTGAGGAGGCTGTTGCCGACAAGATGGCAGCAGCTATGGTTGACGGCTATGAGGCGCAGGAGGTGAATCTGTCGGATGAACCTGCCGTGTGGAAAAGGGCTGCCCATAGCATAGATATCCTCGACCGCGTTACAGCGGAGGCACTCACTGAATTTTTAAACAACGATGAATATGAGAGAAGTCTTGAAGGACTTGAAAACGCAATTGAGAATGTCCGTGTGGATGGGAATGCGAAGGGAGATATTTTAAGCGGATTAAATCCACTTGATTATTACCGCATTTTGCCGGAAAGCTTGTCCGATGAGAGCAGTATCCACACATTAAGATGCCTTGAGCAGATAAGGCTTAAGCTGACCTTTGAGTCCGCCTACGTGTTAGAAAAAAACGGAATAAGCGTAAACACCGAAGGACTGTCAAAGCTGGTGGAGGAGCTTGAAAAGCTTGAACAGACCTACGGCGTGGACAACACGGCTGAGAATGACGATGACCGGACAGGAAGCAATGGATTGCTTAAGGGCATTGATTCGGGCAGTACGCAGAACGATTACAGGAAATTCATGTATGAACTGGGTGCGTTAAAGACGGCTCCTTGCGCTGCGATAGGCGATGCCGTCAGCCGGAATGAGGCAGCAGGAAAGAACGATACCTCATTAGCTGATATTGAGAATGCCGCATTCAGAATGCAGAGAAAATATGAGTCCGCCGGGGAAGCGTATGAGACTATGAGTACTCAGGTAAGAACAGACCTTGGGGATAAGCTTGGCAATGCTGTTGCAGCAAGTACAGAGAATATTTTAAAGGAACTGAAGCTTGAGGATACACAGGAAAACAGACGTGCCGTAAGAATCCTTGCGTATAACAGCATGGACATTACGATGGAACGCCTTGAACGTGTTAAGGAGATTGATGCCGCTGTAAATAATCTTTTTGAAAGGCTGACCCCGGATATTGCGCTGGAGATGATAAGAGCCGGAAGCGATGTCATGAACATGGATATCAAAAAGCTGTCTGACGAGGTGGACACGAGGAGACAGAACAAAGAGAATGTAAGCACGCAGAAATTTTCTGAGTTTTTGTATGAACAGGATAAAAAGGGAACAATATCTGCCGACGACAGAGAACATTATATGGCATTGTATACAATCATCAACAAGCTTACCAAGGATGATGGAAAGGCAGCAGGACAGCTTGTAAATCAGGAGCTTGATTCAACATTGGGCAATCTTGTTACCTCATATATGATAGAAAAAGGAGCAGGAATCGTTGCCGGGCTGTCTGAGGATGGGGCGCAGTATGCCAATAGCGGGAAGAATAATGATGCAAAGCTGACATACTATAAGGATATGCTCTCTAAGCTTGCCAAGCTTCCGAAGGAGGCAGCTTCTCTTGTTACGGAGAATGAGCTTCCTAAGACAATCAATAACCTTGCGGCAGCAGGTTCGCTGTATACGGACAACGCTTACTTCTATAAGGAAATGAAAAAGACGGATGTGAAGGCGGACTTAGACAGATTTATTGACAACATGGATAATAAGAGTGCACTGTTGTCGGATTATGCTGAGCTTTCTAAAGTATTTAAGGAGGCTGTGGACAATGCACAGTCAGAAAACGGAACAACAGACATTGCCATGTTAAAACAGATTTCCAATGGCATGAATGTCATGAATGCATTGGCAGGACATAACACATTCTATCTGCCGTATGATAAGGAAAACGGAACAAGGGCGATAAGATTATCGGTTGTTGAGAATTCAGAGAATACGGGAAGCTTTACTGTGGATACAGAGCTTGAAAACGGAAGTCATGTCAGCGTCAATGCAAGAGTGCAGGATAATGAGATTACAGCCTATGTTCTTGCCGATAATAATATCAGTGTTGTGAATACCATATTATCTGAAGTTGAGGATGGATTAAAACAGCTTGGATTTGCGAAGGTAAGGTTATCAACTGCAAAGACAGAAACATTTCCGGCACAGAAGAATGGTGCGGATACAGGGGTTCAGACCAGAAAGCTGTTTGCTGCGGCTAAAGTATTTGTGGACAGGCTCCGATAAATAAATTATGAAAAGGATTTCGTGAAAAAAATGAGCAGTAAGATGTGGGCGAGGATGGCGCACCGGCTGCAAAAGGAAGGATACACATGAGAGTAAATTGTAATATTTCATCATTATTGGCCAATAATAATCTGTCTGTGGCACAGACTAAGCTTGATAAGGCATTAGAGAGACTATCTTCAGGTCTTAAAATAAATTCAGCAGAGGATGATGCAGCAGGACTTGCCATTGCCAATAAGCTTCATTCCCAGATAAAGGGTCTTGACCAGGCGAACAGAAATTCATCAGACGGAATATCTGTAATCCAGACGGCAGAGAGTGCTCTTAATGAAACGGAGAGTATTCTGCAGAGAATCAACGAGCTTGCTGTACAGGCAGCCAACGGCACCAACAGCCTTTCAGACAGACAGGCAATCCAGTCTGAGATAGACCAGCTCACAGACGAGATAGACAGAATCTCAAATGCGACAGAGTTCAATACCATGCCTCTTCTTGATGGAACCCTTAGCAGAAGAAGCTATTCCGATACAGATAATGTATCAATGTTCTATGTAAGTTCAGGGGTAAAAGAGGGTGAATATTCGATTGATATAACTGCAGATGCAAGGAAGGCGACAGCACAGGTCGGTTTTAATGCGCAGGCTATCACAGAGAGTGGAAAGATTCAGATTAATGGTGCAGATATGACTGTAGAACCGGGAGATACAGATGCGGATTTAAAGAGCAAGTTTATATCACTCTGTGATGCGGCAGGACTTGATTATGATGAGGCGACAGGGCAGATAAGTACTTATGGCTACGGAATGACACAGAAAATAGAATATAAGATACCAAACAGCCTTGTGGGTGTGTTCAGTATCAACAACGTGACAGCAGGTGCAGATGCACAGGCGGCAATCAATGCAGGCTTCGGAACAACGGCAACCCTGAGCACCAATGGCAATTTTGTAACTGTAAAGGATATAGGCGGATTTGAGATGACAATAGAGCTTGGAGAAAATATGGTTGCTTTAAGCGGTCAGGCTTCTGTTACAGCTACACAGAAGGTTACACAGATGGGCACCATGACTGTACAGTTAGGTGCCAACGAGGGACAGGTATTAGAGGTGGATATACCTGAGGTAGGTGTCCATACACTTGGACTTGATAATCTCAACGTATGTACACAGCAGGCGGCAGAGGATGCGATAACCAGAGTGGGTAAGGCTATAGATAAGGTATCCTCAGCGCGTTCCGTACTGGGTGCTTACCAGAACAGACTTGACAGCGTTGTAACACACCTTGATTCTTATGAGGAGGATTTGACATCTGCGGTATCCGGAATTGAGGATTCAGATATGGCGGATGAGATGACAGAGTACACGCAGCAGAATGTTATAACCCAGGCTGCGACATCAATGCTTGCACAGGCAAATGAACGTCCACAGACAGTACTTCAGCTTCTTCAGTAAGCTTATATGGAGGCTTAAAATTGACTAAGTCAGAGATAAATGGATATGCCATGAGGGTATCACAGGCATCAAAGAGTGAACTTATTGTGATAATGTATGAGGTAGCTGTCAAATATATTGATGACGCTCTTAATGCAATATCACAGAATAATGTGGAAGAGTTCAGGCAGAATGTAAGGAAGGCTAAGTCCTTTGTAAATGAGCTTGCCTCTGTTCTGGACTTAAAATATCCTATTTCAGGTAATCTGCTGTCGCTGTATACCTATATGAACAATGTTATGGTGAAGGCGGATATAACATTAAGGACGGAGGATTTGATAAGGGTTAAGGGAATGCTTTCAAAGCTCCATGCCGCCTTTATGGAGGTAAGCAGACAGGATAATACGAAGCCGATGATGAGCAATGTGCAGCAGGTGTATTCCGGGCTTACATATTCGAAAAATTCACTGAACGACAGCTATGCGAGCGTGGCGGATTGGAATAGAGGGTATAAGGTGTAGCAGCCTTAAATGTGGTGGGTATCAGGTTTAATATATGCATGATTTATAAAAAAATATGATGTTGGGGAAAAAACATGCTAATTTAATGTACAAGTGTATAACGTATTATATTTATACATATCAGCTCCATTGTCCGAAGCAAGATGTTCTAAGAACTCTGATA
>OBVX01000696.1_pt1 | contig 16269 bp, 18 predicted proteins | sample 1495161 | NCBI WGS metagenome assembly OBVX01 (sample SAMEA2580023, study PRJEB22360) | human gut metagenome | reverse complement strand
ATCCAGATTCAGGTGAGGTGGATGGCGTTAACGCTGTCTGGCAGCGTAAGAAACCGATGAAAGCTAAGAAGCGACGGGCCAAGCGCTCCGCTAATGGGACGCGAAGACCGAAACGTAAACAGCGTTCTCCAAAGCTTTTGATCCGGTTTGGTGATGCGCTACCTGTGACTCCAGTGCTGGGGTATATGGATAGGGCCCGTACCATGGCGAACGCACTGCTACCGTCTGCTTTAAATCAGGCGATAGCAGAAGCCATCAGGACGGCAAAATAAAAGCAGTAACTTATAAGTTAATTTCGCAAGCTTTTATGAAGCTGTTTACTGCAGTTGTCGATCCAGAAACATTGGCTGACATGGAATGCTGGTTTCCGCCATCCTTTGTTTGCACACCAACTAACACTTTGGATTTCGCCCCCTGAAGCTGCTTAAGCACTGTTTTTAGTTGGTCCGCGTCATCCGATTGAATCTGGAGGCTCTGAACATTACGTCTTGAAAGGGTAGCATCGAGCTTCACTGCGGTATTCCCGTCGACCTTCATTATCAGGTCCATTGGTACCTCTGATAGTGATTCGGTGCTTTTATCCATTTCAACGTATGCCGCCGATAGCTTTTCTTTAGTGCAGTCAAACACAATGGCGCCATTGTCGGATGAAACCTCGCCAAGCATCATTGCTTTCTTACCACCAGAGAAAAGGTCATCTTCAGTATTAGTTACCCACTGGGCATGAGCAATTGGTGATGCCAGCACTGCGGCTACGAAAGTTATTTTGATTATATTGTTACCCATTACATTCTCCTTGTATTGAATAGGAATAATCATAGTCGGAGCGAATGGTCGAAGCCATTAAAAAAATGGGTCCTTCCTGAGACTTTTGTAAGGTACGGGCATTGCGCGCCGCGGTGTTTTCCTAGCTACAACTTTCAGATTTGTGTCCCATGTCCCACCTCTGGCGATCATTACGGACACCTCGCCAGCTCTGGCTATTCCAGTTTATTCCAGTGGGACATTCTGGTGGGACATGGCAAAAATGTCCCAGGCGAATGTCCCACCCCAGAAAATGTCCCAGGTGATGTCCCATGACCACGATGAACCAGAGTCAGTACGCACAACATTCAGGTGTGGATCGCAAAACAATTGGCCGGTGGATTAAAGCCGGGCGCTTCATTGTGATGGACGGAGACCTGATTGACGTAGAGGCCAGCGATGCGGCATTGAAGAAAAACCGCGATGGCAAAGACCCGCGCGCCTCGAACGCGAAGAAAAAGAAAACTCCCGTCGTTAGCGATAACGATGATGACGGTGATGAAATCAATAAAACTGTCCGCCAGATAATGCTCACTGAAGGGGCAGATCTTTCGAGAGAGGAAGCGGGACGTATCCGCGAGAATTACATGGCCCTGCAGGCAAAGCTGCAGTATGAAAAAGACAGCGGCCAGCTTATTGAGCTGACAGCAGCCGAGGAGGTTTTATTCAACGCCTTTCGCCAACAGCGTGATGCCTGGCTTAACTGGCCGTCCAGGGTGGCGCCGCTAATGGCTGCTGATCTGGATGTACCGGCGGACAGGATGACAGAGGTGCTGATTGAACATGTCCACAAACACATCTCAGTCCTCGGAGAGCCAGAGTTTAACCCGGCAGAAGATTGAGCGTCTTGAATTAAGCGTCCGCAAAGGCTGGACACCCCCGCCGCGTATCAGTGTGCCGCAGTGGGCAGATGACTATCGTAAGCTGGCAAAAGAGGCTGGGAGCACTTCGGGAAACTGGGAAACATCGACGGTAGAAATTGCCCGCGGACCGATGCTTGCCGCGACGGAGTCCGGGGTTCATATCATCACTGTAATGTGCTGTACCCAGTTGATGAAGACAGCACTGCTGGAAAACCTTTTTGGCTATTTTGCCCACCTCGATCCTTGTCCGATACTGCTGCTGCAGCCGAAAGAAGAAGCCGCTGAACAGTTTTCGAAAGAGCGTATTAGCCCGCTGGTAAGGGTGACGCCGGTACTGCGTAAAATCATCGGTGATTCGAAACAGAAAAGCTCGAAAGAAACCATTCTTTACAAGGCATTCACTGGCGGATTTCTGGCGCTGGCGGGTGCTGGTAGCCCTGATAACCTTGCGCGTCGTCCGATTCGTGTCCTGCTGGCGGATGAAGTGGACAAGTACCCGATAACCCGCGAAGGCGATCCAATTGCGCTGGCCGAAGAGCGTACAGCGACATTTGGCCTGACCTGGCTGTCTGTACGCGCCTGTTCGCCGACGGTGGAGGATGAGAGCCGCATTGCTGACAGCTACGCCGACTCCGATCAGCGCCGGGCATCTGTGGTTTGCCCGCACTGTGGCCACCGCCAGTTCCCCGACTTTTTCAAACACGTTCAGTGGCCGAAAGAGGGAGATAAACACCTGACTAAATCGGCGATGCTCTATTGCGAATGCTGTGGTAGTGGCTGGTCCGAAGGACAGCGCCTCAGAGCTCTGCACACTATTCGATGGCATCAGACGCGCCCATTTGAGTGCTGCGGGGAGCGGCACTCACCGCTGATGGATTATGACCTTGCCTGGCGGGCGGCAGACGAGGGCAGCGTTGAAAAGGTCTGGCAATGGTCAGAGTCGGAACGGCATGCGGTCTATCGCGCAATCTGCCCCTCCTGTGGAAAGGAGGCAGTCGATAACCACCACGCGGGGTACCAGGCATCCAAGCTTTTCAGCCCCTGGCAAAAAGATAAGCCGTCGGATATTGCGAAAAAATATATCGATGCGAAGGGCGATCCGGATAAGGAACAGGCGTGGTGGAATACCCAGATGGGGCTTCCGCACCGACCTAATCATGGGAAACAGCTCCCTGTTGATGTTCTGCTGGCGCGCCGGGAAATATTTCCGGCCGTCGTTCCGGACGGGGTGGCATTGTTAACAGCTGGAGTTGATACCCAGGACGATCGCTTCGAAATTACGATCACCGGCTGGGGGAGAGATGAAGAATCGTGGTCGGTCGCGCATGACGTTATTTATGGTGACCTTGAGACGGAAGAACCCTGGAAGCGACTGGATGCATACCTGAAACAGATCTGGCGACGTGGTGACGGGCGCGGCCTGAATATCATGGCAACGTGCATGGACTCCGGCGGCCACCATACGCAGAAGGTATACGAATTCGCCAAAGAGCGTCTTGGCCGTCGTGTCTGGGCAATTAAGGGGGAGTCTGCACAGGGAGGCAAACGCAATCCTGTCTGGCCGACCAAACGACCATCATCGAAAAGCAAAGCCAGTTTCCGCCCTGTCATTCTGGGGGTTAACTCAGCGAAAGACGTGATACGCGGTCGCCTGCATCTTGAGCCACCGCCGCTGCGGGTTATATGCATTTTCCTGACGATCGCGATCTCGGGTACTTCAATCAGCTGCTGGCGGAGCGACTGGTTTACAAAGTCATTTCCGGGCAGCGGTACAGTATCTGGGAAGCAATACCAGGACGAGCTAACGAAGCGCTTGACTGCCTCGTTTACAGCTATGCCGCGCTGTGCGGTCTCAAACATATGGGGTTAAAACTCAACGTCCGGGCCGCCAACCTCGAAGCCGATCCGGATAAGTTCCTGCCAGCGCCAGTTGGACAGGAAGAAAAAATCAATTACGAGCTGCCGGGTGCGGTTATTGAAGAACCAGCGCCGGTCAAACGTAAGCGAATATCGCAACTCCTGCCGAAATAAGGAAAATCATGTTCAACCGGAACACCAGCCTGCTTGCCGGCGCAATGACTGACGATCAGCTCAGGGATGCGCTTGCGAAAGCTCAGCAGGCGTACATTGATTTAGCAACCGGGAGCCACGGTGTTTCGTTTTCCTATACGCAGGGAGACGGGACGCGATCAGTGTCCTATCAGCAAAGCACCCTGGCTGATCTGCTGGCCCTGATTCAACTTCTGCAGGCGCAACTGGGGATTATCTCTCGCCCCCGGAAACCAGCGAGGTTTAGATTCTGATGAATAAAGTACAGATACTGGGCTCTGATGGGCAGCCGTTGCGACAGCAGCGTCCTTCTATGCTGGTGGGGGGGAGCCGCGTACCTTATGACGCAGCTGACTCTTTCAGCGATCAACTGGCGAACTGGCAACCCGCGCTGTGGTCCCCGGACAATGAAATTAACATTTACCGGGATCGCATCGTGTCCCGCGCACGCGATCTGGTCCGTAATGACGGCTGGGCAAACGGTGCGGTCACACGTCTGCTGGATAATGCGGTTGGTGCCAACTTCCGCCCCATCATGAAACCCGATTACCGTGTTCTCAGAATGATCACCGGAAACAAGGCGTTTGATGCGTCCTGGGCGGAAGAGTACGGAAAAGCACTGGACGGGCACTGGCGGACCTGGAGTAACGATCCTGGCCGGTATTGTGATGTTGAACGAAAACTCACCGTGTCGCAGATGTTACGCCTGGGATTTCGTCATAAGCTTATTGACGGGGATGCTCTGGCCATTCTCCAGTACAGAACTGACAGGCTTGGTCCCGGAAGAGGGCGTTACGCCACCACGGTACAGATTGTCGATCCTGACCGCCTCAGTAATCCTCAGCAGAATTTCGATATGCCAAATGTCCGTGGTGGCGTTGAAATTGATGCGGACGGTGCACCGGTTGCTTACCACATCAGGGAGGCCCATATCGGTGACTGGTGGAGCGGGGCTAAAACCATGACGTGGCAGCGTATCCCGCGTGAAACTGACTGGGGCCGCCCGCATGTGGTTCACGATTTTGATCATGAGCGTGGCGCGCAGCACCGCGGTAACGGCATCCTGACTCCGGTTATTCAGCGTCTGAAAATGCTGGTGAAGTATGACCAGAGTGAGCTTGAGGCAGCAATTCTTAATGCCATATTCGCCGCTTACATTGAGTCACCCTATGACCCTGCGATGGTTCAGTCTGCCCTGGGCGAGACCTATGACGAGTCGGAGTTAGGCACTTATCAGGACGGGCGTGTTGAGTTCCATAACGATCGGCGTCTGACACTTCAGAATGGTGCCCGAATGCCCATTCTTTATCCTGGTGAGAAAATCACGACGGTTAACGCGGCGCGGCCCTACAGCAATTTTGAAGTCTTCGAATCTGCTGTTCTCCGTAATTTTTCTTCAGGAACAGGGTTGTCCCCACAGCAGGTCACCCAGGACTGGTCTGACGTTAACTACAGTTCTGCACGCTCCTCGTTGCTGGAGGCATGGAAAACACTGACTCGCCGCCGGGACGATTTTTCTACCGGCTTCGCTCAGCCCATTCTCACCGCCTTTGTTGAAGAAGTTCACGACAATGAGGATTTACCCCTGCCCGCAGGCGCACCTGATTTTGTTGACGCCAGAGCCGCGTATTCTCGCGCGCGCTGGATGGGGCCAGGGCGCGGCTGGGTGGATCCGGTTGCAGAGAAAAAAGGCGCCATTCTTGGTCTGGATGCCGGACTTTCCACCCTCGAGATTGAGGTGGGTGAAAACGTCGGTGAAGACTGGGAAGAAGTGCTTGATCAGCGCCAGAGAGAAATTGAGTCATGTCTTAAACGCGGATTACCGCTTCCGAGCTGGGCACAGGCTGACCAGTTTGCGAGCCAGACCATTACCGAACCGGAGGAAAAGTGAATCTACCCCATCTGGCCCAGCGATTATTTAACACCCCGCTGGCGCTGCACCCGAGTAAAGCCGAAGTCATCATGGCATCCGTAATGGACCGATTTGGTATCAGTAAAATCGAATCTTCTCTTGCCATGGAGGATGACTGGTACGGATATGACGATAACCGGGGACGTGAATCCCGTAGTGATCCGGGTTATGACAATGTGCTGGGTGTCGCCGTCATCCCGATATGCGGAACGCTGGTGCAAAAACTGGGCAGTCTGCGTCCGTACAGTGGAATGACAGGGTATGACGGCATTCGTCAGGCGTTTCTTACTGCGATGGAAGATCCCGACATTTCGGGAATTTGCCTGGATATCGACTCACCCGGCGGCGAGGTCGCTGGATGCTTCGATCTGGTTGATGTCATTTACGGCTCCCGGGGGAAAAAGCCTATCCATGCCATTCTGACGGAAAGCGCTTATTCCGCTGCGTATGCCATTGCCAGTGCAGCGGACCGGATTTCTGTTCCGCGCACCGGCGGAGTGGGTTCTGTGGGTGTGATCACCATGCACCTTGACTGGACGCAGCGGATTAAAGATGACGGTCTTAAAGTTACGATCATCACCTATGGATCCCGCAAGGCTGAAGGTTCGCCGCTGAGAGAGTTGTCAGATGAAGCGCTGGCCGCCATCCAGCAGGACATTAACACCATGGGCGAATTGTTTGTGAACACTGTTGCCAGAAACCGGGGGATTAGCGCAAAGGTTATAAAAAGTACCCAGGCCGCCTGTTTTATGGCTGCTGATGGCGTTGAAATTGGACTGGCTGATGAGGTGTGTCCTCCTGACGCTGCGTTCAAAAACTTACTTGAAAAAACAGGAGCCTGAAATGGCAAAGAAAAAGACGTTTAGTTTTGCTCACCTCATTGGTCTTGGCCCTTCCGCTTCTGAGGAAGAAGAGGATAAAAAAGCCAAAAAAGCGAAAGCCCGTCGCGCGGAAGAGGATGAGCGCGAAGATGATGCCGATGATGATGAGCGCGACGACGACGCGGAAGAAGACGAACGCGACGATGATGCTGAAGATGACGGCGATGATCCGGATGCGTCAGAAGATGATGATTCTGAAGACGACGGCGACGACGATCGCAAAGAGAGTAAGGCGGTAAAAAATGCACGCGCTGCTGAGCGTAAACGCTGCGCCCGTATTTTCGGCAGTAAGCATGCAGCTGCGAATCCTTCACTGGCCGCGTCACTGGCTTTCAATACCGGGATGAGTTCTGCGGCAGCAATTAATGTCCTAGCCTCTTCGGCTCCGGCCGCAGCCGCATCTCAGCCATCCCGTAAACGCTCTCTCGATCAGCGTATGCAGGAAAGCCACCAGGTCCGGCTTAATCCGGATAGCGGACAGAAAGAGACCGGAAAGTCTGCGCTGGTAAGTAAAATGACCGGCCTCTACAACTCCACAAGAGGAGAGAAATAATGGATCAGTTTGGTCAGAATGCGTTTGCGCCTGGCATGAAGAGCGCGCTGTTTGTTCCGGATCAGCTTGTCGCTGGCACGCTCCAGCTGGTGACTGACACCGGGATCATTACGGGCGGTGCCTTTAAGCGTGGTACTGTCCTGGGCCTGGTGGCTGCCAGCGGGAAATACACGCAATGTGTGAAAACGGCTGAAGATGGCAGTCAGTTACCCGTTGCTATTCTGGTTGATGATGTTGATGCATCGTCTTTCGATCAGAACGGCGGCCTGTATCTGATGGGGGAATTCAACCAGCACCGAATTATTTTTGATAACTCCTGGACGACCGCTGACCTGAAAAAAGCGCTCCGACCGCTGGCTATCTTCCTGAAAGACAGTGACCAGGCACCTGTAACCACCTCCTGATTTCCCCCACGGCTCTCCTGACGAATGCTTTAACCGGCAGGGGCTGGCTCGTTTAAATTTTTTGCCAGCTGCGGCTGGCACTATCAAGAGACTGAATATGGAAAATATTTTTGATACCAGCGTGCTGGTGCAGGTTGTTCCTAACCTGAAAACCAGTCAGAACTGGCTGCTCGATCGCTTCTTCCCGAATGTCGTGACTTACGAGACTGAAGAAGTGGCGATTGATGTTGATGTCGGCCTGCGTCGTATGGCGCCGTTCGTCTCCCCGCTGGTGGAAGGTAAGCTGGTCGAATCCCGTAAATACCAGACCAATACCTTTAAACCGGCATACATCAAAGATAAGCGCGCGCCGGACCTGCGCAAACCTATCCGTCGCCAGATTGGTGAGCGTATTGGCGGGGAATATACCGCTGCCGAGCGCGAAATGCTGAACCTTCAGTTTGAAATGGCTGACCAGATTGACAGGATCAACCGTCGTCTGGAATGGATGGCGGCCAGTGCGCTGGTGTCCGGGACCGTAACCGTCGCCGGGGAGGGCTATGAAACTAAGGTGGTGGATTTCGGTCGTGCTTCGGATCTGACCATCACTCTTAGCGGCTCGGATAAATGGCCTCTGACCGTTGCAGCTGGCGCTACCAATACCCAGCCATCAGATGACATTGAAATCTGGCAGACTACTTTCCTGAAAGAGTCCGGCTCTGTCGCCACGGATCTGGTCTTTACGAATAAGTCATGGCGTGCATTCCGACTGGATACCACCATCAAGGATAACGCCATTACATTCCCGGCGCTGAGCCCGTTTGGTAACCAAATTAACGCCGGCCCACAGGCGATGAAGGGCGCAATTTATAAAGGGCGTTGGGGTAACTTTGACCTCTGGTTATATAACGACTGGTTTATTGACCCGCTGGACAACGTCGAGAAGCCTATGATCCCCGATGGCGCTGTCATTATGAGTGGTGCCGATCTGATGGGTACCCGCGCCTTTGGCGTTATCCTGGACCCGGCTTTCAACTACGGTCCGCTGGCTTATGCGCCAAAATCCTGGGTGAAAGAAGATCCAGCCCAGCGTCTTATCCTGATGCAATCCTCCCCGCTGGTTATTCCGAGCCGGGTAAATGCATCCCTCTGCGCAACGGTGGTCTGATATGGCAAAACAACCTAATACCGGGCTGGCTGATGATCTGAATGCAGAAGGATCTGCCAAAGACGGCCTGAGCGTTGACGACCTGAATGCTGGCGATAACACCCAGGAAAAACAGCCTTTGAGCAAAACAGATGATGCCGAATTGTCTGTTGATGACGATGGTGGTGACGAAAAATCCGGAGACACTGAATCGCAGGAGTATGTGGTGTTGAAAGGGAATTGCATTCGTCATGACGGGGAGATGTACCGCGAAAATATGCGCATCCCTGTAACCGGCAAAGATGCTGAGCGTCTTCTGCAGTCCGGCGTTATTGCTGATGTTGATGTGCTTCGTAAGCGAGTTCTTGCTTCTCAGCCATCAGTTTCAGTTACGACAGGGTAATGACATGGGCGTGGACTGGGATTCTCATCTTCTGAGTCCGCTGCATGATGTCTTTGGCGATGAGCACGAGTACCGTCCACGTAACGGTACTCCTTTTACAATTAACGGGATTTTTGACCGTGGTTATGCGCAGGTTGCTGAAAACCTTGATGGCGATTCAGAAATTAACACCTCCAGCCCGATGTTGGGTGTGCGCGATGCTGAATTTCGCAAGCTGGGTAAATCGCAACCTGCTGTATCTGACCGGGTATTTATAAAGACGGTCGGTGGTCACATCATCAATCAGTTATTTGTTGTGTCAAACGTCGAACCCGACAGTCATGGCGGATCTCGTCTTGTCCTCAATGTGGTAAAACCGCGATGAATTCAGCAGCGATACGGCAAATGGTTGTCACTGCACTAACCGGGACAACCAGCGCGGGCGACCGCGTATTCTCTCCACGCGACTGGTCAACTTCACCAGATATGTATCCTGTGTTGTTGGTTCAGACGCCTTTTGAACAGAAAAAATCACAGGGGCGTAATACCCCTGCTTTTACCACCCTCACCACTGTCAGGATCACTGGGCGCGTTCAGGAGTATGACGGCGATACAGTGGATGATGGAGCCATGCGGGCAGAGCTGGCGCTTGAAAGCCTTCGCGAGCAGGTGGAGCGCGCGGTGATCAACAGCTACGAACTGACGCGGAATATTCAGAAATACGCGGAAGTTCGTTCAACCATCAATGTTGATTCAGAAGGAGAGGCCCATATGGGGCAGCTTCTTTTCGAGATCGACATAGAGCATTACCAGGGGCCGGAAGATTTTTATCCTGTCCAGTCGGTTCCCCTTGAAGGCATGGATATTGCGGTCGACATGCCAGACGGCACAGTTAAACCGGGTATCAGCCTCAATCTTCAGGAGTAATCCATGTTTGTTAAGCCGAACAACGGGCTCAGCGTTCGCTGCCCCGTCAAGGGCATCCCATTGCCTAAAGAGGGTGCTGAAGTACCTGACAATATTTTCTGGCGTCGCCGTCTGAGCGATGGGGACGTGATCCTCTCTAAAAAGGATGAGGGCGCGCCAGAGAAACAATCATTACCTAAAAAAGCGGGAGAAAATGAATGACCGTACCTTTCGCTCGTGTTCCCGATAACCTGCGGGTAGGGCTTTTCTTCGTTGAGTTTGATAACTCAATGGCGAATAACGCCACTGCCACGCAGCGCACCCTGCTTATCGGTGGGATGCTCAGTACCGGCTCAACCCTCCCTGGTATTCCGCAGCGAGTTTCCTCTTCGGATACCGTCGGTGAGCTGACAGGAAAAGGGGGAATTCTGCAGGCCATGATGGCGGCGTATCAGAAAAATGATACCGCAGCCGAAGTCTGGATCCTGCCGCTGGAGGAAGACTCCGATTCCATGGTGGCTGCAACCGGCACCATTAGAGTGAGCAGCGCAACGGCCGCAACCGGAGGGGTCAGTTCCAACAGATACGGTGGCAGCGATCGCCACCTCTCTGGCCGCGGCGATTAACGCAAAAACCACGCTACCTGTAACCGCCAGTGCGACTACGGATACCGTAACCCTGACCGCGAAGAATCTTGGTGCTACGGGTAATGGGATCGACATTCGCCTGAACTTCCTCGGCTTACCTGGAGGCGAGTCCACACCTGCAGGCCTGGAACTGACGATTACTGCTATGTCTAACGGAGTCGGGGCTCCGGATATTACCGGCGCGCTGGCAAACCTGCAGGATCGGACATTCGATTTCATCATCAACCCTTACGACGATACAACCTCGTTGAATGTGATGAAGGAGTTCCTGTCAGACACTGGCGGTCGCTGGGCATGGGACAAGCAGCTTTATGGCCATTCCTTTGGTACCACCACCGGGACTTACGCCCAGCTCGGTACCAAAGGTGAGCTGCGCAATAACCAGCATGAGACCCTGCTGGGCGTAAATAAATCGCCGTCCCCTTCCTGGGCATGGTCTGCAGCTTACACCGGCGCAGCTGCGGTGAGTCTGCGTAATGACCCCGGCCGCCCGCTACAGTCGCTCGCTGTTCAGGGGGTGCTTGCGCCAGAACTGCAGGATCGCTTTGAGCTGACCGAGCGTAACAATCTGCTGTACAGCGGCATTTCGACATTTACGGTCGATGACGATGGCACGGTGCGCATTGAAAACCTGATCACCACCTACCAGAAAAACAGCTATGGCGATGCAGATGACAGTTATCTGGAAGTGGAGACGCTGTTCAGCCTGATGTTTGTGACCCGCTACCTGCGCACAGCGGTGACCAGCAAGTTTGGCCGTATGAAGCTTGCTGCGGATGGAACCCGATTTGCACCTGGCGCGGCGATCGTCACGCCAAACATTATCAAGGCCGATCAGATTGCCGAGTACCAGACTCTGGTATGGAACGGTTATGCGCAGGATGCGGAGGCATTCGCAAAAAATATCATCGTCGAGCAGAACGCCAAAAATCCGAACCGCGTCGATGTGCTGTGGCCGGGAACCCTCATGAACCAGTTGCGCATTTTCGCGCTGCTCAATCAGTTCCGCACTCGGGCTGAATCAACAGGAGCTTAAACGATGGCAGGTGATACTACTAACCGCCTGGCGGGAACCGCCTATGTCACTGTTAACGGTGTGACGGTAATGGTGGAGGGCTCGTTTAAATACCAGGCTGCCACCGTAAACCGTACCACCCTGACAGGGATGGATGGTGTGCACGGATATAAGGAAAAACCTGTGGCGCCATACATTTCTGCCCGACTGCGTGACAGTGGCGGAACGAATGTGCAGGGCTTTAACCAGCAGACGAACGTCAACGTGATCGCCGAGCTGGCTAACGGGAAAACTATCATTGGCCGTTCACTCTGGACGGTCAACGTCCAGGAAGTGGAAAGCGAAGATGCAGTATTTGATGTTCGCTGGGAAGGCCGCGACGTAACGGAGAACTAAGATGGCTGAGATTGAACGCGTTAAAACCATTCCATTAACCGTAGCGCTGGATGATGCTGCGGAGAAGACCACTTATACGCAGCTGGAGCTGAAAGCACCCACGCTAAGCCAGGCTGAGCAGTTTTACGAGAAACAGGCTGCGTCAACGTCGCTCGCGGCGATGCGCCTGCTTATTGCGCTGGTTTCCGGTACGCGTGAAAGCGTACTGCAGCCGATGGATTTTCTCGACTTCCGTAAGTGTGAGGAGTATCTGCTCAGTTTTTTGACCTGGAAGCCCTGACAACCTGGCAGGAAATGGCCGCTGACGTCACCTTCTATTTCCGCTGGTCTGAGGACAGGGCGTGGGGAATGACCCGCGCCCGGCTGAAATGGTGGGTGGCGCAGGCATCCCGGATAAACAAGCTTAGGAAACCTGAAGACGATGAGTAATTCTTTTGATTTTGAGCTGGTGGCCAGCGACCAGGTTAGCGAGGCTATAGACCGCATTAATGAGGCTGTCCGTGACCTGGAGCCGAAGCTAGATAAAACTAAAGAAGGGCTCAAGTTAGGCGGTCAGGAAACAGCCGACGGACTGAGCGGTTTTATTTCTCGCCTCGAGAATATGTCGAAGAGCGCGCGGGATAACGTGCAGTTTATTGGCGACATGGTTCCCCCACTGAAAATGGTGGGGGAGCTCACGGGGAAGATGGGGGCGCTGGGGTTAGCCGGTGCTGCCGGCTACGGACTGAAACAGGTCGCTTATGGATTTCGGGAGGCATCCCGTCAGGCCTATAATCTTGATGTCTCGGCAAAAAATGCGGGAATGCGCGTTGACGATTTTACCCGACTTTCCGGGGCAATGCGTATTCTTGGGGCAGACAGCGAGAGCGCTAATGCATCAATAGAAGGTATTTTCAAAGCATTCAATGAGGCTGCCAGTGGTAAAAACGAGGGGGTTATGGCAGCGATGGCGCAAATTGGTGCTCAAATCCAAAAAAACAGCGATGGTTCAGTAAATACCCTTAAAACACTGGAGTCTATCGCAAAAATTTTTCCAACCTTGCGACCTGAACAGCAGAAGTCCGCCGCTGATGCACTTGGGCTGACGCCCGAATTGCTGGCGCTAATGCGTGACGGTGAGCGCATGAAAAAGCTGCTGGCGAAATCGGATGAATTTGGTCTGACTGTGGATCCGGCACTAAATCAGCAATTGAGTGAAGTGAACGGCACTATGAATGAGCTCAGCGCATCCTGGGATGGTCTGTGGCAACGTTCAAAAAACAAGGCACTTAAGACCATTCTTTCGGATGGTTCAGTCAAAGACGGCCTTGAAGGTGTTACCGATCTGTTCACTAATGGTGATTTTACTGGGCTGTCTCATGCTCTCGGTTTTATCAACAGCAATGATGCTGAGAAACTACGGCGCATTCAGAACGATAAGGAACTTTATAACAGCTTACCCCGCAGTGAACGTGGGCAGGTTGACGCGGGTTTCATGACTGATGCTGTAAGAAAGCGGTACGATGCGAATTACCGCGCGACCGATTCTGCGATTCAATTGCAGAATGACTTATCCGCTATCAGCCAGCCACAATCCAACGTTGCACGCGGCAATGTTCCTTACGGGGAAACAAGGAATAACGCAATTGGCTTCAGAAATAATAATCCCGGTAATTTGAGGGTTGCAGCAAACGCAACGGGTAAAAATGGCGGATTTTCTACCTTTGCGAATGATGCCGACGGAAGAACTGCAATGGCGAGACAGCTGATGTTGTATGGTGACAGGGGGAATAATACTCTGGATGGGATTATTCATACCTATGCTCCGCAATCAGAGAATAATACTCGTGCATATATTGACTCCGTCTCAAAAGCCACTGGATATGGAGCCAAAGAGCAAGTAAATCTGCACGATCCGGAAACATTAAAAACGATAATGGCAGCCATGATTAAACATGAGAATGGCGCACAACCTTATACTGAGGAACAACTGCTAAACGCCATCCAGACCGCCATTACTGATGATCGGTGGTCAGGGAAGAGAAATCCGGATGTGCTGGCCCAGCAGCGGTATGACATTATCTCTGGATCACGCGGCGTGGATCAAGAACCCACGATACTCAGAACACAACAAGGGAAAAGTGATGAAGTTGCCCTTAGTGAAAATCTGGCGCGGTCGTTTAAGGAGGCCATGTCCGATCAGTCTCTCAAGCTTGAAATCACGATGGTCAATGATAAGGGGGAGCGTAAAACCTATAATGCGGAAAATAATGGCAGAATAACAACGGCCATGAATTACTGATCACTGTCGTCATTTCGTTAAGGAAGAAGTTATGAATGAAAAAGTTTTTGGAGCAAAAGCCATTTAGACTCCAAAGGTTTTTGCGCTTGTTTACCTGGTAATTGGCATTTTCCTCGTTTTTTCTGTTGTCTCAATGAATTTCACGGCGATTACGATATCGGTGGTAAGTGCATTGCTTTTACGTGTGCTTTATGAGTTCCTAATGAACTCATTCAAGGCGACTGAGCATCTTTACAGGATCGCCGAATCTCTTGACCGTAATGGATCCAGCGATAAATAGATAAGTCATTTCAGTGCATATGTAAACCGCCGACATGGCGGTTTTTTTATTTCCGGAGGCGTGATGCCGTCAATTATCCAGGACGCAATAACTTCTCTTTTGGGGGGAGATACCAGCGATGACTGGCAGGGGCAGTTACGGCCCAGCTCATTCAGAGGTGTGCCATTTGCAATTGTTGCTGAGGAAGGGAGCCACGGCCGACGCCAGGCGGTACATGAATATCCCTACCGTGATACAGCCTGGATAGAGGATATCGGGCGGGCAACACGGCGATTTGTTATTCGCGGTTTCTTGATCCAGAACAGCCAGGTTTACGGCGGCGGCGATGCTATCACGCAGCGCCAGTCACTGATTGAAGCCTGTGAACAAAAAGGTAGCGGTACGCTTGTCCATCCGACACTGGGCGAATTAACGGTTTCCATCCCTGAGAATGGTTTGCGTATTTCCGGTTCGATGGAGAACGGGCGAGTATTTGAATTTACCCTGATGGCAATTGAATCAGGGCTTAAAGTGTTTGCTGTCACGGGCAGTACCGTTGCAGGCGCCACGGTGAAAACCAACTATCTGAAACTGGTCAGCACTGCTGTGCTGAGCACGATTGCCAGGGTTAAGAGTGAAATCCGCGGTGTCACACAGGCTATAAACACCATCAGAGGCACGGTCACGTTCTGGACTAACATGGTTGACAGCACCATCAGTCAGGTCACGAATCTCAGCAATGTCCTGAACTCCACGTTCGGGAATACCCGGTACGGACGTTACAGTAAAGGCTCTGTGGGCGGTAGTTCCTCTGCTGTTGCTGGCAAATCGTCAGTTGCTGATGTGGATGATGAGAGAGCACTGGCTGACAAGGTAACAGCCCAGTCGGTAATGGACCGGAAAAATGTTACCGACAGGTCGAGCCAGCTTAGCAGCTCCAACACACCTGATGAGTTTGTCCAGGGCGTCGCCGACGTGGTAAACGCAATTCTTAACAGCGCCGGCAGCGTTAATGACCGAATCACAGCGCTGGAAAAACTGGCTAATTCAATCAGCACGGAGTACCAGCAGTCCGACAGCAGCAAAGCGATTTCGGCGACCATGAACACGCTGATTGTTGTGCTATGTACTGGTGCCATGACCAGTGCCGCTGCGGACTCCAGACCAGCCAGTACAGACGAGGCAGAAGAGTTAACTCAACGAGTTTCTGTGCAACTTGATACGGCGCTGGTTCTGGCTGGAGACCGCGCGGACGATGATATGTATAACGCGCTTCTCGCCGTCAGATCGGCATTCCTTTCTACGATGAGTGAGCGTGCTTCTGGTCTGAGCGAGCTTCTGCAGGTTACTACCGCTCAGCCGCTTCCGGCGCTGACGCTGGCAAACCGATTATACCAGGATGCCACCCGTGCAGATGAACTGGTACAGGAAGCGCGCGTACCGCATCCGGCGTTTATGCCGACAACCATGAAGGTACTGAGGCAATGAATGCAGACAGCGATCTGGATGTTGTTTCTTTGACGGTCGACGGCAAAATCATCGAGGGGTGGGATTCTGTCCGGGTAACGCGGGGTATTGAGCGTTTTCCCTCTGATTTCGATCTTGGGCTAATGGATTACTTCCCTGGCAACGAAGATCGTCAACTCGTTGAAGAGGGAATGTCTTGTGAAGTTCGTATCGGAGATGATCTGACACTGACGGGATATGTTGATGACTGGGAACCCGCACTATCGCGCTCCCGCCATGAGGTCCGCGCCACGGGCAGGAGCAAATGTCAGGACCTGGTGGATT
>OBVX01000629.1_pt1 | contig 17491 bp, 14 predicted proteins | sample 1495161 | NCBI WGS metagenome assembly OBVX01 (sample SAMEA2580023, study PRJEB22360) | human gut metagenome | reverse complement strand
AACGGCGCAGCGTTTATGCACTACGGCGATACCGTTGTTCTTTCCACCGCAACTGCATCCTCCAAGCCCAGAGAGGGGATCGATTTCTTCCCCTTAAGCGTAGAGTATGAGGAGAAGCTGTACGCAGTCGGAAAGATCCCCGGCGGATTCAACAAAAGAGAGGGAAAGGCCTCTGAAAATGCCATTCTGACCTCCCGTGTTATCGACCGTCCGATGCGTCCGCTGTTCCCAAAGGACTACCGCAATGACGTAACCCTGGACAATGTAGTTATGTCTGTAGACCCGGACTGCAGCCCGGAACTGACTGCCATGTTAGGCTCTGCCATTGCAACCTGCATTTCCGATATTCCTTTTGACGGTCCCTGCGCAACCACTCAGGTAGGCCTTATTGACGGCGAGTTTGTCATCAACCCCACTGCAGATCAAAAGCGCGTATCCGATCTTGCTCTGACCGTGGCTTCCACCAGAGAAAAGGTGATCATGATCGAGGCAGGCGCCAACGAAGTTCCTGAGCAGAAGGTTCTTGACGCTATTTTTAAAGCGCATGAGGTTAATCAGGAGATCATCCGCTTCATTGATACCATCGCAGCGGAGTGCGGCAAGGAAAAGCATATCTATGAAAGCTGCGCTGTGCCGGAAGAACTCTTTGCGGCTATCCGGGAGCTGGTTCCTCCTCAGGAGATGGAAGAGGCTGTATTTACCGATGACAAGCAGACCCGCGACAAGAACATGGATGCCATCACAGCCCGTCTGGAAGAGGCATTTGCAGAGAATGAAGAATGGCTGCCCTTAGTAGGAGACGCCATTTACCAGTATGAGAAAAAGACGGTCCGCAAGATGATCTTAAAGGATCACAGGCGTCCCGACGGCCGCGCCATTGATCAGATCCGTCCTCTGGCAGCCGAGATTGATCTTCTGCCGAGAGTGCATGGCTCCGGTATGTTCACCCGCGGTCAGACCCAGATTTTAAATGCCTGCACCCTGGCTCCTTTATCTGAGGCACAGAAAATTGACGGCATGGATGTAAATGAGACCAGCAAGCGCTATATGCACCACTATAACTTCCCCTCCTTCTCTGTAGGTGAGACAAAGCCAAGCAGAGGACCAGGCAGAAGAGAGATCGGACACGGCGCGCTGGCTGAGAGAGCCTTAGTTCCCGTTCTTCCAAGCGAGGAAGAGTTCCCATACGCCATCCGTACCGTATCTGAAACCATGGAGTCCAACGGTTCTACCTCCCAGGCAAGTATCTGCGCTTCTACCCTGTCCTTAATGGCAGCAGGCGTGCCGATTAAGGAAATGGTGGCAGGTATTTCCTGCGGCCTTGTAACCGGCGATACAGATGATGATTACATCGTTCTGACGGATATCCAGGGACTTGAGGACTTCTTCGGCGATATGGATTTTAAGGTAGGAGGCACAAAGAACGGCATTACCGCGATCCAGATGGATATCAAGATCCACGGCCTTACACGCCCCATCATCGAGGAGGCCATCGCAAGGACAAGACAGGCCAGAATGTATATTCTGGATGAGGTGATGAAACCTGTGATTTCCGAGCCGAGAAAGCATTTAAGCCCATATGCTCCAAAGATCAAGCAGATCTCCATTGATCCTCAGAAGATCGGTGATGTGGTAGGCAAGCAGGGCAAGGTGATCAACAAGATCATCGAGGAGACCGGTGTAAAGATCGACATCACAGACGATGGAGCCGTAAATGTGTGCGGCACAGACGAGGCTATGATCGACCGCGCTATCGATATCATCACCAGTATTGTTACTGATATCGAGGCTGGCATGGTATTTACAGGCAAGGTAGTCCGCATCATGAACTTCGGTGCCTTTGTACAGCTGGCCCCAAATAAGGACGGTATGGTTCATATTTCCAAGCTGTCCGATAAGAGAGTGGGCAAGGTAGAGGATGTGGTAAACATCGGAGACGAGGTTACTGTAAAGGTAACAGAAGTAGACAAGATGGGACGCATCAACCTGACCATGAGACCAAGCGATCTGGCAGAATAACAGGATGACAAAAGGAAAAGGCAGTGCCGTCAAAGGGGCATTGCCTTTTCTTAAAGGCCGTTATATAATGGACTTTGAAGCAGCATATTTTCAGATGGAAAAACTATAAAATTACGGGAGAAAACAGACCATGAAAGTAAGAACAAGGTATGCACCCAGTCCTACGGGCCGAATGCACGTAGGTAATTTAAGAACCGCTCTTTACGCCTATCTCATTGCCAAGCATGAGGGCGGCGATTTCCTTCTAAGAATCGAGGATACAGACCAGGAACGCTATGTAGAGGGAGCTGTAGACATTATCTACCGCACGATGGCTGAAACCGGTCTGATCCATGATGAAGGCCCTGACAAGGACGGCGGCTGCGGCCCCTATGTCCAGAGCGAGCGTCAGGCCTCAGGCATTTATATGGAGTATGCCAAGAAACTGGTGGAAAAGGGAGAGGCGTATTACTGTTTCTGCACGCCGGAGCGCTTAGAGTCCCTGCGAAAGAATGTAAACGGAGAGGAGATTATGTCCTATGACAAGCACTGCCTCCATTTATCAAAGGAAGAGGTAGAAGCTAACCTGGCGGCAGGAATCCCCTTTGTAATCCGCCAGAATAACCCGACTGAAGGCACGACCACGTTCCATGACGAGATCTACGGTGATATCACGGTGGATAATTCTGAACTGGACGATATGGTTCTGATCAAATCCGACGGCTATCCTACCTACAATTTTGCTAATGTTGTAGACGATCATCTGATGGGGATTACTCATGTAGTTCGTGGAAATGAGTACCTTTCTTCTTCTCCCAAGTATAACCGGCTCTACGATGCGTTCGGCTGGGAGGTTCCGGTTTATGTGCACTGTCCGCTGATTACAGATGAGAACCATCACAAGCTCAGCAAGCGCAGCGGCCATTCCTCCTTTGAGGATCTTATGGACCAGGGCTTTGTATCAGAGGCCGTGGTAAACTATGTGGCTCTTTTGGGCTGGTCCCCGGAGGGAAATCAGGAGATATTCTCGTTAGAGGAGATGATAAGGGAGTTCGACTACTGCCGTATGAGCAAATCCCCGGCTGTATTCGATATGACGAAACTGCGCTGGATGAACGGTGAATATATCAAGGCTATGGACTTTGACCGATTCTATGAGATGGCAGAGCCTTATATCCGCAGTGTGATTACAAAGGAACTGGATCTTAAGAAGATTGCGGCCATGGTAAAGACAAGAATCGAGGTATTCCCGGATATCCAGGGGCATATTGACTTCTTTGAGGCTCTTCCTGAGTATGATACTGCCATGTATACCCATAAGAAGATGAAAACAAACAGCGAAACCTCTCTCAAGGTTTTAAAGGACGTTCTTCCTTTGCTGGAGGCACAGGAGGATTACAGCAATGACGCGCTGTATGAGCTGCTGTCCGGGTATGTCAGCAATACTGAAGTAAAGACCGGCTTTGTCATGTGGCCTATCCGCACCGCCGTTTCAGGGAAGCAGATGACGCCTGCGGGAGCTACTGAGATCATGGAAGTGCTGGGAAAAGAGGAATCCCTGGCGCGCATCCGCAGGGGCATTGAGCTGCTGGAGGCATAGAATGTCATTTAGTGAAGCACAGAAGAGGGCCATCCGTCATAAAGACGGACCGGCCCTTGTACTTGCAGGACCCGGTTCGGGAAAGACTACGGTCATTACCAACCGGGTTCGTTATTTAACGGAAAAATACGGTGTTAAACCGGGCAGTATCCTGGTTATCACCTTTACAAGGGCGGCTGCCAGGGAGATGAGGGAGCGGTATGAGCGCATGGCGGATCAGGGAGGCGGCAGAGTTTCCTTCGGCACTTTTCATTCCATATTTTTCCTTATTTTAAAGCTGGCCTATGGCTACCAGGCGGCCAACATTGTAAAAGAGGAGCAGCGCATCAGCTTTATCCGGGAGATGATCGACCGTATGGACTTTGATCTGGAGGATCCGGGAGAGTTTACAGCCTCTGTTTTAAGGGAGATCAGCCTCATTAAGGGAGAACTGATGGATTTGGACCATTATTATCCCAAAAGCTGCTCGGAGGAAGTGTTTAAGGCTCTCTATAAAGGGTATGAGGAACGGATGCAAAGAGAAAAACTCCTGGATTTTGACGATATGCTGTCCATGTGCTACGAACTGTTTAAGGCCCGGCCGGATATCCTTTCGGCCTGGCAGGGCAAGTATCAGTATATCCTGATCGACGAATTTCAGGATATCAACCGGATCCAGTATGAGATTGTGAAAATGCTGGCCCTTCCTCAGAACAATCTTTTTATTGTGGGGGACGATGACCAGTCTATCTACCGTTTTCGAGGTGCCCGGCCGGAGCTTATGCTGGGCTTTGAAAATGACTACCCCAAGGCAGAACGCATCCTTCTTGATACCAATTACCGCTCCGTCTGCACCATCACAGAAAGAGCAGGAAGAGTTATTTCTCATAACACAACCCGTTTTCCCAAGGATATCCGGGCCGCCAGAGGAGAGGGACGGCCAATAGATATACGCCTGTGGCCGGATCCGGTCCACGAGACACTGGCGATCGTTTCCCAGCTGCGGGATTATGTGCAGATGGGAGTTCCTTATGAAGAGATGGCGGTGCTTTACCGCACCAATCAGGGCCCCAGGCTGCTGATTGAGAAACTGATGGAGTATAATATTCCCTTTCATATGCGGGATACAGTTCCAAATCTCTATGAGCACTGGATCTCAAAAAATATATTCGCTTACATAAAAGCGGCCAGAGGCGATGTCAGCCGTGCCAATGTCCTTACCTTCATCAACCGGCCCGCCCGCTATATCAGCCGGGATGCACTGGAGGGAACAAGGGTAAACTGGGAACAGGTCAAGTCATTTTACCAGGATAAGAACTGGATGCTGGATCGGATCGAGCAGCTGGAATACGATCTTTCCATGCTGGCGGATATGCCGCCGGCCGGCGCGGTAAACTATATACGCAAGGCGGTGGGGTATGATGATTATATCAGAGATTACGCCCAGGAGCGGAGGCTGAAGCCGGAGGAACTGTTTGAGGTGCTGGATGCTCTGCAGGAAAGTGCAGGGGGATTTAAAACCTGTGAGGCGTGGTTTGCCCATATGGAGGAGTACAAGGAGGAACTGAAACGTCAGGCTGCAGACCGGGAATCGAAGGGAACCGGCGTCAGCCTGATGACCATGCACAGTTCCAAGGGGCTGGAATTTAAGGTGGTTTACATCCTGGATGCAAATGAGGGAGTTACACCTCACCACAAGGCGGTGCTGGATCCCGATATGGAGGAGGAACGCCGGATGTTCTATGTAGCTATGACCCGCGCCAGGGACCGGCTTCACATTTTCTATGTAAAGGAGCGGTTTCATAAGAAACAGACCGTGTCGCGGTTTGTGGAGGAGACAGGGCTTTTGGAGACTGCTGGAAAAGAGAGAAGGGGATAAATGAAAGACAGAAACGAAAACAGAGGGCTGATACACATTTACTGCGGTGATGGGAAGGGAAAGACCACAGCCGCCATGGGAGCAGCCGTCCGGGCTGCGGGCCGGGGATACCGGGTGCTGATCCTGCGCCTTTTAAAGACGGATGACTCCGGGGAGGTAAAGGCGCTTTCGTCCCTTTGCGGCATCCGGCTGCTCCCCTGTCTGCGTTCCTTTGGGTTTTCCTGGAATATGACGCCGGAACAGAAAAAAGAGGCGGCCGTTTATTACAGCGGACAGCTGGAACTGGCCTGGGAGCTGGCGGCAGGGAAAGGGGGGGAAAAGATGCCTGCGGATCTGCTGATCCTGGATGAGGCAATCGGAGCCTGCAGCCAGGGCTTTATTGAGGAGGACCGGCTTATAGGGCTTTTAAGATCCCGCCCCCGGTCTTTAGAGGTAATCCTCACAGGAAGAAATCCCTCTCAGGCGCTTCTTGATGAGGCGGATTATGTCACCGAGATGGTTATGGTTCGCCACCCTTATGAAAAAGGGATCAAAGCAAGAAAAGGGATTGAATATTAGGGCGAAAATCTCTTGCAATTTTTTCCATCCTCTGGTACATTGTAAGTGGTAAACAGACCCTATCTGAGAAAGGAAACCATTATGGCAGACGAGAAGAATTTAAATGAAGAAGAGGAAATGACCGTTACCCTGACTCTGGATGATGATACAGAGGTAGAGTGCGTGGTTCTCACTATTTTTACAGCCGGCGACCGTGATTATATCGCCCTTCTTCCTATGGAAGGAGAAGATTCTGAGGAAGGTGAGGTATATTTATACCGCTACAGCGAGACGGAGGACGGCACCCCTGTCCTGGATAACATCGAGGATGATGATGAGTACGAGATTGTAGCTGATGCCTTTGACGAGATGCTGGACGATCAGGAGTATGATGAGCTGGTAGGAGAGGATGAGGTAGAGTGAGTTTTCTTCTGCGGCAGTAAAACTTTATAATCACATCAAAAGGAGGCGGTTCCTGTCAGGTATATAAAAGACAGAAACCGTCTCTTTTTGATGCCTTCTATCGGAGCCGGCGGTTTCGTTTTTCCTGTCTGCGGATGATACAGCTGCAAAAGCTGCGGGGATCCGGAATGATTTTTTTCGTCAAAGCATAAGTTTCAGAAAGAGGCGGCCCCAGGATCGATGGGCCCGGAAGGCGGCAGAGGAGATAGAAACGTTGGATGTAGTGGATCAGAAACGGGAAAACCTGTTAAATCTTGCATTGAGCGCCACTCAGGAGGAGCGGCTTAAGTCGGAAAATCTGGAAGTCGGGTACGATCCGGCAGATAAGACCTGGGAGCTGATCCTGCGGTATTCGGGAAATTTGGACCGTCTGCGGGAAATGTCTGCCCGGGGGGTAGAGGTTCATGAGCTTTTAAATGGCTATGCAGTAGCCCGTGTACCGGAAGGAATGCTGGATGCGGTCAGTAATTTAAGTGAAATCCAATATGTGGAAAAACCTAAGAGGCTGTTCTTTGCCATTCATATGGCACGGGCGGCCTCCTGTCTGTCAGGTATCCAGGAGAGAGCGGGAGCGCGGCAGACAACAGGCCGGCTCCGACTCATCAACGGGCTGGATCAGGGGACGTGGCGTAATTGTGGGAATTATTGATTCCGGGATCGATTATTTTCACCCGGATTTCAGAAATGAGGATGGCAGTACCAGGATTTTGTATCTGTGGGATCAGGATCGGGGACAGGTGTATGAGAAAGAGGACATCAATCGGGCGCTGGAGGCCTATGACGGCAGAATTACTGATCAGGAGGAGGCCCCTTTGAATCAGGGAAACCGTACCGCCGCTCTGGCTGTCGTTCCATCTGCAGATTCCAGCGGCCATGGCAGGGCGGTGGCGGCCATTGCCGCTGGAAATGGCCGGGAGAGCGGCGGCGTTTACCGGGGAGTGGCTTACGAGAGTGAACTGATCATTGTGAAGCTTGGAACCCCGCCTGCGGGCAGCTTTCCCCATACCACCCAGCTGATGGAAGCCCTGGATTTCGTCATAAAGCAGGCGGCTTCCCTTAACCGTCCGGCCGCGGTCAACTTAAGTTTTGGAAATACCTATGGTTCTCATGACGGCACCAGCCTCTTAGAAACCTTTATGAATGAGGCTGCCAACTACAGCCGGAATGTGATCGTTGCTGGAACGGGAAATGAGGGGGCTGCGGCCGGTCATACCTCCGGTCGGCTGACCGAGGGCCGCTTTGAGGATATCGAACTGTCTGCCGCCCCCTTTGAAACCAGCTTCAGCGTGCAGCTGTGGAAATCCTATGCGGATCAGTTTACCATCACTATCATTGCTCCTGACGGAAGGAGCATTGGCCCTTTGGAGGAACGGCTGGGACCCCAGCGGGCGGAGTACGGCAAAACCCGCATTCTCATCTATTATGGAAAACCCAGCCCATACAGCCGCGCGCAGGAAGTGTTTTTTGATTTTATCCCGCTGGGCGACTACGTAGACAGCGGGATCTGGACGTTCCGTCTGACGCCGGTTCGCCTGGTGACCGGAGTGTACGATTTCTGGCTGCCCTCGGGCCGTATACTGAATCCCTCCACCCGTTTTTTAAGGCCTGTACCGGACACCACCCTTACGATCCCATCTACCGCCGCAGGGATTATTTCCGTGGGAGCCTACAATGATTCTACCCTGGCCTATGCCGATTTTTCCGGCCGCGTTTCCCCCCGCCAGACCCGTCAGGTGAAGCCGGATCTGGCAGCCCCCGGTGTGGATATTATCACAGCCAGGGCCCAGGGAGGATACGGAGCCGTTACAGGCACCTCCTTTGCGGCGCCGTTTGTCACCGGAAGCGCTGCCCTTTTGATGCAGTGGGGGATCATAGATGGTCAGGATCCCTTTCTCTACGGAGAAAAGGTAAAAGCATATCTGATACGAGGCGCCCGCCCCCTGCCCGGCCATGCCCTGTGGCCCAATGAGCAGCTGGGATACGGAGCGCTGTGTGTGAGAGACAGTCTGCCTCTGTGAGGCAGTCCCAGTACAATATAGTTTGAAAAAATTTAATTCCCGTCAATCCAGAAGAAGAATTCCTCCCGCCCCTGTGGTACATTGTAAAAGCCGGGAGATGTTTAAAGGCTGTGCAGGCGCACCTTTACAAAACGTCGGCAGAGGAAGAATCCAAAGCGCAGGCGTCCTGCGCCTCTTTGAACTGATTGGCATAAGTGACCGTATTCAGGGTCTTGCGGTATTTGAGAGGCGAGAGTGTGGTATAGTGCTTAAACATCCGTTCAAAATAAGTCAGACTCTCATACCCCAGAAGGTGAGAAATCTCGGAGATGCTCATATCCGTCTCTTCCAGATACCGTTTGGCTTTGCGGATGCGGTGAATATTGGTATATTCACTGACCGTATATCCTGTTACCTCCTTAAAAATCCGGCAGATGTAGGATTTGCTCAGGTAAAAATGTCCGCAGAGTTCATTTAAAGTAACCGGACGTTCGCAGTGCTCCGTCAGATAGTCGGCAATGCTGTATGCGGCCCGGTATTTGGGATCATCCGACTCTATTGGCATCTCCTGATGCCGCTGTCTGGCAAAATCCATAATCTTAAAGAGCCAGGCCAGAATATCCAGATCAATGCCTGTGCGGTAATTGCGGGTGCGATTGGAAAGCCCGTGACGGATGCTTCGGAACAGGGAAAGGATCAGAACCCTCTGTTCTTCGTTAAGATGGTAAATTCCATAGTAATCATCGAAAAATTGGATGAGATGAAGCGAGGGAAACATGGTCTCATAGGAGTTCATCTTTTCACGGCTGATGTAGAGGATGATCCGGTTATGTCCCGTATCCGAACCGGAAGCAGAACGGGTCATGTGGATCAGATTGGAATTTACAAGGATCAGATCCCCGGCCTTAGCCAGGTATTCCCGGTTATTAAAGAAAAAGATGCGTTCCCCTTCCACGATATAGAAGATTTCATATTGGGTGTGAAAATGCTTCACCCGCATATCAAATTTTCCTGAACGGACCATCTGCTCTAAGGAAATGCCCTCAGTTTCGCCGTAGTAAGTCACTTTTTCCATGGAATCCACACCTTTTTAAAGAGTTTTGGCTGCTCCTTGGGACTCATTTTAGACCATTAGAGACAGCCATTCAAATTATATAACAGGAATGAAAAAAAATCCAGTGCGCTCCTGGAAACTGCGGTGGCGCACTGTGACCACAGGGAGGAAAATATGAAAGGAATCAATAAGGAAGAATTAGAAAAAAAGCTGAATCTGGTCATCGAAAAGCTGATGAATCTGGGCGGGCCGGAGGATGAAAAAGAGCTGGAAGAAGGCGGAGAAAAGATTGGATTTTTCCGCAGGGATTTCGGGATCAGAGAGTGGGACTGGCCCCAGGGAGTAGGGCTTTACGGCCTTTTAAAGATCATGAAGGAGAAAAAAAATCAGGAATACCGGGATTTCTTATACCAGTGGTTTAAAGACAATATCCGTCAGGGGCTTCCTTCTAAAAACATCAACACCACCACACCGCTGCTGACATTGGCGGAACTGAATGAAGATTTTAAGGACCCTGAATTTGAAACGCTCTGCCTCAAATGGGCCGACTGGCTGATGAACTGCCTTCCCAGGACAAAAGAGGGAGGATTCCAGCACGTTACCAGCGCCAACGGAGACCGCCAGGGCGTCCGCCTCAATGAAAATGAAATGTGGATTGATACCCTGTTTATGACCGTTCTCTTCTTAAACCGTATGGGACAGAAATACCGCCGGCAGGATTGGATCGACGAATCTATTCATCAGGTGCTGATGCATATTAAATATCTTTGCGACCGCAGAACCGGCCTGTTTTACCATGGCTGGACCTTTAATGAGAAAAACAATTTCGGGGGTGTTTTCTGGTGCCGCGGCAACAGCTGGTTCACTCTGGGGATCCTGGACTACATTGATATGTTTGAGGGAAGCATGAACGCCGGTTTAAAGACCTTCGTAGTAGATACCTACAAGGCTCAGACCGAGAAACTGAAGGAACTCCAGGATCCAAAGACCGGTCTGTGGCATACGGTGCTTACCGATCCTGACAGCTATGTAGAGACCTCTGGTACGGCGGCAATTGCGGCAGGCATTTTAAAGGGCATCCGGTATGGTATTTTAGATGACTCCTATCTTCCCTGTGCAGCAAAAGCCATCCAGGGCATATTAAATAACATCGACGAGGACGGCACGGTTCTTCAGGTATCCGGCGGCACTGGAATGGGCGCTAATGAGGATCATTACAAAAATATTCTGATTGCTCCCATGGCCTACGGTCAGTCCCTGACTATCCTGGCGCTGGCAGAGGCGCTGAATAGCTGAGAGGGCGTACTTTGAATAATGGCTGTCAATCTACCCCCGATATTCCCGACAGCTCTCCCTGCCTGCAATATAAAACGGAAAGTGAATCTTCATAGGCAGGGTGTGGCCGCCCTCGATCCGGTCGATCAGTGTTTTTGCAGCCATTTTTCCCATTTCCTCAATGGGGATGTGGATGGTGGTCAGCATGGGGGTGAGATACTGGGCGGTATCAATGTCATCAATGCTTATGATAGAGATATCGTCCGGAATCCGAAGGCCGTGCTCTTTGACAGCCCGCATGGCTCCGATGGCGGTCATGTCATTGGAGCAGAACCAAGCGGTTGCATCGCAGTCCCTGTCAAAGAGTACATTGGCTCCGTGGTATCCGCCTTCGGAGGACAGTTTCACATTGCTGATATATCCTTTTAAAACAGGGATACCTGCCTCTTTAAGCGCGCGGCAGTAACCGCCGTACCGCTCCTCTTTGTCTGTTTCGCCGATATAGGCGATTTTTCGGTGCTTCAGTTCGATCAGGCGGTTTACAGCGGTGAAGGCTGCCTGGCCGCCGTCGCAGATGATCTGGTCATATTTGGCATCCAGGCTGTTGAGTCCTGCATAGACCACATATTTAAAGTGCTGCTTCAAAAATTTCAGCAGTTCCTTATCACAGCGGCCAAGAACCGCCACGCCGTCTGCCTGATTGTCCTCAATCAGACGAAAGGTACCGGGATGGCGGATGTCAAAGGCAGAAAAAGAATATTTTAAAATATAGCCGTGACGGAAGGCTTCTTTTTCTATACTTCTTGCCAAAGGAGTAAAGAAACTGTCAGCAGCGCCGTCCTCCACCCTGGCAAAGAGACAGGCCAGGGAACGCGACAGAGGCTCCTCCCTGACGGAGGAGCCCTTTTTTAATTCTCTTGCTGTGTGGTTGGGCGTATAGCCTGTGCGCCGCACAATCTCCCAGATCCTGTCCTGCACTTCTTTTCCAGCAGGTGTTCTGGTGCTTTTGTTGATCACTCGTGATACGGTGGAAATGGATACGCCGGCCTCTGCGGCAATCTCTTTAAGCGTCACTGCAGCTCGCCTCCTTTTTATATATCCCAGTATAACGTATCTCAACGCAAAAGGACAGAGAAAAACGCAAAATAAACAAAAATTGCAGAAAAAATAACGCAAACGTTTGTCTAGAAACGAAGTGACATTTTTGTATAATATGATATACTTAATTCATAAAAGATGGGGATAATTTGGCAAAGAACACAAAGAATAATAGCCAAAAATAAAAAACAGGAGGAAAAATTATGGCTTCTGATGAAAAAAGGAAGAAGGATGGTACGGAGCGTGACGCTGTCAGCCGTATCCCAAACTGGGGATGGCTGCTGATCTCCTTTCTGGCAGCCATCCTTCTATGGAAATGGCTGTCGGTAAACGAGACTACGGCCCGCAGCTTTCCCTTTGTGCCGGAGGTTTTAGCGGCTCTTGGAACCATGGTACAAAGGGGAGTGCTGTGGGAGGACTTCAGCAGCAGTATGATCTCCGTGATCCTTGGTTTCGTATTCGGATTCATAACATCGGTTCCCGTGGCATTTCTTATGGCCTGGTACCGGCCTGTGCGCTACATTGTAGAGCCCTGGATTCAGTTCATCCGAAACATTCCGCCTCTGGCTTATGTTCCGCTGGTGGTTATCTCTGCCGGAGTAGGAAGAAGGCCTCAGGTAATCGTAATCTGGATGGCGACCTTCCTTATTATGACCGTGACAATTTATCAGGGAGTCCGCAATGTGGATGAGACGCTGATCAAGGCGGCCAGAGTGCTGGGGGCAAAGGACAGGGATCTGTTTGTAAAGGTGATCTTCCCGGCTACCACGCCCTTTATCATCACAGCGATCCGCCTGGGCGTATCGGTAGCCCTGACAACACTGATCGCCGCAGAATCCACAGGTGCCTACGCCGGTATGGGTATGCGTATCCGTTCGTTAAACAACAGCTTTGAGGTGGCCCCCATGCTGCTCTACATCATTATCATCGGCGTGATCGGCATTACCAGTGAGAAGATTATCAAATATCTGGAAAGGAGGTTCACCGGATGGCAGGAGACGAGAAACGTGTAAAGGTAAAGATTGATCATGTGGAGAAGGTCTATGATGGCCGCAAGGGCCGCATGGTCGCCTTAAACGGCGTGGATCTTGATATCATGGAAAATGAATTTATCTGTGTGGTAGGGCCTTCCGGCTGCGGAAAGTCCACACTGCTCAACATCATAGCGGGTCTGCTGCAGCCTACATCCGGCGCTGTATATGTGGACGGAAAGAAGGTAGAGGGGACAGGAACCGAGCGCGGCGTGGTATTCCAGCAGTACGCGTTATTCCCCTGGCTGACCGTTCTTAAAAATGTCATGTTCGGCCTGAAATTAAAGGGAATGAAGGATGATGAGGCCAGGGAGCTGGCCATGAAGTACATAAAGATGGTTCAGCTGGAGGAGTTTGTGGATGCCTATCCAAAGGAGCTTTCCGGCGGTATGAAGCAGAGAGTGGCCATCGCAAGAGCGTATGCGGTTCAGCCGGAGGTGCTTTTGATGGATGAACCCTTTGGAGCGCTGGATGCACAGACCAGAACACAGCTTCAGTCAGAGCTTATAAGAACCTGGCAGGAGGAGAAGAAAACCTGTTTCTTTATTACCCATGATGTAGAAGAAGCGGTTATTCTGGCAACCAAGGTTATTATCATGAGCGCAAGGCCGGGACGGATCAAAAAGATTGTGGATATAAATCTTCCATATCCGAGAACTCAGGAGATGAAGATGGAGCTTCCATTTTTGGATCTTAAGACGTATATCTGGGGTGAGGTATACAAGGAATATCTGGAAGTCAGAAAGTAGGAAAGGTACGTGCTTCAAAACTATATAATGTTTAAGGAGGACATTTATTTATGAAAAAACGTTTTTTAGCAGCAGCAATGGCATCTGTAATGGCACTGTCTCTGGCAGCCTGCTCCGACGGCTCCGCTTCCGGTTCTGCGGCGGCTCCCTCTGAGACGGAGAAAACCGCAGAGGCATCAAAGGAAGAGGCTAAGACAGAAGATGCCGGGGAGAGCGGGGCAGAAAAGGAGCCCATTACTCTGAACATTGCATATATGCCTAACTACGGAAGTCTATGGTCTGTTGCGGCGGCTCAGGCCCAGGGGTATATGGAGGAAGAGGGCATTACGCGGAATCCGGCACCATCGATATCGGCTATATCGGCCAGGGCGCCCATAAGCTTTGCGTCAACGGTCAGGCAAAGATCGCTGCACTGTCCCATATTTCCAATGGAGACGCTCTCATCGGCGGCCCGGAAGTAAAGACCATGGAGGATTTAAAGGGCAAGAAAGTGGCTTACTCCTCCGGTACCTCCAGCGAAGATATTTTAAATAACGCACTTTCAAAGGCAGGCATGACCATGAGTGATATCACGCCGGTAGACATGGACGCATCCGGTATCGTGACCGCTATGATTTCCGGCGGCGTAGACGCCTGCGCAACCTGGTCTCCCAACAGCTTAAAGATCCTGGAAGAGGTTCCGGAGGCAACCAAGCTGGCAGACAACATGACCTTTAAGGATACTACCGTTTCTCTGGCAAGCTGGATCGTAACTCCAAAGTATGCAGAGGAGAACCAGGATAAGATCCTCCGCTTTACAAGGGCCCTCTTTAAGGGAATGGATTATGCGGCAGATGATCATTATGAGGAGACTGCAAAGGCAGTGGCGGCCATAACAAAGACAGACGAGGCGAGTGTATTTGATCAGAGAGGCGACGCTGACTGGCTGACTGGCAAAGAGGTGGCCGAGGGCGCTGCAGACGGCACAGTAGAGAACTATTACAAGATCCAGCAGGATAATTTCATTGCCGGCGGACAGGTAGAGAAGGAAGTTCCAGTGTCCGATTATGTGATGCTTGAGAATATGATCGAAGCAGGAAAATAAATAAAATCATCGCGGAGAGCGCCCTGGGGGCCGGTATTGGGCGCCGGGCGTTCTCTTTATGCATATCAGGCCGCAGGAGACGAGAAAGGAGCACCCATGAGACATGACTATTACAGCTATACAAAAGAACAGCTGCTGGCAGATCCGAAAATAAAGCTGTTCTGCCTTAAGGATAATGCATCCGTATTTAAGCAGATGGCAGAGGAAATGGCAGAGGAAATAAGGACGCACAATGCAGAGGGGAAGAAAACCGTATTTATCTGTCCCGTAGGCCCCGTGGGTCAGTACCCCTATTTTGTGGATATGGTAAATGAACAGAACATCAGCCTGAAAAATGTCTGGTTTATTAACATGGACGAATATCTGGATGATGAGAAGCACTGGATACCGGCAGAGCATCCCCTAAGCTTTCGGGGGTTTATGAACCGGACGGTGTATGACAGAATCCGTCCGGAGCTTTTGATGCCGCCAGAGCAGAGAGTATTCCCCGATCCCCTTGATACTGGCCGGATCCCAGAGCTGATCGAAGAACTGGGGGGCGTGGATATCGCTTTTGGAGGAATTGGAATCAATGGCCATGTAGCCTTTAATGAGGCTGATCCCTCTCTGACGAATGAGGAATTTCTGGCTCAAAAGACCCGTGTTTTAGAAATTACGCCCCAGACACGGACTGCCAACGCCATTGGGGACTTTAACGGAGCCCTGGAGGATATGCCCCGTTACTGTGTCTCCATCGGCATATATGAGATCGCTCATGCGGGAAAGATCCGTCTGGGCTGTTTCAGAAACTGGCATCGTGCAGTGGTGCGCCGGGCAGCCTACGGCGAACCATCATCCGCTTTTCCGGTCAGTCTGCTTCAGGGCCATCCAGATCTGACGCTCACCTTTACAGACTATGTGGCGGCTCTTTCTGACGGAATATAAGTGTGATATGTACAGGAAAAACAGGCTGTGAAAATGGCCGGAAGGCAGGTTGGCTTATGAAAAATAATGTACTGGTAGTTCACGGAGGCGGCCCTACGGCGGGGCTCAACGCCTCCTTGTATGGTGTGCTTGCACAGGCCAAAGAAAGCGATAGGATCGGCGCAGTATATGGGGCTATCGGAGGCAGTGAAGGGATTTTGAAGGAGCGTTTTTTGGATCTTTTGGAGTTTGCCGGAGACGAAGGCAAGAAGCTTCTTTCTACCCCCGGAACAGCCATCGGCTCTTCCAGATATGCGCTGGAAGAGGAGGATTACAGGGCGATGGAGCCCATTCTGCGAAAATATGGAATCCGTTATGTGCTCTTTAACGGCGGAAACGGCACAATGGATGCCTGCGGAAAGCTGGCTCGCGCCCTGGGAACAGATTCTGATATTAAAGTAGCCGGGATTCCCAAAACCATAGACAATGACATTGGCATAACAGATCATACTCCGGGCTATGGAAGCGCGGCCAGATATATTGCCAGGACAACGGCGGAGGTGGGGGCGGATGTGAGGTCTCTTCCGATTCATGTGTGCATCCTGGAGGCCATGGGGAGAAATGCCGGCTGGATTACAGCCGCTTCTGCCCTGGCAAGGAAAAACAAGGGGGATGCGCCCCACCTGATCTATCTGCCGGAACGCCCTTTTAAGGAAGAAGAATTTTTGGAGGATGTGAAGGAACTGTATGAGAGGCTGGGCGGAGTGGTAGTGGTTGCCAGCGAGGGATTAAAGGATGAGAACGGAACTCCCATCGTTCCTCCTGTTTTCCAGACAGGACGGTCGGTATATTATGGGGATGTGGGAGCGTACCTGGCACAGCTGGTAATCAGAAAGCTTGGGATCAAAGCAAGGAGCGAAAAGCCGGGGATCTGCGGCAGGGCTTCCATCGCCCTTCAGTCCTCTACAGACCGTAAGGAGGCTGTTTTGGCGGGCCGAGAGGCTTTAAAAGCTGCCATGGAGGGGGAAACCGGCATCATGATCGGCTTTGAACGGCAGCCGGGGGAATACTGTATCCGTCCCATACGTATTCCCATCGATCAGGTTATGCTTACAGAGCGCACCATGCCGGAAACGTATATCAATGACCGGGGAAATGATGTGACAGAAGCTTTTGCAGCATGGTGCCGTCCCCTTACGGGAGAGGACGAACCGGACTACATTGATTTTCAGGAGATATACAGGAAAAGAGAAGAGGGAAGAGGATGAAGCATATTTTTTTAAACCTGAAACGTTTTGACATTCCAAAGGAGTACGGCGGTGTCAATGCCATTGCCCCGGTGGAACAGTGGGGCTCCTTCATCGTAAGAAATACCCAGGAGGCGCTGAAGGTCTATAAGGGGCGGGATACAGAATTTGTCATGTTTTTCCCGGAGGCCCATGTGCTGAATGCGGTGGGAGCCCTCTGTGAGGACAGTCCGGTAAAGGTTGGCTGTCAGGGGGTCTTTCGTCAGGATACGGCCATCGGCGGCAACTTCGGCGCATTTACTTCCAGCCGCACGGCCCATGCGGCAAAGGCTCTTGGCGTGCTCATCGGTCATTGCGAGGAGCGGAGGGATAAGGCGGGGATCCTGGAGGCCGGAGGCGGAGATCCATCGGCAGTAAACAGGATCCTAAATCAGGAGATCCGGGAGGCTGTGCGCTCGGGGCTTAACGTTCTTTACTGTATTGGAGAGACGTCTGAAGAGCAGCCCCGGTGGCAGGAGGTTTTAAAGGAGCAGCTGGATGAAGGGCTAAAGGATACGGATCGGACAAAGGTTACCATCGCTTATGAACCAGTATGGGC
>OBVX01000624.1_pt1 | contig 17555 bp, 19 predicted proteins | sample 1495161 | NCBI WGS metagenome assembly OBVX01 (sample SAMEA2580023, study PRJEB22360) | human gut metagenome | reverse complement strand
ATTTATGTAAAAATGTCGAAATAACATTAGTTTTAGAAAGAAAAAAGAAGAAAAAAATATACAAAATAAATAAAAATAAAATGTATAGAATAAAAAAATAGACAAAATACACAACAAATGTTATATTGACAGTATCAGAAAAACCGGAATAAAGGAGGAAGTGGATATGAAGAGAAAGCAATTAGCAGCATTGGGACTGGCAATTGTTATGGCAGTGGCTGCAGAGACACAGACAGCAGGTACGGAAGCGGAAAAAGAAAGTCAGAATGCTGAAGCTGAGTCTCAGACACAGGAAGATCTCTCTGCACCACAGCAAGAAGAACAACAAACACAGCAGCCGGTGGTCGGAGAAGAGCAAGATCAGCAACCGGTAACGGGAGAAGAACTTCAGACACAACAGCCGGAGAAGGAAGAACAACAAGAGGTACAGCAGCCAGAGACTGAAAGTGGTCAGGAAGTACAGCAGCCGGGGCTCGAACAGAATAAGGAAGAAAAAGAGAGCATGACGGAAGCTGAATTTATTGCAATGGTGCAGGCAGAAGTGGATGGACTTTTGGCAGATGCAGATGAGGTTATTTTTGGACCTTTGATGTATACGGAACAGTCATGGAAGGTATATGAAGCTGCGAAAGCGGAGATGCTGGCACTTCGCGCAGATCCAATGAAATATTATGATCCAGATGGAACACAGATTTATGGAATTTTTGAACGTTTTGTCAATGCTGTAAATGGTCTTGAACTCATTCCAGAGGTGGTAGACAAATCGGAACTTTATGAATTGATTGCGTTGGCAGATCAGGTTGTATCACAGGCAGAAGTATATGCTCCGGATTATATTCAAGCTTTGAAGAATGTACTTGCAACGATTGACAGAAATAAGATCGAAGCGATGACGCAAGCAGAGACGGCTCAGGCAGTGGCAATGTTGAAGCAGTTGTTACAGACGCCGGTCGTTTCAGAAAGTGGAGTGATAAAGCTCATAGAGGAATCTCGTCAGATGCTGGAACAGTTAAAAGTTTCCGGCCTGTATGCAGATCAGGATCTGGCTACAATTCAAACATTGCTTGATGAAGCACAAAAGGCTGCCGACAGTGCGAACTGGAATGAAGCAATAGAAAAGCTGAATATGGCAAATCAGAAAATGACAGAGATCTCAATGTCTGCTGAGAAAATAAAAGAGGCATTGGCAGGTAAAGTTGCAGATAAAGAATACAAAGATTTGTATGAAGATATTAAAGCACACCCAGAAAATTATGATAAGAATACAACAGGATTTTATGTCGAGTCCTATGATCAGGCAAAAGCTCTTTCTGTATCCAATGAGACAGACGTGGAGAAACTGTATGAGGCATTACAGCAGATAGAGTTTGCGAAGAGTACTGTTATGAAATTGGAAGATTCTATGAAGAATTTCATGGAAGATATGGAAAAGATTCTTGAATCCGAGAGAAAAAATGTCGGCAAAGCCGGAGGCTTTACAAAAGAGGACTTTGACAAGATGGAGGCGCTTTACAATGAGTTGAAGGAACTTCTTGCAAATCTGGATACAGAGAAGGCTGTGCTCCAGGAGAGAGTGGAAGCACTGAATAATCTTCTTGTAACGGCGGAGAGGATTGAGAAAGAGGAAACAGTAGATCCGGAACAGAAACCAGAGCAAAAGCCGGAACAGAAGCCAGAGCAGAAACCGAATAAAGAAGAGGAAAAGAACGAGGACAAAAAGAAGAAATCTGAGGCTCCAAAAACAGGAGATCCGGCTTCGATTCTTGGATTAGGAGTAATGTTAATCGGAAGTGGAATTGCAGGAGCAGTAGGACTTAGAAAAAAATCGGAAGATTCTGAAGAATAGCGGAACGGATTTCAAGCAGGATAAAATGAATTATTAAAAGAAGAGCATGTCTGTGAGTATTTGCAGACATGTTCTTTTTTCGTTATAAGAAGTTTTAGGAAACTTCAAACAAAAAACAGAAAAAATTATAAAAAACATCGTTATTAACAGAAAAATATGTTATAATTTGTATAAAATATCCATATGAAAATAGATGAAATAGCTTTGTTTGTGTTTTGGAATCATATTTTCGGAGCGCAGGGAATCGTTTTTTAAATGGACTAAAGAAGGTGAAAATATGGGAAAGAAACAACCGTTGTATCAAAGTTTCAGGTATGCGTTTGAAGGCATTTTTACCGGGATCAGGAAGGAGCGGAATATGAAGATCCATTGTCTAGGAGTTATCTGTGTGACTGCGGCAGGATTTTTCTTTGATATTTCTGCAACAGAGTGGTGTATCTGTCTGATTTTGTTTGGTCTGATTCTTGGTTTGGAACTTGTAAATACTGCGGTGGAGGCAGTAGTTGATCTTGTGACCGAAGAGAAAAAGCCGCTTGCAAAGCTGGCGAAAGATACTGCGGCAGGTGCAGTTCTGATTGCAGCTATCATGGCAGCATTTGCAGGAGTGATTATTTTTTTGCCGAAGGCGGCACAACTTTTTGTAGGATAAGACAGGGTATCTGGAAAAGATAGACATAAGGAGGAAATTTTTATGGAGAAACTTGGAGAAAATGTAAAGAAATTATTGTTGGCAGGAATCGGAGCAGCAGCAGTGACAGCAGAGAAATCAAAGGAACTTCTGGATGAGATGGTAAAAAAAGGGGAGCTGACTGTGGAGCAGGGAAAGGTGTTAAATGAAGAGTTAAAACATAATCTCAAAAAGACGGTACAGGAGAATGTCCATAAAGCAGAAAAGCAGACTTCCACAGAAGAAGTGGATGATCTGCTGGAAAAATTATCACCGGAACAGCTGGAAGAATTGAAAAAGAAACTATATGTTACAGAAGGTGACGGTGAGAAAGACGACTGTGATGACAGAGCAGAATGAGGTTGTAGATGAGCAAAGAAGAATCCAGAGAATACAGGACAAGATTAAAAGAAATGACTGCAATTTTGCATCGCCATGAGATTTCCAAAGGAATTTCACCGGAGAAGCTTCGCTTGATTTTGGAGGATCTTGGTCCTACTTTTATTAAATTAGGACAAATTATGTCCATGCATTCAGATATTTTACCCAAAAGATACTGTGATGAGCTGATGAGGCTTCGCTCAGAAGTAGCTCCGATGAACTTCGCAGAGGTGGAGGAAGTACTAAAGTCTGCCTATGGATGTCCGTGGGAAGAGATTTTTGCATCCATAGAGGAGAAACCGCTTGGTTCAGCATCCATCGCTCAGGTGCACCGTGCTGTTTTAAAAGACGGTAAGCAAGTTGTGATCAAAGTACAGCGCAGAGGGATTTATGAGAAGATGGCGAGGGATATTGGAGTGCTGCACCGCGCAGTGAAGCTGGTTCCCCCGGTGAGTCTGAAAGAACTGGTAGATCTTGATATGGTGCTCGATGAGTTGTGGGCTGTGACAAGGGAGGAGATGAATTTTCTGACAGAGGCTTCCAATATGGAAGAGTTTGCCCGGAGAAATAAAGGGATTCTGTTTGTGAAAGTTCCAGAACTTTATCAGGAGTACACAAATCAGCATGTGCTTGTTATGGAACATATTGACGGGTGGAGCATCGATGATAAAGCAGCATTAAAAGAGAATGGATACGATCTGGAAGAAATTGGAACAAAACTGATCGATAATTATATCAAACAGGTAATGGATGATGGATTCTTTCACGCAGATCCTCACTCTGGAAATGTAAAGGTTTGTGGTGGTAAAATTGTATGGATTGATATGGGGATGATGGGACGGCTGACTGAACGTGACAGAAAACTGGTCGGTAAGGCTGTACAAGGTGTTGCGCTGGGGGATGTAGGAATGATTCAGGAGGCAGTTTTGGCGCTTGGAGAATTTCGGGATAAGCCGGATCAGAGCAGACTTTATGAGGACATCAGTGCACTTCTCGCCAAATATGGTACGACGGATATGGGCAGCATTGATGTGGCAGAAGTGATGGTAGATCTGATGGAAGTGATGAAAGAGAACCGGATCATCATGCCCCATGGTCTGACAATGTTGGCGCGTGGACTGACACATATGGAGGGGGTGCTGGCAGACATTGCCCCGGAGATCAATATGGTAGAGATTGCCTCCAGACATATGGCAGGGAAAATTTTCACAGAGAAGGACTGGAAAAGTGAATTGAAAAATGGAGGCAGAAGTTTTTACCGGTCCATTCACAAAGCGCTGGATTTACCTTCCCTTGTGGCAGATTTGATTCAGGGAAATTTGAGAGGACAGACAAAGATCAATCTCGATCTTCATGTATCTGGGGAACTGGAGCGATTGCTGCGGAGACTTGTGAGAAATATTGTGATGGGGTTGTGGGTGATGGCACTTTTGATCAGCTCCAGCATTATCTGTACGACGAATATGAAACCAAAAATATGGGGGATTCCGGCACTTGGTGCGTTTGGGTATGTCAGTGCATTTCTTATTGTGATGTATGTATTTTTGAAACATATTTTTTCAAAGAAATAGAGGAAATACAGTAAGAGACAACTAAAAAAGAATGGTTTGCACATTATTGATAAGAAAATAACGTACAGACCATTTATTTTTGTCAAAACAGGTGTCTTGTCACTTGTAAAGGATGGTGCTATAATGGTAGGAACTGAGGTGGAGAAGAGGATAGGAGAAGACAGAATGAAAATAGTAGAAGAGATTAAAAAATGGAAACAAAAGAAAAATGCAGTCATCCTTGCCCATTATTATGTGAATCCAGAGATACAGGAGATTGCAGATTATATTGGTGATTCATTTTATTTAAGTAAAGTTGCAGTTGGGTTAAAAGAACAGACAATCGTATTTTGCGGCGTTTCTTTCATGGGAGAAAGCGCGAAGATATTAAATCCAAAGAAGACCGTGCTGATGCCGGATCTGACTGCGGATTGTGCAATGGCACATATGGCAGATGCAGAGACCATTCAGAAGATGAGAGAAAAATATGAGGATCTGGCAGTTGTATGTTATATCAATTCTACTGCAGAGTTAAAGAGACATTCGGATGTCTGTGTAACTTCCGCAAATGCAGTGCAGATTGTAAAGGCATTGCCAAATAAACGTATTTTCTTTATTCCGGATAAAAATCTGGCGAGATATGTGGCAGAACAGGTGCCGGAGAAGGAATTTGTATTTAATAACGGATATTGCCCAGTGCATGAGCATATGCAGTTAGAGGAGATCAAGAAAGCAAAAGAGCAACATCCGCAGGCGGAGATTCTCACACATCCGGAATGTCAGGAGGCTGTGTGTGCGATTTCGGATTATATCGGAAGTACATCCGGAATTATTGCATATGCGGCAAAAAGCTCTTGCAAAGAGTTTATTGTCTGTACAGAAAATGGGGTGCGCTATGAATTGGAGAAGCAGAATCCAGATAAGAAATTTTATTTTGCAGAGACGGAACCGGTTTGTCCGGATATGAAGCTGATCACACTGGAAAAAATTCTTCATGTGTTGCAGACAGGCGAAAATGAAGTTCACATCACAGAAGATCTGCGTAAAGAATCAGGAAAGACACTGGAGCGGATGTTAGAACTCGCGAAATAAGAGAAAATGAACGTAGGAAAAAGTAAAGACAGAGGAACTGGAGGAAAAAGAGATGGAGATAAGTGCAGACATAGTTGTAGTGGGAACTGGAGTAGGAGGTTTATTCAGCACACTTTGGCTGCCGGAGGAGAAACAAGTCGTACTGATCACGAAATCGGATTTGGAAAGCAGTGATTCTTTTCTTGCACAGGGAGGAATCTGCGTACTCCGAGATGAAAAGGATTACGAGAGCTTTTTTGAAGATACGATGAAAGCAGGGCATTATGAGAACCGAAAGGAATCCGTAGATCTGATGATACGAAAATCCAGAGAGATTATTGACGATCTGATTGGATTTGGAGTCGATTTTGAACAGGAAGACGGTTGTTTGAAGTATACGAGAGAAGGGGCACATTCATGTCCGCGTATTTTATTTCACAAGGATATTACCGGAAAAGAAATTACAAGTAAGTTGTTGGAACGTGTAAAAGAGCGGAAAAATGTGACAATCTTTGAGTATACAACAATGACGGATATTCTTGAGGAAGATGGCAAATGTATTGGAATTCTTGCAGAAAATGAACAAGGGACATTGCGTATCCATGCAGCAGATACCATTCTTGCAAGTGGTGGAATCGGTGGGACTTACCAGCATTCGACAAACTTTCCGCATTTGACCGGAGATGCGATCCGAATTGCAAAGAAACACGAAGTGCGGTTGGAACATCTGGACTATGTGCAGATCCATCCGACGACATTGTATTCGAAAAAACCAGGAAGACGCTTTCTGATCTCGGAGTCAGTGAGAGGGGAAGGGGCAGTGCTGTACAATAAGAAGCATGAGCGTTTTGTCAATGAATTGCTTCCGCGGGATGTTGTGACAAAGGCGATCCACGAAGAAATGGAAAAAGATGGAACAGATTATGTATGGCTTTCGATGGAACATATTCCAAAAGAAACGATCCTCGGTCACTTTCCAAATATTTATCAGAGGTGTCTGGAGGAAGGATACGATGTGACAAAAGAATGTATTCCGGTTGTGCCTGCACAGCACTACTTCATGGGAGGTATCTGGGTAGATCTGGACAGCCAGACTTCGATGGAACATCTTTATGCAGTAGGGGAGACAAGTTGTAACGGTGTGCACGGGGCGAATAGACTGGCGAGCAATTCGCTGCTGGAAAGTCTTGTATTTGCTAAGCGGGCAGCGACAAAGATCTCCGGAGAATCTGAGAAAAGATATCGATAAAGAATCAAAAGATAAGAACATCAATCAGAGCAGTTGTGATATGAAATAGATATGGGAGGTAAACAACATGAATAAGATTACAATGACACTTCAGGTGGATCACCTGATTCTGGAAGCGCTGAAAGAAGATATTTCAAGCGAAGATGTGACGACCAATGCGGTGATGAAAGAAGCTGTAAAAGGGGAAGTAGAATTGATCTGCAAGCAGGATGGGATCATTGCAGGATTGGAAATTTTTGAAAGAGTATTTAAATTGCTTGATGCAGAGACGGAAGTAACATTTTTCTGCAAAGATGGGGACAAAGTGACAAATGGACAGTTGATGGGAAAAGTGACAGGAGATATCCGTGTACTTCTTTCTGGAGAGCGTGTTGCGTTAAATTATCTTCAGAGGATGAGTGGGATTGCATCTTATACACGTTCGGTTGCCGATCTTTTAGAAGGTACAGATACAAAATTGCTTGATACGAGAAAAACAACGCCGAATATGAGAATTTTTGAGAAATATGCAGTCCGTGTCGGAGGAGGGTATAATCACCGCTATAATTTGTCTGACGGAGTGCTGTTGAAAGATAACCATATTGGGGCGGCGGGCAGTGTGACTGCGGCAGTGAAAATGGCGAAAGAATACGCTCCGTTTGTTCGAAAGATAGAAGTGGAAGTAGAAAATCTTGATATGGTGAGGGAAGCAGTGGAAGCTGGGGCAGATATCATTATGCTTGACAATATGTCAACAGAAGAGATGCAGAAGGCAATAAGCATCATCGACGGACGTGCTGAGACAGAATGTTCCGGAAATGTGACAAAAGAAAACATCGGTCGTCTGACTTCTCTTGGAATTGACTATATTTCCAGTGGAGCATTGACGCATTCTGCTCCAATCCTGGATATTTCCCTGAAAAATCTTCACGCGTTAGAAAATGCGTAAGTGGAATTAAGAAGGAGATGGAGGGAACAGGTTGCAAGGGACAGAGAGAAGAGAACAGATCATTCACGAAATCCGTGAGAGTACTGCACCGGTATCTGGGAAAAAGCTGGCAGCCCTCTACAATGTGAGCCGTCAGGTGATCGTGCAGGATATTGCGTTGATCCGGGCGGCAGGTTATGATATTCTTTCTACAAACAGAGGATATATTTTGCAGACACCGGCAACAGTCAGCCGTGTGTTTAAAGTAAATCATACGGATGAGCAGCTAGAAGAAGAGCTTTGTTCGATTGTAGATATGGGCGGTTGTGTAGAAAATGTAATGATCAATCATAGGGTATATGGACATATGGAAGCAGAATTACATATTAATTCCAGAAGGAAGGTTATGGAATTCATCGGTGATATCAAAAGTGGAAAATCAAGTCCTCTGAAAAATATCACCTCGAACTATCATTATCATAAAGTAAGTGCAGACAGTGAAGAAACGTTGGATATGATAGAAGAGGTATTGCGGCAGAAGGAAATTTTGATTGAAACAGCTTAAAAAGCAGAGAGGAAATGGACAAAGATGTCTGTTTCCTCTTTTGTGTGTGGAGAGTATAGAAAAAATGTAAGGGAAAAGAAAATGACGAAAACAGGCAGCTGTGTTATAATTTACCAAAAGAAGCAGAAAGAAGGGAGAAAACGAGATGCGGATTTTGATTGCAGAGGATGAAAGAGATTTAAATAAGATTCTGGCGCAGCGGCTGATAGCAGAGCATTACAGTGTCGATTCCTGTATGGATGGGGAGGCGGCTCTTGATTATCTTGCAGGGGCAGAGTACGATGTTGTAATTCTTGATATTATGATGCCAAAAAAGGATGGGTTATCGGTACTTCGGGAAATTCGCCAGAAAAGTAAACATGTCCCGGTGCTTCTTTTGACGGCAAAAGACAGTGTTGAGGACCGGGTGCGGGGATTGGATGCAGGTGCCAATGATTATCTCGTGAAGCCATTTGCATTTGAGGAATTACTTGCAAGGATCCGGGTACTTTTGAGGCGGCCTGAGAAATCAGAGGATTCGTGTTATAGAGAAGGCGGTTTGGAAGTTCATGTAGATACGCATCAAGTATTTCGGGATGGGAAGGAAATCCAGCTGTCCGGCAAGGAGTTTGCCTTGCTGCGCTATATGATTCAGAACAAAGGAATTGTATTGTCGCGGGAAAAATTGGAGCAGCACTTGTGGAATTATGATTATGCGGGCGGTTCTAATGTGATTGATGTATACATTCGCTATCTGCGAAAAAAGATTGACGAATCGTTCGAGGAAAAACTGATCCATACAGTTCGTGGCGTCGGATATGTGCTGAAGGAGAAAGTATGAAGCGATGGACATTAAAAGCAAGACTGACATTGTTCTACACAACATTCCTGCTTTTGCTTACCTGCACCACACTTGGAATTTTATTCTCTATGAGTGGCAGAAAAGTGCTGGCTTCTGTGAAAAATCAGCTGGAGAACTCTGTGCAAAAGAGTGTTGAGGAGATTGAAATAGAAGATGGCAGGCTGGAAGTAGACAATGATTTTTATTCTGTAGAAAAGGGGATTTATCTGTCTCTGTACGATGAAAGCGGGTATTTTCTATACGGAAAAGTTCCGTATGGAATCGAGAATGCCTATGGGCTTGAAGATGGAACTATGCGTGAGATCAAAGAGAATAAGCAGAAATGGTATTTGTATGATGTGTTGTATCGGCTGGGAAAACGGGCAGAATGTTTATGTGAGGGGGATGGCGTCCATCAATGATGCAGAAGAAAGCTTTCAGATTACGATGCGGTTTGCAGTGATCCTGCTCCCGCTCTTTACATTGGCAGCAGCATTTTTGGGTTATCAGTTTACGAAAAGAGCGCTGCTCCCGGTAAAAAAAATGACAGACACGGTTCGGCAGATTCAATCGGATGCAGATCTGTCCAAACGAGTAGGACTGACAGAGGAACAAAAAGAAAGTAAAGATGAAATCTACCATTTGGCACAGACATTTGACGGGATGCTGGAACAGCTGGAAATGGTATTTCAAAGAGAAAAGAGATTTACTTCCGATGTTTCTCATGAACTGCGCACTCCGGTGAGTGTAATGCTGGCACAGTGTGATGCATGTCTTTCCGAGGAAACACTGACGGACAGACAGAGAGAGCAGATCGAGCTGATTGCAAAAAAGGCGAGAGAGATGGCGGGGCTGATTTCCAGTCTGCTTTTGTTATCCCGGGCAGATGAAGGAAGGCAGAAGTTGAATAAAGAGAGGGTAAATCTCAGTGAACTGACACAGATCATTGCGGAAGAACAGCAGATGATCGCAGAGGAAAAAGAAATTACGGTCAGAACTGATATTACTCCGGATATTTATGCACAAGTGGATGAGAGCTTCTATATCCGGATGGTTGTCAATCTCGTATCCAATGCTGTTTTTTATGGAAGAGAAGGTGGGATTGTAAAAATTTCTTTGCAGATAAAGGAAGAAAATGTAGTCGGAATCGTGGAAGATAATGGAATTGGGATTTCTGTGCATGACATGGAACATATCTGGGAACGCTTTTACCGTGCAGACACTTCGCGCACAGATGGAAGCCATTCTGGGCTTGGACTTTCTATGGTAAAATGGATTGCCGAAGCGCACGGTGGCAGAGTGTCTGTTGAGAGCAGAGAAGGGGAAGGAAGCAGATTTACATTTTATATTCCTTTTTAAGTATTTTCTAATGTTCTTTTAATGTTTCTACTGTATGATTCAGATACAAAGTAAGAAACAAGAAAGAAAAAACAAAGAAGAAAGGGAGAAAACAGATATGATGAAAAAATATATGGCAGCAGGAATCGTAGCAATCAGTGTATTAGGAGCAGCCACGGGATGTGGGTTCACAGGCGGAAAGGACATTGGAAAAGATGCAGCACTGGAAGCGGCACTTCAAGATGCGGGTGTGACGGAGGAGGAAGCGACAAGACTAAAAACATTGAAAGACAGAGATGACGGAAGAATGATCTATGAAATTCAATTCGATGCAAATGGAACAGAATACGATTATGAAATCGCAGCGGAAGACGGGACAATCTTAACTGCTGATACAGAAAGTGTCGCTTCCAATACGGCAGCACAAAATAAGGATACGCAGGGGAACGAATCTGCACAGGCAGCACAAAATGGACAGCAGAATAATACGCAAAATAATCAGTCACAAAGCGCAGGAGCAAATGTGGCGGTCAGCCAGGAACAGGCAATGCAAACGGCATTAGAAAGAGTTCCGGGGGCGACAGAGTCTGATATCCGGATGGAACTTGACAACGATGATGGACAGTATAAATACGAAGGGGATATCATCTACGATCAGAGAGAATACGAATTTGAGATTGACGAACACAGGAATTATATTAGAGTGGAGTGAAGAGAGAAGATAACGAAAATAAATCAGGTAAACAGAAGAAAAAGGAGAAACTATGTCAGAATTTTATAAATTTTTTTCCCATAAGCAATGTGAGTATTTCCCATGTCATAAGACAGACGATCCGGACAATTTTAACTGTCTGTTTTGTTTCTGTCCGCTGTACTTAAAAGGAGCAGAGTGTGGTGGGAATTTCAGATACACAGAAAAAGGTGTGAAAGATTGTAGCCAGTGCATGTTTCCGCATGAACGGAAAAATTATACTAAGATGATGGAAAAACTGTGGCAGAAGTAAAGGAGAAAATTTCCGAAAAGTTCCAGATAGAGACTGTCGGAGCATTTACATTTTTAAATAATGTAGCCTCTATCTGGGTACTGGAGAAAAATGGATTTGAGAGGAAAGAAGTATTTGAGGGAGAGGTAAGAATGTCTGCATATTTTCAAAAGAAAATATGATGGTTTTTATGATATTTAAGCTAGAAAACTTAATACAAAACTGATAATGATTATAATAGCAGGAAGATATGTTGTGCATTTTTCGGTAGGACTATTGCTGCAAAGAGATTTTATTATTGGTAGTTTTGCAGTCAGTTGAAGGAAAAAATAACCGATTATTGTTCCGAAGACATTTGCAAAAAGATCATTGATATCAGTAGCTCTGTGTAAGGTGAATAACTGTGCGATTTCAATGAAAAATGACAGTCCAAAACCGATCAAACATATATTTTTCTTATTCAAAAAAGTTTTGCTTATCAGTGGACATAAAAATCCAAGAGGGATAAAAAGCAAAATATTTAATAAAAAACTGAAACTGAATCCATCGTTGAAAGGGATGAGATTTATATTGGGGTGAAAGATAGATTCGCCTAATTGAGCAAGTCTTGTGTACTCATGAAGTGAGGGAATGCCTACAATATTTACAAACATGAAACATAAATAGTAGTACATGAGTACGGAAAAAACAAGAGTTCTCGTGCATTTTGACTTGTTTCTGTGAAACAACAGTAATATTGCTACAGTAACCAAAATGATACCAAGTAAAAAGACAGGTTTAATTAATAATAATTCTTTTAGGACATCGAATAAATTAGATCCTATTTTTGCAGGGGATGGACTTGTTGTTACAAAATTCATTAGATCCTCTCTCTCTTTCCTTTATTTTAATGGGTATGAAAAATAGGATAATAGACAAATCTTAATAAAAGTATATATAAAATCTTAAAAGAGTTTGAAATTTTGTTTGATGAAAAAAATAGAAAATCTACTTTAAAGAATGAAAGACCAGTCAGGTAAATCGGATTCTGACTGGTCTTTTTCTGAAAAGCAGATAGATAAAATTAATCAGAATACTTTTCTTTGTAAAATGAGTATTTATTAAAAAATTTCATTTTGATTTTTGGTAACTGCCTTAACGGAAATTCCATTGATCTCCACATGGTCATCGATACCAATCACGATGCAGCGGCGCCCATCGATGATTCTTGTTTCAACCAGGTCGGAACGTTCCGGGTTGACATTGATCACAACATCTGGGGTGCGTATCTCGAACTTTCTTGTATTGACAATGTTAGTTGCAAGAAAAGATGGCTGTTCGGACGAGGAAGATGAAGTTGCTTGTTCAAAGTTCCGGTCAAAGTCTTCCAAATGTTCTTCGGTCACACCACTGTGGGCAAAAAGTTTTTTTACTTCTGTTTTGTCAAGGGTAACCGGTTCCGGGGAATCTTTCTTTTCTTCAAGCATTTCATAGAGATTCTCATGGATATTTTTGACCACTTCATAGTCACGTTCTTCTCCGAGTGTTTCTTCGATCAGTGTCTGGAAAGTTTCTTTCTGTCCTCCGGCAGATAATGGAAGAATGGCACCGAGTAGATTTTCTACAAGAGAAGCACGGAGTTCTTCGGCATTTTTGGCGTAATAAAGAATGCTGTGCAGGTCGGTGCTCCGGTCATTAAAGGCAGGAAATAGAAATCCGACATCCGGCATTTCTACGATCCAGTCGCGGACGCGTTCACCAAAGGTGTTATCTTCTGCATGGTAACTAAGCCCTGGTTTAGAAAGCTTTACCGGACAGATGCTGCAGAGCAGATATTCATATACTTCATCGGAGGCATCGAACATTTCGCTCCCATCACTGGATTTTCCCGGAATGTCATAGGCGGCGTGAATGACAAGGATCAGGTAGTTCTCGCCATAGTCGTAAGATTCGATGATCCGGTCGTAGAATGCATCCAGAAGCGCATCATCGGTCAGTTGGCTGGCACGAAGTTTCAGGAGAAAATCCTGAGTTCCTCCCGCATTTTCCGCAGAGAGAGGGAATTCCATGTTGAGCAGATTTTTTCCAATCGTGCCGGACAGTGTCTTGCGAAATAGTTCAAAATATTTGAAGATTTCTTCTTCAGGAAGAGAGAGAAATGCTTCTTTTAATTGTGTTTTTTTATTTTTTTCGCCGTCGACATAGCAGCCACAGATGCGGGTGATCGCGCAGTTGTCCGGCGTAAATTGCTTTTTGATTTCGGATACTTCTTTTTTATTCATAATCTAACCACCTTATCTATCTAAATTTTTTTGAACAAACTAAGAGCGTGCCAGAGAATCTGTGCACGCTCTTCATTATAACAAGTCCAAAAGAAAATAGAAAGAAAATTCTTTTGTTCTTTAAAATTTTCTGTGACTATTCTACTCCGTTAAAGCAGTAAGTACATACTTTACAAGGAGACAGCCCGATGGATGCAATCAGATCATCCAGTCTGTGATAGCGGAGTGTAGTAAAGTTTTGTTCTTTGCGGATCGCTTCCAGCATGTCGGCATAGCGCTGACTGTTTGGATCTGCATATTCGCTTAAATATTTCTGTGCATCATCGCCTTCTTTCTCTTGGATCACACGTCTTGTGATCAGATCCAGTTCGGATTTGGAGCGAGAGAAATTTAAATATTTACAGCCGAATAAGAGTGGCGGGCAGGCAGGGCGTACATGGACTTCTTTTGCCCCACTATTGTAAAGAAATTCTGTTGTCTCACGAAGTTGAGTTCCGCGCACAATGGAGTCATCGATCAGAAGGAGACTCTTGTCTTCGATCAGAGACTGTACCGGGATCAGTTTCATGCGGGCAATCAGATTTCGCTGTTCTTGATTTTGCGGCATAAAAGAACGCGGCCAAGTCGGTGTATATTTGATAAACGGACGGGCAAATGGAATACCGGATTCATTGGCATAGCCGATGGCATGGGCAATTCCGGAATCTGGAACTCCTGCGACAACATCTGGTCGGACATCGTCAAGTGCATCACGTTTTGCAAGCATTCCACCGCATTTGTAACGCATTTCTTCTACATTGACGCCTTCGTAGGAAGAGGTCGGGTATCCATAGTAAACCCAAAGGAAAGAACAGATCTTCATATCTTCTTTTGGTTCACTGACAGTCTCGACACTATCCGGTGTGATGTAAACGATCTCAGCAGGTCCTAATTCTTTGTAGTCGCTGTAGCCGAGATTGATATATGCGAAACTTTCAAAGGAGACACAGTAGGCATCTTTCTTATGTCCTACGACAAGCGGAGTACGCCCGCGTCTGTCTCTTGCGGCATACAAACCGTCTTTTGTCATCAGAAGCAGTGTCATAGAGCCGTCTACGATTTCCTGTACATACTGGATTCCTTCTACAAGAGAATCTTTCTGACAGATCAGGGAAGCGATCAATTCAGTTGCGTTGATCTGTCCGCCGCTCATCTCCTGGAAATGTGTATGTCCATGGGCATACACTTTGTCTAAAAGTTCGTCCATATTATTAATTTTGCCGACCGTTGTGATCGCGAAGCTTCCGAGATGAGACTGGATTAGAAGCGGCTGCGGTTCGAAATCAGAGATACAGCCAATTCCTAAATTTCCCTGTAATTCTTCTACATCTCGTTCAAATTTTGTACGGAATGGTGAGTTCTCGATATTGTGAATGGCTCTGCTGAAACCGCTTGGACCAAAAGTAGCCATTCCTCCCCGTCGTGTTCCTAAATGTGAGTGGTAGTCAACACCGTAGAATAAATCAAGCGTACAGTTTGATTTTGCGGCAACACCAAAAAATCCTCCCATGTGTTCGTCTCCTTTTCTATGTGTAAATTTGAAATATGTTTCATTGACAGAATAAGTTTAGCACGATTCAGAAAGGAAAGCAAAGGGGGATGCTGGGAAATGGATAATTATTTTTAAAGAGAAATAATAAGCAGAGATTATAAATCAGTTGCAGATAGGGACGGTTGTGATCTGATCAGAATAGAATATTTTGAGAAGTCAGTAAGGGAGAAGTGCAGACAACAGTTGTAACTGCAAGAAAAATCCAATATAATAGAATGGGCAAAATAATAAGTATGTGTAATAAGTATGAGGAAAATGGAGTGGCAAAAGATGAAATTATTTCATATATCAGATTTACATATCGGAAAAATTCTGCATGAGGTCAATCTTCTGGAGGAACAGAAAATTGTCCTGGCACAAGTACTTGCGCTTGTGGATCTTCATATGCCGGATGGAATCCTGATCGCGGGAGATATCTATGATAAGGCAGTGCCGTCGGCAGAGGCGGTAAAAGTATTTGACACTTTTTTAAGTGAACTGGCTGACCGGGGGATTTCCGTCTTTTTGATCAGCGGAAACCACGATTCGTCTGAGCGGATCCATTTTGCAAGCCGGATTTTGCAGAAAGAAAATATTTTTATCAAGGGGATTTTTGACGGGAAACTGGAGCCGGTAGAACTCAACAAGGATGGGCAGAAAGTTTCTGTTTATTTACTTCCTTATATAAAGCCATTTGATGTGCGTCCGTATTATCCGGAGGAAGAGATTGACAGTTATGACCGGGCGGTGCGAACAGTTCTTTCTCATGTAGATATCAACCCGGAGGCTGTGAATGTTCTTGTCGCTCATCAGTTTATTACCGGGGCAGTTTCTTCTGAGTCGGAGACTGTGATGGTTGGAGGGCTTGACAATATCGGTGCCGATGCATTTGATCTGTTTGACTATGTGGCTCTTGGACATCTTCACCGGGCACAAAAAGTAAAACGGGAGACTATCCGGTACTGCGGGACATTATTCCCGTACTCATTTGATAAAAATGAGGGCGAAAAATCAGTGACAATGCTCACAATCGAACAAGGAAAAGAGATTGTGGTGGATACACTTGCAATCCATCCACGCCATGGACTTTGTACAGTATCTGGATCATTGCAGGAGGTTCTTGGTGGAGAAGGGTGCGAAGAGTATGTGAAGGTAGTACTGACTGACGGGGAAGATCAGGTGGATGTAGTACCAAGACTTCGAGTGAAATATCCGAACCTGCTGACAGTAGAATTTGAAGGAAGGATGCGTGCCGCTTTAGAAGGGATCAAAAATGCAGAGCAGATTGCAGACCGCTCGCCGATGGAGTTGTTTGCGGAGTTTTTTGAAGAGCGAAGCGGGGAGAAGCTGGCGGAAGAAGACCGAACGCTTGTGGAGCAGATGATGAGAGAACTTTTAGAGGGAGGAGAGAGCTGATAATGAGACCGATCACACTGACAATGAATGCATTTGGAACTTATCTGGAAGAGACGACGATTCCGTTTGAGCAGTTTGGAACGAGCGGACTTGTTTTGATCACGGGAGATACCGGTGCGGGGAAGACAACGATTTTTGATGCCATTTCCTATGCGCTTTATGGGGAGACCAGCAGCGGAAATAAAAGGCGGAAGCCAGAGATGCTGCGAAGTGATTATGCAGATGCGAAAAACAAAACGTATGTGAGCCTGACATTTGAACACCAGAATGAGCAATATACGATCACGCGCTCTCCTGCATATTTTCGGGATGGATATGCGACAAAGACTGCTGCCACGGTGGAGATGCTACTTCCAGATGGAACTCGGTTAAAGACGGCAAAAGATATCGATGGGGAGACAAAGGGAGGAACTATCCTATTTCCTGGGAAGATACGGGAATTGCTTGGAATCTCACTAGAACAGTTCAGACAAATTGCCATGCTTGCACAGGGAGATTTTTTGAAATTGCTGCATGCAGAGACAAAAGAGCGGGAAAAGATTTTCCGGACTATTTTTAATACACAGATTTTCTTTGATCTTCAGGAAAAGATTTCTGCAACTTATCTTGATAGGAAACGGAGATACGAAAGCCTCCGACAAGGGGCAGAGGAGCAATTAGGAGAAATACGGCTTCCGGAGGAAGAAACTTGTGAGAAGAAGCAGCCAGAGGCAGAAGAATGTTGGGAGCGCTTAAAAAGGAATGTGAAGGAAAGAAGACTGGAAGTGCTAGACGAGATTATTCGTGATCTGAAAGTAGTCAATGCCACTGATGTAGCAGAATTAAAAAAACTTCGTGCTGCGGAAGAACGTATGAGAGAGCATCTGACAAAACTGCAGGATTATGACAGAGAAAAAGGCACGATTACGATCATCTTTCAGATTGTCGGCAA
>OBVX01000608.1_pt1 | contig 18050 bp, 14 predicted proteins | sample 1495161 | NCBI WGS metagenome assembly OBVX01 (sample SAMEA2580023, study PRJEB22360) | human gut metagenome | reverse complement strand
CTTCGATATACGGATTCAGCCCTCGATTCTCATGCACCACTACCACGGCTGGCGTTTTGCCGCTCATTTTTGCGGGCTTCACCAGATAACCCCGTACCTCGCCGTGACCATTTGGCGAAGGATACGTGATGTACTCAGCAACAATCTCCGGGTCGGTAAACTCTACCTGAGTCGCCAGCGCATAATTTGGCTTGAGCAAATCAAACAACGCTAATGCCGTCATCCCGCCCACCGCATACTTCGCCGCAAGGTTGAGGAACTCACGTTTCGAGATTTTCCCGTGAGCGTAATAGTCATAGTAATCCAGCAACTCTTGTGGGAAATCTTTGGCGGTTAAACGCGGCATCGTTGCACTCCTCAGTTGGTGTTTTTTTAAGCAAAGCATAAGCACGTGTTTTTGCCCAGTTTTTCGTCACTCTGTGAGCCAGACTACGGGATACGCGCTGGCGAATCGCTAAACTAGAAACATTGTTTCGAAATTGAACGGTGGAAAGGAGAGGTCATGGTCTGGTTAGCGAATCCCGAACGTTACGGGCAGATGCAATACCGCTATTGCGGAAAAAGTGGTTTACGCCTGCCCGCGTTATCGCTCGGTTTATGGCACAATTTCGGTCACGTTAACGCGCTGGAATCACAGCGTGCGATCCTGCGTAAAGCGTTTGATTTGGGCATTACGCACTTTGATTTAGCCAACAATTACGGGCCGCCTCCAGGAAGCGCAGAAGAGAACTTTGGTCGCCTGCTGCGGGAGGATTTTGCCGCTTATCGCGATGAACTGATTATCTCTACCAAGGCTGGCTACGATATGTGGCCCGGCCCTTACGGCTCTGGCGGTTCACGTAAATACCTGCTCGCCAGCCTCGACCAAAGCCTGAAGCGTATGGGGCTTGAGTATGTCGATATCTTTTACTCTCATCGCGTCGATGAAAATACGCCGATGGAAGAAACCGCCTCTGCGCTGGCTCATGCGGTACAAAGCGGTAAGGCGCTGTATGTCGGGATATCCTCTTACTCGCCAGAGCGGACGCAAAAAATGGTCGAGTTGCTGCACGAGTGGAAAATTCCGCTTTTAATTCATCAACCTTCGTACAATTTACTGAACCGCTGGGTGGATAAAAGCGGCCTGCTGGATACCCTGCAAAATAACGGCGTGGGCTGCATTGCCTTTACTCCTCTGGCTCAGGGATTGCTGACCGGAAAATATCTCAACGGCATTCCTGAAGATTCACGGATGCATCGTGAAGGGAATAAAGTTCGTGGCCTGACGCCGAAAATGCTCACCGAAGCCAACCTCAACAGCCTGCGCTTATTGAATGAAATGGCACAGCAGCGTGGACAATCAATGGCGCAAATGGCGTTAAGCTGGTTGCTGAAAGATGATCGCGTGACGTCGGTATTGATTGGTGCCAGCCGCGCGGAGCAACTAGAGGAGAACGTGCAGGCGCTGAATAATCTGACATTTAGCACCGAGGAGCTGGCGCAGATTGATCAGCATATCGCCGATGGCGAGCTGAATCTGTGGCAGGCGTCTTCCGATAAATGACCTGTTAATAACGGGCGCGAGAACCGCGCCCGAATCAGATCAGTGATTATGACGAGTCAGTCGGTCAAGATAGCCCATCACAAATGCAGAGAGCACAAACGTCAGATGGATAATGACGTACCACATCAGTTTGTTATCAGGGACATTTTTCGCATCCATAAAGACGCGCAGTAAGTGAATGGAAGAAATTGCCACAATCGACGCTGCTACTTTGTTTTTCAGCGACGTTGCATCCATTTTCCCCAGCCAGTTCAGCTTCTCTTTGTTCTCGGAGATATCCAGTTGTGAGACGAAATTCTCATAACCGGAAAACATCACCATCACCAGCAAACCGCCAACCAGCGTCATATCCACCAGCGACAGCAACACGAGGATCAAATCTGATTCCGCCATCGAGAAGATATTCGGCAGTACGTGAATAATCTCCTGGAAGAACTTCAGCGCCAGGGCAACTAACGCCAGCGAAAGGCCAAAGTACACGGGGGCAAGCAGCCAGCGAGAAGCATACATTGCATTTTCAAGAAAACGTTCCATACATTCCTGTCGTGTAGTTAAAACGGGCAACAGTATATCGCAATTGAGTAAACAGCACGCAACAGCAAATCAACATATACGTTAAACCTTTGTCGCATAATTCTGAGGTTTAGGGATCTTCCTGGTTCCCTTATCAACGCATCGAGAACGTCTACCCTTAAAGGACGTTGAACCTGAAGGGAGAAAAACGATGTCTCATTTAAAAGACCCGACCACGCAGTATTACACTGGTGAATATCCCAAACAGAAACAACCGACGCCAGGCATCCAGGCGAAGATGACACCGGTACCGGATTGCGGCGAGAAAACCTATGTTGGTAGCGGTCGCCTGAAAGATCGTAAAGCACTGGTGACAGGGGGCGATTCCGGAATCGGTCGCGCTGCCGCCATCGCTTACGCGCGTGAAGGGGCTGACGTGGCGATCAGTTATCTTCCCGTGGAAGAAGAAGACCAGTGTAATGTGAAAAAGATCATTGAAGAATGCGGACGCAAAGCCGTTCTGCTGCCAGGCGATTTAAGCGATGAGAAATTCGCCCGTTCGCTGGTTCACGAAGCGCACAAGGCGTTAGGCGGGCTGGATATTATGGCGCTGGTCGCCGGGAAACAGGTTGCCATTCCGGATATTGCAGACCTCACCAGCGAACAGTTTCAAAAGACCTTTGCCATTAACGTTTTCGCGCTGTTCTGGCTAACCCAGGAAGCGATCCCCCTGCTACCGAAAGGTGCAAGTATCATCACCACTTCGTCAATCCAGGCATACCAGCCAAGTCCGCATTTACTGGACTATGCGGCTACGAAGGCGGCGATTCTGAACTACAGCCGTGGCCTGGCAAAACAGGTCGCGGAGAAAGGTATTCGGGTGAATATTGTCGCGCCAGGCCCGATCTGGACAGCACTGCAAATTTCCGGCGGACAAACGCAGGATAAGATCCCGCAGTTTGGTCAGCAAACGCCGATGAAACGTGCGGGGCAACCGGCGGAACTGGCCCCTGTATATGTTTATCTGGCAAGTCAGGAGTCGAGCTACGTCACCGCAGAAGTGCACGGCGTGTGCGGCGGCGAGCATTTAGGTTAAAAAAATGCCCGGTTGTGAAAAGCAACCGGGCATCATTGTGAATTCACTCTTACCTGATGTGGCGAAAACGCCTTATCCGCCTACAAACGCATGAAGATTCAACATGTTGCAATAGATTTTGTAGGCCTGATAAGCGTAGCGCATCAGGCATTGAGCACCTAATGCCGGATGCGTCGTGAACGCCTTATCCGGCCTACAAACGCACGAAGATTCAACATGTTGCAATAGATTTTGTAGGCCTGATGAGCGTAGCGCATCAGGCAATTCTACTTTACTTCGCTTTGGCGGTTTCTTCGCCGACCAGACCTATCTTCAGGTAACCCGCCTGATGCAGCGTATCCATTACCTTCATCAACGTCTCGTAATCGACGGTTTTGTCCGCTCGGAAGAAGATGGTGGTGTCTTTCTTGCCTTCGGTTAACGCATTCAACGCCGTAATCATTGTTTCATCGGTGACCGGATCGTTACCGATAAACATCGAGTTGTCTGCCTTCACCGACAAATAAACCGGTTTTTCCGGGCGCGGCTGCGGCGTGCTGGTAGAAGCAGGCAAGTTCACCTTCACATCTACCGTCGCTAACGGTGCCGCCACCATAAAGATAATCAGCAGAACCAACATCACGTCGATAAACGGCGTCACGTTGATATCATGCATTTCGCCGTTATCGTCGAAGTTTTCGTTAAGATGCATTGCCATCGGACATTATCCTGCGCGTAATTTTTGTGCGACACGAACCGGATGCGCAGCGGCGCTGGCTTCCAGATCCAGGTCACGGCTTTGCAGCAACAATACCTGCGCTGCAACATCACCCAGCATCGCTTTAAAGCCGCCAATCTGGCGTGCAAATACGTTATAGATAACGACCGCAGGAATCGCTGCCACGAGGCCGATTGCCGTTGCTAACAGAGCTTCTGCGATACCCGGCGCAACGACTGCCAGGTTAGTGGTCTGCGTTTGCGCGATACCAATAAAGCTGTTCATGATGCCCCAGACCGTACCAAACAGACCAACGAACGGAGAAATCGCGCCGATGGTTGCCAGATAGCCGTTACCGCGGCCCATTTGACGACCCACTGCGGCGACCCGACGCTCCAGACGGAAGCTGGTACGTTCTTTAATACCTTCGTTATCGTCGCTGCCTTCTGACAGTTCCAGCTCATTCTGCGCTTCATTGAGCAAATGCAGGCTTAAGCTTTTGCTACCAAAATCAGCGGCGATATCGTTGGCCTGGTTTAAGGAACGCGCTTCAGCCAGCAGTTGCTGCTCGCGCTTAAGGCGACGCTTCTGATTGAAGAACTCTACGCTCTTACTGAAGAAGATTGCCCAGGTGACTACGGAGGCCAAAATAAGCCCAATCATCACGCACTTAACGACAATATCGGCGTGCTGATACATACCCCAGACGGAAAGGTCCGTCTGCATTAAATTATTACCCACTGTGTATCTCCAGGACGCAAGTCACAAAATCTGCGCATAATAATATCAAAATGACGTCGAATTGATAGTCGTTCTCATTACTATTTGCATACTGCCGTACCTTTGCTTTCTTTTCCTTGCGTTTACGCAGTAAAAAAGTCACCAGCACGCCATTTGCGAAAATTTTCTGCTTTATGCCAATTCTTCAGGATGCGCCCGCGAATATTCATGCTAGTTTAGACATCCAGACGTATAAAAACAGGAATCCCGACATGGCGGACAAAAAGCTTGATACTCAACTGGTGAATGCAGGACGCAGCAAAAAATACACTCTCGGCGCGGTAAATAGCGTGATTCAGCGCGCTTCTTCGCTGGTATTTGAGAGTATGGAAGCCAAAAAGCACGCGACGCGCAATCGCGCCAATGGCGAGTTGTTCTATGGACGGCGCGGAACGTTAACCCATTTCTCCTTACAACAAGCGATGTGTGAACTGGAAGGTGGCGCAGGCTGCGTGCTATTTCCCTGCGGGGCGGCAGCGGTTGCTAATTCGATTCTTGCTTTTGTCGAACAGGGCGATCATGTGTTGATGACCAACACCGCCTATGAACCGAGTCAGGATTTCTGTAGCAAAATCCTCAGCAAACTGGGCGTAACGACATCGTGGTTTGATCCGCTGATTGGTGCCGATATCGTTAAGCATCTGCAGCCAAACACTAAAATCGTGTTTCTGGAATCGCCAGGCTCCATCACCATGGAAGTCCACGACGTTCCGGCGATTGTTGCCGCCGTGCGCAGTGTGGTCCCGGATGCCATCATTATGATCGACAACACCTGGGCAGCCGGTGTGCTGTTTAAGGCGCTGGATTTTGGCATCGATGTTTCTATTCAAGCCGCCACCAAATATCTGGTTGGGCATTCAGATGCGATGATTGGCACTGCCGTGTGCAATGCCCGTTGCTGGGAGCAGCTACGGGAAAACGCCTATCTGATGGGCCAGATGGTCGATGCCGATACCGCCTATATAACCAGCCGTGGCCTGCGCACATTAGGTGTGCGTTTGCGTCAACATCATGAAAGCAGTCTGAAAGTGGCTGAATGGCTGGCAGAACATCCGCAAGTTGCGCGAGTTAACCACCCTGCTCTGCCTGGCAGTAAAGGCCACGAATTCTGGAAACGAGACTTTACAGGCAGCAGCGGGCTATTTTCCTTTGTGCTTAAGAAAAAACTCAGTAATGAAGAGCTGGCGAACTATCTGGATAACTTCAGTTTATTCAGCATGGCCTACTCGTGGGGCGGGTATGAATCGTTGATCCTGGCGAATCAACCAGAACATATCGCCGCCATTCGCCCCCAAGGCGAGATCGATTTTAGCGGGACCTTGATTCGCCTGCATATTGGTCTGGAAGATGTCGACGATCTGATTGCCGATCTGGACGCCGGTTTTGCGCGAATTGTATAACATTGCCACTTTTGGACAATTTTGCAGACATTTTATTGTGAAAAGTCTTAAATTGTTGCGTCCGGGATCAAGGCGTCCCGGACGATTCAGGAGTACAATAGGCAGATAAAGGCTTAAACGCTGTTCCACAGGAAAGTCCATGGCTGTTATTCAAGATATCATCGCTGCGCTCTGGCAACACGACTTTGCCGCGCTGGCGGATCCTCATATTGTTAGCGTTGTTTACTTTGTCATGTTTGCCACGCTGTTTTTAGAAAACGGCCTGCTGCCCGCCTCATTTTTGCCAGGCGACAGCTTGTTGATACTGGCAGGCGCATTGATTGCCCAGGGGGTTATGGATTTTCTGCCTACGATTGCGATTCTGACCGCCGCAGCAAGTCTGGGCTGCTGGCTAAGTTATATTCAGGGGCGCTGGTTAGGGAATACCAAAACGGTGAAAGGCTGGCTGGCACAGCTTCCTGCTAAATATCACCAGCGCGCCACCTGCATGTTTGACCGCCACGGTCTGCTGGCGCTGCTGGCTGGACGTTTTCTTGCCATTTGTCCGTACGCTGCTGCCAACCATGGCGGGAATTTCCGGTCTGCCAAACCGCCGTTTCCAGTTTTTCAACTGGTTAAGCGGATTGCTGTGGGTCAGCGTGGTAACCAGTTTCGGCTATGCCTTAAGTATGATTCCGTTCGTTAAACGCCATGAAGATCAGGTAATGACGTTCCTGATGATCCTGCCAATTGCCTTGTTAACCGCTGGCTTGTTAGGCACGCTGTTTGTGGTGATTAAAAAAAAATACTGTAACGCCTGACGATTTTCCCTGTTCCCGGTTGCTGTACCGGGAACGTATTTAATTCCCCTGCATCGCCCGCATTCTTGCCGCATCTTCCCCCGGCGTCACACCGAAGTAACGTTTAAACTCACGGCTAAATTGCGATGCGCTTTCATAGCCGACGCGCATCGCTGCTGCGCTGGCCTTCATGCCGTCATGGATGATCATCATCCGCGCCTTATGCAGACGGTAATTCTTCAAATACTGCAACGGCGAGGTACTGGTGACAGACTTAAAATTATGGTGGAACGCCGATACGCTCATGTTGGCTTCTGCCGCCAGTTGCTCGACGCTCAGGTTTTCGGTGTATTTATTCTCAATCCGTTTCAGCACGCGGCTAATCAGACTGAAGTGAGTCTGGCGACTGACCAGCGCCAGTAACGCGCCGCCGCAAGGTCCGGTCAGCACGTAGTACAGAATTTCGCGGATGATCTGTTTGCCGAGAATACGCGCATCCAGTGGTCGCTCCATCACGTCGAGTAACCGCTCCGCCGCGCATAAAATCTCTTCTGATAACGTGGCGGAGTTAATCCCGCTGGCTGCCATCGACGGCTGGAAATGCTCATCTTCGCCAATGTCCATCAACAGTTCCTGTAACTGCAAAATATCGACATTGAGACGCAACCCTGCCAGCGGCACCTCTGACGTGGCATAGGTTTCGCACTCAAACGGCAACGGCACCGTCAGCAGCAGGTATTCATTGGCATCATAACGAAACACGCGTTCATTGATATAACCGATTTTATGCCCGGAAAAGAGAATTATGATGCCAGGCTCGTACATCACCGGTGTACGTGCGAAAGGTGTCTCGCCATACAACAAACGCACATCGGGCAACAGTTCTGACAAACTATTTTCTTTATTTTTCAGTTTATTAACTTTATCCGCCAGCAAGCGGCAAATCTCTTCACGTTTCATATCGCGTAATTTCTTAGGAATAATGCGGCAATTTGATTGTGCGCAATTTTGTAGCATTTCTCCAGCACTCTGGAGAAATAGGCAAGACATTGGCAGAAATGAGCATTGAGAGCCAGGGCGCTGGCGATCACAATGAAAAACATCAGGCAGATCGTTCTCTGCCCTCATATTGGCCCAGCAAAGGGAGCAAGTAATGAACAACTTTAATCTGCACACCCCAACCCGCATTCTGTTTGGTAAAGGCGCAATCGCTGGTTTACGCGAACAAATTCCTCACGATGCTCGCGTATTGATTACCTACGGTGGCGGCAGCGTGAAAAAAACCGGCGTTCTCGATCAAGTTCTGGATGCCCTGAAAGGCATGGACGTGCTGGAATTTGGCGGTATTGAGCCAAACCCGGCTTATGAAACGCTGATGAACGCCGTGAAACTGGTTCGCGAACAGAAAGTGACTTTCCTGCTGGCGGTTGGCGGCGGTTCTGTACTGGACGGCACCAAATTTATCGCCGCAGCGGCTAACTATCCGGAAAATATCGATCCGTGGCACATTCTGCAAACGGGCGGTAAAGAGATTAAAAGCGCCATCCCGATGGGCTGTGTGCTGACGCTGCCAGCAACCGGTTCAGAATCCAACGCAGGCGCGGTGATCTCCCGTAAAACCACAGGCGACAAGCAGGCGTTCCATTCTGCTCATGTTCAGCCGGTATTTGCCGTGCTCGATCCGGTTTATACCTACACCCTGCCGCCGCGTCAGGTGGCTAACGGCGTAGTGGACGCCTTTGTACACACCGTGGAACAGTATGTTACCAAACCGGTTGATGCCAAAATTCAGGACCGTTTCGCAGAAGGCATTTTGCTGACGCTAATCGAAGATGGTCCGAAAGCCCTGAAAGAGCCAGAAAACTACGATGTGCGCGCCAACGTCATGTGGGCGGCGACTCAGGCGCTGAACGGTTTGATTGGCGCTGGCGTACCGCAGGACTGGGCAACGCATATGCTGGGCCACGAACTGACTGCGATGCACGGTCTGGATCACGCGCAAACACTGGCTATCGTCCTGCCTGCACTGTGGAATGAAAAACGCGATACCAAGCGCGCTAAGCTGCTGCAATATGCTGAACGCGTCTGGAACATCACTGAAGGTTCCGATGATGAGCGTATTGACACCGCGATTGCCGCAACCCGCAATTTCTTTGAGCAATTAGGCGTGCCGACCCACCTCTCCGACTACGGTCTGGACGGCAGCTCCATCCCGGCTTTGCTGAAAAAACTGGAAGAGCACGGCATGACCCAACTGGGCGAAAATCATGACATTACGTTGGATGTCAGCCGCCGTATATACGAAGCCGCCCGCTAAGCTTTTTACGCCTCAAACTTTCGTTTTCGGGCATTTCGTCCAGACTTAAGTTCACAACACCTCACCGGAGCCTGCTCCGGTGAGTTCATATAAAGGAGGAACGTATGGCTAATCCAACCGTTATTAAGCTACAGGATGGCAATGTCATGCCCCAGCTGGGACTGGGCGTCTGGCAAGCAAGTAATGAGGAAGTAATCACCGCCATTCAAAAAGCGTTAGAAGTGGGTTATCGCTCGATTGATACCGCCGCGGCCTACAAGAACGAAGAAGGTGTCGGCAAAGCCCTGAAAAATGCCTCAGTCAACAGAGAAGAACTGTTCATCACCACTAAGCTGTGGAACGACGACCACAAGCGCCCCCGCGAAGCCCTGCTCGACAGCCTGAAAAAACTCCAGCTTGATTATATCGACCTCTACTTAATGCACTGGCCCGTTCCCGCTATCGACCATTATGTCGAAGCATGGAAAGGCATGATCGAATTGCAAAAAGAGGGATTAATCAAAAGCATCGGCGTGTGCAACTTCCAGATCCATCACCTGCAACGCCTGATTGATGAAACTGGCGTGACGCCTGTGATAAACCAGATCGAACTTCATCCGCTGATGCAACAACGCCAGCTACACGCCTGGAACGCGACACACAAAATCCAGACCGAATCCTGGAGCCCATTAGCGCAAGGAGGGAAAGGCGTTTTCGATCAGAAAGTCATTCGCGATCTGGCAGATAAATACGGCAAAACCCCGGCGCAGATTGTTATCCGCTGGCATCTGGATAGCGGCCTGGTGGTGATCCCGAAATCGGTCACACCTTCACGTATTGCCGAAAACTTTGATGTCTGGGATTTCCGTCTCGACAAAGACGAACTCGGCGAAATTGCAAAACTCGATCAGGGCAAGCGTCTCGGTCCCGATCCTGACCAGTTCGGCGGCTAACATGCAAATTCTCCCGGTGGCGGTAATGTTCCGCTACCGGACTTTTCAGAAATCATTTATTCCCCTCGCGTCCCGCCCGTTGTTACTCTTCCTTGTTCAGGAATGCCAAATATAAGGACATCATCATGCAGAGCCGGAAGCTCTTAAAAGAACAACTCATCTATATCCGGGATAAACGCAACGGAGAGGTGAAAAACAGATGAAAATAATACTTCTGTTTTTAGCAGCCCTGGCAAGTTTTACCGTACACGCACAGCCCCCCTCACAGACCGTAGAACAAACAGTCCGGCATATTTATCAGAACTATAAATCAGATGCCACTGCCCCTTATTTTGGTGAAACCGGAGAGCGGGCGATAACTTCTGCGCGTATTCAACAGGCGCTTACCCTGAACGACAATCTTACGCTGCCGGGCAATATTGGCTGGCTGGATTATGATCCGGTTTGTGATTGTCAGGATTTTGGCGATCTGGTGCTAGAAAGCGTTGCGATAACCCAAACTGACGCCGATCATGCCGATGCCGTTGTGCGCTTTCGTATCTTTAAAGATGATAAAGAAAAGACCACGCAGACACTGAAAATGGTGGCGGAAAATGGTCGTTGGGTCATTGACGATATTGTCAGCAATCATGGCAGCGTCTTACAAGCAGTTAATAGCGAGAATGAAAAAACGCTGGCCGCTTTAGCTTCGTTGCAAAAAGAACAGCCGGAAGCCTTTGTTGCCGAACTCTTTGAACATATTGCTGATTATAGCTGGCCGTGGACGTGGGTGGTTTCCGACTCTTACCGCCAGGCGGTTAATGCCTTCTATAAAACCACCTTCAAGACGGCCAATAATCCCGATGAAGATATGCAAATAGAACGGCAATTTATTTACGACAATCCGATCTGTTTTGGCGAAGAGTCGCTATTTTCACGCGTTGATGAAATTCGAGTCCTGGAGAAAACCGCCGATTCCGCCCGCATTCATGTTCGTTTTACGCTGACCAATGGCAACAACGAAGAGCAAGAACTGGTTTTACAGCGGCGCGAAGGCAAGTGGGAAATCGCTGATTTTATCCGCCCGAACAGCGGCAGCCTACTTAAGCAGATTGAGGCAAAAACTGCCGCCAGATTAAAGCAATGAGCTGAATTAAATAACAATTAGCCGGAACAATAAATAAAAGGGAACACTATATGAAAACGATTTTCACCGTGGGAGCTGTTGTTCTGGCAACCTGCTTGCTCAGTGGCTGCGTCAATGAGCAAAAGGTCAATCAGCTGGCGAGCAATGTGCAAACATTAAATGCCAAAATCGCCCGGCTTGAGCAGGATATGAAAGCCCTCCGCCCACAAATCTATGCTGCCAAATCCGAAGCTAACAGAGCCAATACGCGTCTTGATGCTCAGGACTATTTTGATTGCCTGCGCTGCTTGCGTATGTACGCAGAATGATAAAAAAATCCCCGGTAGCGTGTCAGTTGCCGGGGATATTTTTTAACGTCCAACCGCCGCTTTAGGCCGTTTCTTCGCACCAGCATTCACCGGACGAGATTGCGTAGACGACGCTTTTTTTGCCGTAGCAGGCGTCTGACGCTGGGTCGCCATCGGCGTATGTTTCGTCAACGCCGGACGGGTATTGCGGTTCTGGCGACGAGCTTCACGCATCTCTTCAATGGTTGGCGCAGGCACTAAGCAATCGCGACGGCTACCAATCAGATGCTTTTTACCCATCGCTTCCAGCGCCTGGCGGATTAACGGCCAGTTTGCCGGATCGTGGTAACGCAACAACGCTTTATGCAAACGACGCTGCTTGTCGCCCTTCGGTACGAAGACGTCTTCACTCTTATAACCAATCTTCGCCAGCGGGTTTTTCCCGGTGTAATACATGGTGGTTGAGTTCGCCAGCGGCGATGGGTAGAAGTTCTGTACCTGGTCGAGACGGAAACGATGCTTTTTCAGCCACAGCGCCAGATTCACCATATCTTCATCACGCGTACCGGGGTGCGCGGAGATGAAATAGGGGATCAGATACTGCTCTTTACCTGCCTGTTTTGAGTAAGTATCGAACAGCTCTTTAAAGCGGTCATAGCTGCCCATGCCCGGCTTCATCATCTTCGATAACGGCCCTTCTTCGGTATGTTCCGGGGCAATCTTCAGATAACCGCCGACGTGATGGGTCGCCAGCTCTTTGATATAGCGTGGATCTTCCACGGCGATGTCATAACGTACGCCTGAGGCAATCAGGATCTTTTTAATGCCTTTCAGATCGCGAGCGCGGCGATAGAGGTTGATCGTCGGTTCGTGGTTAGTGTCCATATGCGGACAAATATCCGGGTAAACGCAGGACAAACGGCGACAAGTTTGCTCTGCGCGTGGCGATTTGCAGCGCAACATATACATGTTGGCAGTTGGCCCACCGAGATCGGAAATCACGCCCGTAAAACCTGGAACGGTGTCGCGGATCGCTTCAATCTCATTAATGATCGAATCTTCCGAACGGCTCTGAATAATGCGCCCTTCGTGCTCGGTGATAGAACAGAAAGAGCAGCCGCCAAAGCAGCCGCGCATAATGTTGACCGAGAAACGGATCATTTCGTAAGCCGGAATACGGGCATTGCCATAGGCCGGATGCGGCACGCGCTTGTACGGCAGCGCAAAGACGCTGTCCATCTCTTCGGTAGAAAGCGGAATAGCAGGCGGGTTGATCCACACATAGCGGTCGCCATGTTTTTGCATCAATGCGCGGGCGCAGCCTGGGTTAGTTTCGTGGTGCAGAATACGCGAAGCATGGGCGTACAGCACTTTATCGCCCTTCACTTTCTCGAAAGAAGGCAGCAACACGTAGGTTTTTTCCCACGGTTTCGGGCGCGGCGGCTGCACGGTTACGGCTTTGGCTTCCTGCTTTTTCGGCATCACCGGTTTGTTATCCGCACACGGCAAATCTTCGCCATACGGATGCGGTATCGGGTCGATTTTCCCAGGAGTATCAAGACGAGTAGAATCCACGCCGCTCCAGCCTAGCAACGCCTCTTTTACGATAATCGCAGTATTACGCACATCGCGGATTTCGCTAATTGGCTCGCCCATCGCCAGACGGTGCGCCACTTCCACCTCACCGTTACCAAACATCAGCATGTCGGCTTTCGAATCCACCAGCACGGAACGGCGCACGGTATCGGACCAGTAATCATAATGCGCGGTACGGCGCAGACTAGCCTCAATACCGCCGAGGATCACCGGTACATCTTTCCACGCCTCTTTACAACGCTGGGTATAAACCAGTGTGGCGCGATCCGGGCGCTTACCCGCGACGTTATCCGGCGTGTAGGCATCGTCATGACGTAAACGGCGATCGGCGGTATAACGGTTGATCATCGAATCCATGTTGCCAGCAGTAACACCGAAAAACAGATTCGGTTTACCCAGACGCATAAAGTCGTCTTTGCTGCTCCAGTCCGGCTGGGCGATGATCCCGACGCGAAAGCCCTGCGCTTCCAGCATACGACCGCAAATCGCCATCCCGAAGCTTGGGTGATCGACATACGCGTCGCCAGTAACCAAAATGATGTCGCAGCTATCCCAGCCAAGTTGATCCATCTCTTCACGAGACATCGGCAAAAACGGTGCCGGTCCAAAACAGGCGGCCCAGTACTGCGGCCAGGAGAACAGGTCGCGATCCGGTTGGATCAGGGAGATAGAGCTCATTTTGCTTCCAGAAATGATAAAAAAATAATCAAAGGCCGGGGATTATAAGCCGGAACGAAAGAGAAATCGAAAGGTATTCCATACTCGCCCTCCTCGGGCGAGTATGAAGATTACGGTACCGGATTGACCAACAGTTGCCCAATCGAGCCACGGTCCGCCATTTCCAGCGTCTGACTGTTGAAGTAGAACGGGAAGTGCGCCCAGGAAGGCTGACCGAAATAAACAAGCAGCTCCACTTGTCCGTCAACCCAAACGGTATCTTTCCAGCCTCTGTCTTCCGGGAACGGCATCGCGCCATTCACGTTACGGATCTGGAACATTACGCCTTCAATATGGAACGCTTGCGGCTCGTCCGCGCGTACCGTCCAGCGTTCCCACGTTCCTTGCTGCGCGGTGACATCAATACGGTTGACGTCCCACAGCTGTCCATTAATACCCGGGTCATCACCCAGACTGATATCGCGACTTCGAATCGGCGAACCGGCCATGATTTCAGTTGGCAGCAAGCGCATCGGAAGACTGTCTGTGACCAGCGGCAGAAGGCCGGTTGGGCGCAGCGTTAGCACCAGGGTAGAAACCAGAATACTGGATGGCTCAAAGAAGCCACGAATACGATCAACAATGCTCGCCGCTTCGCCACAGGTGATCGACACTTCATCGCCGTTGCTCATATCCACCAGAATCTCGCGGCGCTCGCCCGGTGCCAGCGAAAGTTGCTTCACCGATACAGGAGCAGGCAGGAATCCCTGATCGCCAGAAATCACATGTAACGGGCGACCATCGTTCATCTGTAGTTGATAGCGACGAGAGTTCGACGCGTTCAGCAGTCGCAAGCGCACCCAGCCACGCGAGACTTCAACGTACGGGCTTTGTACACCGTTAACCAGCAGCGTATCACCAACAAAGCCGCCGCTTCCCGGTTCGTTGTATTCTGGCGTACCAAAGTTATCCAGCCGTTTATCCTGGATAATGACCGGAAAGTCATCCACACCATAATGGTTGGGGATAGGCAGCGACTTGCTGACTTCATCTTCCACCAGCCACATTCCGGCAAGGCCGTTATAGACCTGCTGAGCCGTGCGGTTGGGAGTATTGGCGTGATACCACAGAGTAGCTGCGTTCTGGCGAATGGGCAGTACGGGTGCCCAGTCAGCGTTTGGCGACATCATCCGTGCCGGACCGCCCATCAGCGGGCCTGGTACCTGTAGCCCGGCCACCGTCATTGAGACATTTTCTGTCAGGCGGTTGCTGTAAATAAGCTTAACATCGTCGCCCTTCCAGACGCGGATAGTCGGCCCCAGGTAACGACCATTGATTCCCCAGACCGACGCGCGTGTCCCTGGCGTAAATGACCAGTGCGCACGTTGTACAGTCATAAACAGCGGTTGCCCACGGCGAGATTCAAGTAGCGGCGGAACGGGTAGCGGTTGCTGTTGCCCGGCTGCGCTGGCCTTCAGGGGAACAGCGCCTGCACAAAGTGCAATCCCCGATGCCTGAATGAACTGACGCCGACTGAGTGACATATTTGCTCCATGTAAAACTGGCTAAAGTAATACCGTGCAGGAAAGTGTTCCCCGCAAAAATACAGATTGCCGACTTAAACTTTTCCGGCGGCTTCGCGTTCTGCGACTTCTTTATCGAGCTCGGCGATTTTTTGTTCCATTATCGAACGACAATGGGCAGCCAGCTCACGAACCTGATCTTTGCCATACTGACTGACGTCAATTGGCGGCAGCATTTCGACAATCACCAGACCGTTGTGCAGTCGATTAAGATTAATCTTATTCGAAGTTGTAGAGACGCACACGGGAATAATCGGGACGCCCGCCGCAATTGCCGCGTGAAATGCTCCAGTCTTGAACGGTAGCAGGCCGCGACCACGGCTGCGGGTTCCTTCCGGGAACATCCAGATGGAAATACGGCGTTTTTTGAAATGATTCACGACTTCCGCAATGGTGCCGTGAGCTTTAGTGCGATTGTTTCTGTCGATCAATAAGTTGCCGGTTAACCAGTACAACTGCCCGAAGAAGGGGATCCACAGCAAGCTCTTTTTACCTACCGTCACCGTCGGCGGTTGCACAATGTTCGATGCTGTCACCATGTCATAGTTGTTCTGGTGGTTAGCGATATAGATAGCATTGCCGTAGCTTTCAGCATCTGCAGGTTTGCGGCACTCAACTTTCAGGCCGAACAGCGGCGCAAGACGGCCAAACATATGCCCAAAGGTGGCCACATGTTTCGGGTTACGCGGGCTGAAAAGGCAGTAAATGGAGCCGAATACACAGACTAAGATGCTGTAAATCACGGTAATAATAAGACGAAAGATATATAGCATAACACCCTCTGAAGGTCTGAGAGACTGGCATTGTACGTCACCTGAAATCAGGTTAGGGCATTGTTAAAAGCCGCTCTCTGGAAAAGCGTATTGTTAATCGCAACGCATGAATAAACAACGGTTTCAAGGGAATTTTTATCGTTTCCGGGGGTTGAATACGCTGCCGGATGACGACTTAACGTTTCATCCGGCGTTCCTTGCAAGCGGGAGGAAACAGCGCCCTCCCCGGCATATTACTCTTCGCTATCACCGCTGCTGGCACGGCGAGGAGAGTCGATCTCAACACGATCGATACGCTGCAAACCGCGCATCAACGTACCGCGGCGTCCACGTTCGCCAGTGACTTTCTGTAGCTCTTCCGGACGCAGTTTAATTTTGCGTTTCCCAACATGAATGGTCAGCGTGCTTTGCGGCGGCAGAACGTACAGTTGCGCCAGACCATCTTCTCCACGCGCGGCTTCTGCCGATGGAATGTTGATAATCTTGTTGCCTTTGCCCTTCGACAGCTGCGGCAGATCGCTTACCGGGAACATCAACATACGGCCTGCCTGAGTGATTGCCAGCAGCATATCGGAAGCATCTTCAATCACCACCGGCGGCATAACATGGGCATTTTCCGGTAAGGTGATCAAAGCCTTACCTGCACGGTTACGCGCCACCAGATCGTTAAAGGTGCAGACGAAACCGTAACCCGCATCGGAAGCCATCAGCAGTTTCTGATCGTCGCTTTCCATCAGCATATGGTCAACGGTCGCCCCAGGCGGCAACGTTAATTTGCCGGTGAGCGGCTCGCCCTGACCACGCGCCGACGGCAGCGTAATCGGGTCAATGGCATAGCTACGACCGGTGGAATCAACAAATACTACCGGTTGGTTGCTCTTACCTTTCACCGCCGCTTTGAAGCTATCACCCGCTTTATAATTCAGGCCCGGCGCGTCGATATCATGGCCTTTAGCGCTGCGTACCCAGCCCATCTGCGACAGCACAATGGTGACAGGTTCAGACGGCAGCATGTCGTGCTCGCTCATCGCTTTTACGCTGTCGCGTTCCTGCAACGGCGAACGACGATCGTCACCGTAGGCTTGCGCGTCTGCCTGCAGTTCTTTCTTCAGCAGGTTATTCATTTTACGCTCGGAAGCCAAAATGCCCTGCAACTGGTCGCGCTCTTTTTCCAGTTCACTCTGCTCACCGCGAATCTTCATCTCTTCCAGTTTGGCAAGATGACGCAGTTTCAGTTCGAGGATCGCTTCCGCCTGGGTTTCCGTAAGGCCAAACCGCGACATCAGCGCCGGTTTCGGTTCATCTTCATTACGAATGATCTCAATCACTTCGTCGATATTGAGAAACGCCACCAGCAAACCTTCGAGGATATGCAGGCGCTTGAGGACTTTCTCCAGACGATAGTTCAGTCGGCGGCGCACGGTATCGCGGCGGAACACCAGCCATTCGGAGAGGATTTCCAGCAGGTTTTTCACCGCCGGACGACCATCCAGACCGATCATATTAAGGTTAATACGATAGCTCTTTTCCAGATCGGTGGTAGCGAAGAGGTGGTTCATCACCTGATCCATATCCACGCGGTTGGAACGCGGCACAATCACCAGGCGGGTCGGGTTCTCGTGGTCAGATTCATCGCGCAGATCGTCAACCATCGGCAGCTTTTTGTTGCGCATTTGCGCAGCAATTTGCTCCAGTACGCGCGCACCTGAAACCTGATGCGGCAATGCGCTGATAACCACCGCGCCATCTTCTTTCTTCCACACCGCGCGCATACGCACTGAACCACGTCCGTTCTCGTAGATTTTACGGATCTCGGCGCGCGAAGTGATAATTTCCGCTTCAGTCGGATAATCCGGCCCCTGCACGATATCCAGCAGCTGATCGAGCGTGGTTTTCGGCTGGTCGATTAATGCGATTGCCGCCTGAGCCACTTCACGCAGGTTATGCGGTGGAATATCGGTCGCCATGCCG
>OBVX01000588.1_pt1 | contig 18666 bp, 16 predicted proteins | sample 1495161 | NCBI WGS metagenome assembly OBVX01 (sample SAMEA2580023, study PRJEB22360) | human gut metagenome | reverse complement strand
ACCCGACCTATACCCTTAGCAGGGGCACCTCTTCGGCCACTTGAGTACTTCTCCAGATATTTTCTATATAAAATTACGTCCTTACGTGACGCATTGTTTATTCTACTAAAAACAGTCCTTTTTGTCAACCTCTTTTTTAATTTTTATTATATTTCTGATGCAAATTTCTTAATTGACGTCTCATATAGATTATTTCCATCCTGATCGATTACTACAATGGCCGGAAAATTCTCTACATATAACTTTCGGATTGCTTCTGCACCAAGATCTTCATAACATACAATCTCGGATTTTCTGATACACTTTGAGAGCAGAGCACCTGCTCCACCTACTGCTGCAAAATAGACTGCATGATTGCGGATAATAGCGTCTATAACCTCTTTTGATCTCTTTCCCTTGCCAATCATTGCTTTTTCACCAAGATCAAGCAGGGTAGGGGCATACTTATCCATACGAGTGGCTGTAGTTGGTCCCGCAGATCCAATCGGACGTCCTTCACGGGCAGGAGAAGGACCCATATAATATATTGTTGCATCTTTGATATCAATCGGTAATTGCTCTCCCCGATCCAATGCTTCTATCATCCTCTTATGTGCGGCATCCCTTGCTACATAGATTGTCCCTGTGATGTATACATAATCCCCGGAATGAAGTTTTTTTGTCACTTCTTCTGTGATGGGTGTTGTAATATGCTGATCCATACCTGTTCCTCCTTATATCGTTCTGACTGCATGACGATTTACATGGCAACAGATATTAACCGCCACAGGAAGCCCTGCAATATGTGTCGGATAAGTATTTATATTAACAGCAAGGGCGGTAGTGGTTCCACCTAATCCTCCCGGTCCAATGCCAAGCTTATTGATTTTTTCCAGCATTTCTTTTTCCAGATCTGCAACATAAGGAATCCCGGAATGTTCATTTACCGGTCTTGTCAGTGCTTTTTTGGCCAGAACTGCACATTTTTCAAATGTTCCGCCGACTCCAACACCAACTACCATTGGAGGACACGCATTTGGTCCTGCATCTTTTACGGCAGTAAGAATCGCATTTTTTACTCCGTCTATTCCATCCGCAGGTTTTAACATGAAAATACGGCTCATATTTTCACTTCCAAATCCCTTCGGAGCAAATGTAATCGTCACCTTATCTCCGGGAACAATCGAATAGTGGATAATTGCCGGTGTATTATCTTTCGTGTTTTCACGAAGAATCGGGTCAGCTACAACGGATTTACGGAGATACCCTTCCGTATAACCTTGGCGCACACCTTCATTGATTGCATCTTCCAGCCATTGCCCTTCAAAATGCACGTCCTGACCGATTTCTACAAAAAATACAGCCATTCCGGTATCCTGACAGATAGGAATCATTTCTTCTCCCGCAATTTTAAGATTTTCCTGCAGCTGCAGAAGAATTTTTTTTCCAAGTTCGGATTTTTCTTCTTCTGCAGCCTTTTTCATGGCATGTTCCATATCTTCCGCAAGAAAATGATTCGCTTCCATGCACATTTCTTTTATATTTCTTGTGATTTCTTCTGTCTGTATGGTCCGAATCATGATGGATCACCTTCCGTCTCATTTTCTTCTGTTGCTTCTTCTTCCGGTGGCATCAGTGATTTATCTTCTACGACTCTTGCAATGCTTGCAACCGTCACACCACTTTTGAGATCAATCAGTTTTACACCAGAGGTTACACGTCCCAGTAATGCCGTATCATTTACGCGAATTCGAATGATGATTCCTTCTGTTGTAATCAACATCAGTTCATCATCTTTTACGACAGACTTCACTCCGATCAGATTTCCAGATTTTTCTGTGATTTTATAGCATTTTACACCTTTTCCACCACGGTTCTGTGTTGTAAACTCATTGATCCGTGTACATTTTCCAAGACCGTTCTCCGATACGATCATGACGGACTCTCCCTGGGAAGCCATCTGCATGGCAATTACTTCATCTCCGGCAGTAAGGTTCATTCCAATGACTCCCATTGTCGTACGACCGGTTGCACGGACATCGGCTTCTTTAAACCGGATACACTGTCCATACCGGGTAAATAACAGAATTTCTTCATCATCCCCGGTAATTTTTACTTCGATCAATTCATCATCATCACGCAGACTGATCGCTGCCAATCCTGTTTTCCGGATGTTTTCATAGTCCAGCACGGAAGTTTTTTTCACTATTCCGTTTTTTGTTGCCATAAACAGATATTTATCCTTCTCATAATCCTTGATTGGAATCATTGCGGTAATCTTTTCATCCGGCTGTAACGGAATGATATTGATAATTGCAGTTCCACGGGAAGTCCGGCTGGCTTCCGGAATTTCATATGCCTTAATCCGGTACACACGTCCCATATTGGTAAAGAACATCAGGTAATGGTGGGAGGTTGTCATAAGCATTTCCACAATATAATCATCCTGGATGGTCTCCATTCCCTTAATTCCCTTACCGCCACGGTGCTGACTCTTGAAATTGTCGGTTCCCATGCGCTTGATATAGCCAACCTTTGTCATGGTAATAACCGTATTGGTTTCCGGAATCAGATCTTCCATGGAAATATCAAACTCATCGTATCCGATCTGGGTTCTTCTGTCATCGCCATATTTATCTGCAATTTCCAGAATTTCTGTGCGGATAACTGCAAGAAGCTTTTTCTCATCTGCAAGAATTGCCTTGAGTTCCGTGATCTGTGCCATGAGGTCTTTATACTCGTTTTCGAGTTTCTCCCGTTCCAAACCGGTCAGGGTCTTCAGACGCATGTCAACAATTGCCTGTGCCTGTGCATCGGATAATCCAAACCGCTCCATCAGGGAATTCTTTGCGTCTGCAGTTGTACGGCTTCCGCGAATAATGGAAATCACTTCATCAATGTTGTCTAATGCAATGATCAATCCCTGTAAAATATGCGCACGTTCTTCCGCCTTGTTCAGGTCAAATCTGGTACGTCTTGTGATAACCTCTTTCTGGTGAATGAGATAATAGTTAAGTAATTCATATAAATTCAGAATTTTTGGCTGGTTATCCACAAGCGCAAGGTTGATAACGCCAAATGTATCCTGCATCTGTGTGTGTTTATATAATAAATTCAAAACAACACTTGGATTTACATCTCTTCGAAGCTCAATAACAATGCGCATGCCTTCGCGGTCAGACTCGTCCCGAAGATCTGTAATTCCATCAATTCTTTTATCTTTGTGCAGTTCTGCAATTTTTTCAATCAGTCTGGCTTTGTTGACCAGATACGGAAGTTCGGTGACAACAATACGGTTTTTTCCGTTATCCATCGGCTCAATATCTGTCACAGCGCGTACACGGATTTTACCACGGCCGGTCCGATATGCCTCATTGATACCGGCAGTACCCAGGATCACACCTCCGGTTGGAAAATCTGGTCCCTTGATGATGTTGATTAATTCATCAATGTCGGTCTCTTTCTCCTCAATATCGTTGTCAATTAATTTCACAACGGCATGAATGACATCCCGCAGATTGTGAGGAGGAATATTTGTTGCCATACCGACCGCAATACCTGTCGTTCCGTTTACCAGAAGGTTCGGGTAGCGCGCCGGAAGTACGGTAGGTTCTTTTTCTGTTTCATCAAAGTTCGGGGTAAAGTCAACGGTATCTTTGTTGATGTCCCGAATCATCTGCATGGAAATTTTTGAAAGCCTTGCCTCTGTGTATCGCATGGCGGCAGCACCGTCTCCATCCACAGAACCAAAGTTACCATGTCCGTCGACAAGTGGATATCTGGTCGACCATGGCTGTGCCATGTTGACAAGTGCCCCGTAAATGGAGCTGTCCCCGTGCGGATGGTATTTACCCATCGTATCCCCGACGATACGCGCACATTTACGATGTGGCTTGTCCGGTGTATTACTCAGTTCGATCATGGAATACAGGACACGCCGCTGTACCGGCTTTAATCCATCCCTGACATCCGGAAGCGCACGGCTTGCGATAACGCTCATCGCGTAGTCGATGTAGGAGGTTTCCATCGTTTTCTTCAGGTCAACCTGTTGAATTTGGTCAAATATTTTATCGTCCACTGATCTGCTCCTCCCTAAATATCAAGATTCTGTACATACTTGGCATTTTCTTCTATAAATTCCCGTCTCGGCTCTACTTTATCACCCATCAGAGTCGTGAATGTTACGTCAATTTCCGATGAACTTTCGTCATCCATCATAACCTGTTTTAAAATCCGGTGCTCCGGATCCATGGTGGTTTCCCATAACTGTTCCGCATCCATCTCACCAAGTCCTTTGTAACGCTGGATCTTATTATTCTGATCGCGCCCGATTTCCACAAGAATATTGTTTAATTCTTCATCACTGTATGCATACCAGACATTTTTGTTTTTCTCAATTTTGTAAAGCGGCGGGGTAGCAAGATAAACATGTCCCTGCTTAATAAGCTCCGGCATAAAACGATACAAAAATGTCAGCATGAGTGTTGCAATATGTGCACCGTCCACATCGGCATCTGTCATAATAATAATTTTGTTATAACGCAGCTTGGATATATCAAAATCTTCATGAATTCCGGTACCGAACGCCGTGATCATTGCCTTGATCTCGGCATTATCATAAATACGGTCGAGTCTTGCCTTCTCCACATTTAAAATTTTTCCGCGAAGCGGGAGAATTGCCTGTGTTGCACGGCTTCTTGCAGTTTTTGCAGAACCACCGGCGGAATCTCCCTCAACGATAAAGATTTCACAATTTTTTGGATTTTTGTCGGAACAATCCGCAAGTTTTCCCGGAAGGGCAGTACCCTCAAGTGCTGTCTTTCTTCTTGTCAGATCACGTGCTTTCCGGGCTGCCTCTCTGGCACGCTGGGCCAGCAGCGATTTTTCACAGATATTTTTGGCCACATCCGGATTCTGCTCCAGAAAATACGTCAGCTGTTCCGTAACCACAGAATCTACAGCACCACGTGCCTCACTGTTTCCGAGTTTCTGTTTGGTCTGTCCTTCAAACTGTGGCTCTTCAATTTTGATACTGATAATTGCTGTCAATCCTTCACGGATATCATCTCCGGTAAGTGCCGCATCGCTGTCTTTTAAAATTTTTGCTTCCCGCGCATACGAATTAAACGTCTTTGTCAACGCATTTCGAAAACCGGCAAGATGTGTTCCACCTTCCGGCGTAATGATGTTGTTAACAAAACTAAACGTGGAATCGTTAAAAGAATCATTATGCTGCATTGCAACTTCCACGTAAACTCCGTCACGATTTCCCTCACAGTAAATAACTTCCGGATATAACGGTTCTTTTCCGCGGTTTAAATATTCCACAAATTCCTTGATTCCACCGGCATAATGGAATTTATGATTATGCAGACTATCTTCCCTCGTGTCTTTTAATGTAATGCATAATCCTTTTGTCAGAAAAGCAGTTTCTCTTAAACGCTGTTTGAGCGTGTTGTAATCATATACGGTTTCTTCAAAGATTTCCGCATCCGGCAGAAAATGAACCTTTGTACCGTGAAGTTGTGGATCACAGTCCCGGACTGCCGCTACCGGTCCATCCGCTTTTCCTCTCTTGTAACTTTGCATATACACTTTTCCGTCATGATATACTTCAACCGTTAACCAGGCGGAGAGGGCATTAACAACAGAAGCACCTACTCCGTGCAGTCCTCCGGATACTTTGTATCCTCCGCCGCCAAACTTTCCGCCTGCATGCAGAACAGTAAACACAACTTCCAGTGCAGACACACCGGCTTTGTGATTCATTCCGACAGGAATTCCACGTCCATCATCTTCAACGGTTATGGAATTATCTTTTTCTATGGTCACCTCAATGTTTTTACAATAACCGGCAAGTGCTTCATCTACCGCATTATCAACAATCTCATAGACCAGATGATGCAGTCCGCGTGCAGATGTACTTCCGATGTACATTCCAGGTCTCTTTCTGACCGCTTCGAGTCCTTCAAGAATCTGAATCTGATCTGCGCCATATTCCTGATTATTATTTGTTAATTCGCTCATCAATTTCCTCCTCATCCAACGGATGAACCTTTCCTTTATATCTCTTCAACCGATTCCTTTTCATAAACATTTCCGTTTATCACCTGGAAAATTTTGTTGATACAAAAACGGTTCTTTACAAATTCCTCCAACCCTGTACATGTAATGACAGTCTGTATTTTAGCAATACTGTTCAGCAGGTAATTCTGTCGGTTACTGTCAAGTTCCGATAACACGTCGTCCAGCAGCAATACCGGAGTATCATGAATGGATCTCCTGACCAGATCAATCTCCGATAATTTCAAAGAGAGTGCAGAAGTACGCTGCTGTCCCTGAGACCCAAACTTACGGATATCCACATCATCAACGGAAAACAGCATGTCATCCCTGTGTGGTCCTGTCGTTGTCTGGCAGAGTTTCAGATCCCGGTTCTGTGCCCGCAGCAATTCATCCGCAAAAAGATCAGCGGTAATATTTGGCTCATACTTTAATACCAGATGTTCCCTGCCACCGGAAATTTTAGAATGGATTTCCGAAATAATTTCATTCAGTTCCTCCACAAATTCTTTTCGTTTCCGGATGATTCTTGTTCCATACTCCAGTAACTGCATATCCCACACCGGAAGAGTATCCACAAGGTCCGGGCGAAAAGAAATATCTTTCAACAATTTGTTTCTCTGATTCAACACTTTGTTGAAACTGGATAAATCTGACAAATATAGTTTATCCAACTGACAGAGTTCTAAATCAATAAATCTTCTTCTCTCCGCAGGTCCGTTTTTTATAATATTTAAATCTTCGGGCGAAAAGAAAACGATATTGAGTATTCCAAACAACTCACTTGCCTTTTTGATCGGAATCTTATTCACAGCCACGCCTTTTGATCCACTTTTTCTAAGATGCATATCAATCTGGTACTCTTTTTCTTTTTTCTGTACGACAGTACGAATATGTGATTCTTTCTCACCAAACCGAATCATCTCTTTATCACGGCTTCCTTTGTGGGATTTTGTTGTACCACTCAGATAAGCAGCTTCGAGAATATTGGTTTTCCCCTGTGCATTGTCTCCGTAAAGAATATTGGTTCCTTCATCCAGGTGAATATCCAGATTTTCATAATTTCGAAAATTTCGCAGCTCGATTGATTTTATGATCATTGAACTATCTGAATTGTTTCACCCTGAAAGGTAACAACATCCCCATTATGTAATTTTTTTCCTCGTTGAAGTTCTGTCTGACCGTTTACCGAAACCTGCCCATCTAAAATAACCATTTTGGCATCCACACCGGAACCAACAACTCCGGCTTTTTTCAACGCCTGTCCAAGTTTGATAAATTCGTCTTCTTCACGGATATTTACTGTAATCATGTAATCTCCTAATTTGCAGCATTATTAAAGTTAACAGGAAGAATAAGATAAATGAATTTTCCTTCATCATCTTTGATAAAACATGGAGCTTTTGGGTTTACCATATAAAGACTTACATTTTCTTCATCGATAACACGCAATGCATCAATGAAGAATTTTGGATTAAATCCAATCAGGATATCTTTTCCTTCTTTCTCGATATCGATATCTTCATTCATGGAACCAATGAAAGAATTGATTTTTAACTCCATACTTCCATCTGTGATATTCATAATGATCGGCTTTTTGTCACCTTCTTTGACAAGAAGAGTAGCACGATCAATACAATCAAGTAATTCTTTTTTATTGACTATAACTTTCGTTTCATAAGCAGATGAGAGCATCTGATCAATGCGGAAATATTCTCCTTCGATCAGACGGGATACAACCGTAGTAGTGTCAAATTCAAAAACGATATGGTTGTCCGTCAGGTAGATGAGTACATCATCATCAACTCCACCTGGAACAATCTTGCTGATTTCCTGTAATGTTTTTCCAGGAACGACAACCTTTTTATTTTCGTAATTATTTTTAAGTTCTATATTACGAATGGAGATACGATGACCATCAAGAGAAACAACTTTCAGTTCATTCTCAATAATTTCAAACAGTTCACCTGTCATAAGTTTGTTATTGTCGTTATCAGCAATGGAAAAGATTGTTTGTCTGATCACTTCCTTCAGTGTGAACTGGGAAATCACGATTGCATCATTTTTTTCAATGTATGGAAGATATGAAAAATCATCTCCGGATTTTCCAACAATATTGAATTTTGCTTTTTCACAGGAGATAACTGTCTTAAAAGAGGCATCTGTTTCAATCATAACATCACTGTCTGGAAGTTTGCGTACAATTTCAGAAAAGATTTTTGCATCCAGTGCAATAACTCCACGTTCAGCAATTTCTCCTTCTACACGGGTTTCGATTCCAAGTTCCATATCGTTTGCCATTAATTTAATTTCATTCGTAGAAGCATCGATAAGAATACATTCGAGTATTGCCATAGTTGTACGGGTAGGAACAGCTTTGGATACGATATTTACTCCGCGCAATAAATTTGATTTAGAACAGATCAGTTTCATGAAAAACTCCCTCCTGGTATAAATAAAAATATATTAAGACATTCGTCTTAGTCTTAATAGGGGCTGTTAATATGTGAATAAGCCTCTTCATGTTAGATGTTAAGCGGTTTCCGGCGTTTGATAACCGGCTTGAAAGCATGTGAAAAGTGTGAGGATTCTTAAGGTCCGTCTGTGGAACAAATTTTAAGAGATTTACGTTAAGAACCTCATGCACAATCCATCCACTGTGGATAAACGTGAATAAGTTGAAATTAAAAAAAGCAAATAAAACTACATTATAATAGGAAGAAACTCATTTAGTTTGGATTTATTTTCTTTTTGATGGTTTCAATCATATTTCTTGTAGTTTCGTTTTTTTCGTATTCTTCGGTAACTTTCTTGATACCGTGGATAATTGTGGAATGATCGCGTCCGCCGAGTAAAGAACCTATGGTATCCAGTGGACTTTCGGTCATATTTTTACATAAATACATTGCAATCTGGCGTGGTTTTGCAACATCACTGCTTCTTGTCTTTGAAATCATCTGATCTACAGAGATGTGATAATGTTCGGAAACAACTTCAATAATGAGCTGTGGTGTGATTTCCCGTGGCTTGTCCGGCGTGATAATGTTGGAAAGTTCCTTTTCTGCAATATCCATGGTAATTGGAATGTGGACAAGATTGTTATAAGCAAGAAGTTTATTTAATGCTCCTTCAAGTTCACGCACGTTTGATTTAATGTTGTTTGCAATGTAGCTTAATACTTCATCATCAATGTCAAAGTTATCCGATTCGGCTTTTTTCCGGAGAATAGCCATACGTGTTTCATAATCCGGCACTCCGATATCTGCCATCAGTCCCCACTCAAAACGGGAACGGATACGCTCTTCAAGGGTTTCCATTTCTTTTGGTGGTTTATCGGATGTCAGTATAATCTGTTTTCCCTGTGTCTGGAGTGCGTTGAATGTGTGGAAAAACTCTTCCTGTGTACTTTCTTTTCCGATGATAAACTGGATATCGTCAATCATAAGGACATCCACTTTCCGGTATTTGTCACGAAATTTTGTCATGGATGAAGCATTACCGTTTCGAATGGATTCAATTACTTCATTCGTAAATTCTTCGGATGTAACGTAGATAACCTTGGCATCCGGATTCTGGTTTAAAATAAAGTGTCCGATCGAGTGCATAAGGTGGGTTTTTCCAAGTCCCGGACCGCCGTAAATGTAAAGCGGATTATATGCTTCTCCCGGAGATTCTGCGACTGCAAGGGAAGCCGAATGTGCAAAACGGTTATTATTACCAACGACAAATGTATCAAATGTATAATTTGGATTAAGATTAGATTCATCTGCGGTTACGGCAGGTGTAGCTTTTGCTGGTTTTGTGTTTAATTTCAGAGTCCTGGCTTCTTCCGGAAGGATGAATTTGATTTCATATTCAATTTCTGTAATTTCCACGATCGCAACGCGAAGTGGTGCAAGGTACTTCTTGGAAATATAGCTTAAAGCCATCTGTTCGGAAGGAACCAGGATATAGAGAGTATTTCCCTCAATGGCAAAGACTTCTAAGGGACGAATCCAGGTATCGAAAGAGACATCACTGATTTCGTACTCCTGTTTTACAGTATTTAAAATTTCATCCCACTTTTCAATAATCTTATCCATCTGCTTTTCTCCACATTCTTCTTATAAAATAGGATACTATCCCATAATCCTATTCTTATCTATAATACACCATTTTCGGTGTAGAATCAACTTTTTAGACACCCTTTTATATTTTTCAAAACTAACATATAAACATATGCGTAAACGGCGAAATAATGCGTTTTAGGAAGGTTTTTTAATTATATGGATGTTGATGGAAAAAGAGTTATCCAAGGCGTATTGACAGTTTATCCACAAGTTATCCCCAAATTGTGGATAACTTATTATTTCGTGGAAAAGCGTGGATACTATATATAGTGGACTGCTTTTCTTCCTTATTATATGTAGTGTTTATAACATTAAATTAGGAAAAAACCTTGATTTTACTTGACTTGTAGCGTTTTTCTGATATAATGCTAAGTGATGTTTTTTAACGTAGAGGAGGTGGATACGAAATGAAGATGACATTCCAACCAAAAAAAAGACAGAGAGCCAGAGTTCATGGTTTCAGAAGCAGAATGAGTACTGCAGGCGGAAGAAAAGTATTGGCTGCTAGATTAAAAGGTAGAAAAAAATTATCAGCTTAGGCCACATTATTGTGGTCTTTTCTTCTATTATGAGGATATTTTCAGATGAAGTTCTCAGAATCATTAAAGAAAAGTAAAGATTTTCAGAATGTGTATAACAAAGGAAATTCATATGCAAACCGTTTATTGGTTATGTATGTTCTGGAAAATCACACAGACAAAAACAGATTAGGTATATCCGTTAGTAAAAAAGTAGGAAATAGTGTTATAAGACATCATTTGACCCGTCTGATCCGAGAGGGGTACCGGCTACAGGAGGACATGTTCAATAATGGTTTGGACATTGTAGTCATCGCAAGAGGAACAGCGCGTGATGCTTCGTTTCATCAGATTTCGAGCGCACTGAAACATCTTGGAGGTCTTCACAAAATAATACATTAATATGGAAAAGAAGATGGAATTCTATTGAAAAAATTACTTATTGCATGTATTAAATTCTATCAGAGATATATTTCTCCCATGAAGTCAACGAAATGTCCGTATTATCCGACCTGTTCCTGTTATGGACTGGAAGCTGTGCAAAAGTATGGTGCGATAAAGGGTGGGGCACTGGCTGCCTGGAGAATTTTGCGATGTAATCCTTTTTCTAAGGGAGGATATGACCCGGTTCCATAAACCAAATGGAGGTTTTTATGTCAGGCATGATTGAATTGACAGCGTATTCCGGAAAATTCCTCGGACCGATTGCAAAGGTTCTTGGATGGATCATGAGCGGAATTTACGATATTGTTTTAAAAATTTCCGGTGGTACGATCAACAGTGTACCGCTTGCAATCGTTCTCATGACGATTTTGATCTATATGTGTCTTTTGCCATTGACAATCCAGCAGCAGAAATTCTCGAAACTTTCGCAGAAAATGCAGCCGGAACTGAATGCGATCCGTGATAAATATAAGAATCGCAAGGATCAGGAAGCCATGATGGCAATGAATCAGGAGACACAGCTTGTATATCAGAAATATGGTATTTCTCCATCCGGAAGCTGTATCCAGATGCTTATCCAGATGCCGATTTTGTTTGCTTTATATCGTGTATTTTATAATATTCCGGCATATATCGGAAGTGTGCGTGATTCTTTTTATACAATTTCCGGAAACGAGACGTTTCATGGTCTGGTCGGTGGAATTATGAATACCGATGGGTTTGTGAAAAAAGTTTCGGATTTAATGACAAAATTTAATGTGGTTACATCCAGTGGACTGAATATAAAAAATGTTGCAGATACTTTAAACGGAGCATCGGGAAAGGATCTTGCCAATTATATTACCGATATTGTGTACAAGCTTCCATCCACAGCGTGGGATAAGTCGGTAGACGGCAGTATTTTCCAGCAGTTTCCGTCACTTACGGATCAGATTAATTCCACAATGCATGATATGAACCATTTTAATTACTTTCTGGGGCTTAATATTTCGGATACCCCGTGGGCAATTATAAAAAGCAGTATGGAAGGTCATGCGTGGCTGCTTGTGATTCTGGCGGTTCTGATTCCGGTATTGTCTTATATTACACAGGTGATCAATATCAAGTTGATGCCAACCGCAGCTACCGCAGGTGGGGATAATGATCAGATGGCAAGACAGATGAAAACTATGAATACCATGATGCCTCTGATGTCTTTGTTTTTCTGTTTTGTGACACCGGTTGGTCTCGGTATTTACTGGATTGCCAGTGCCGTGTGCCGTGCGGTTCAGCAGTTCTTTATCAACAAGCATATTGAAAATCTTAATCTTGAGGATATTATTGCAAAGAATCAGGAAAAGGTGAAAAAGAAACGGGAGAAGATGGGCGTTACTGAGGAACGCATCCGTCAGGCAGCGGCAATGAATACCAGATCCATCCAGTCGAAGGCAAATGTTTCTTCTGCAAACAGGGAACTGGAACTTGAAAAGGCAAATGCAGCGAAAGCAAATGCAAAGCCGGGAAGTATGGCAGCGAAAGCAAATCTTGTAAAAGAATTTAGAGAAAAGAATAATCGTAAATAAGAGGGGGCAGTTATATGGAGTTTATTGAGATTTCTGCTAAAAATGTGGATGACGCGATTACACAGGCTACTGTTCAGCTGGGAATAACCAGTGATCAGCTTGAGTATGAGGTTCTTGATAAAGGAAGTACCGGTTTTCTTGGAATCGGAAGTAAAAATGCAGTAATTAAGGCTCGTAAGAAATTTTCCATTGATGAGAATGTTGTTGAATTTTTATCTTCCATTTTCGATGCGATGAAGATGGAGGTAGAAATTCTCGTTGCAGTAAATGAGGAAGAACATATCATTGAAGTAGAGTTAAAGGGAGATGATATGGGAATTCTGATCGGTAAGAGAGGACAGACGCTGGATTCTCTTCAGTATCTGACAAATCTTGCAATCAACAAACATTCCGATGAATATTATAAGGTTAAGATTGATACGGAAGATTACAGAAAGAGAAGAAAAGAGACACTTGAGAATCTTGCAAAGAATATTGCGTACAAGGTAAAGCGCACCAAGCGCCCGGTTTCTCTTGAACCAATGAATCCTTTTGAGCGACGGATCATTCATTCTGCACTTCAGAATGATCGTTATGTTACAACACACAGTGAAGGGGATGAACCATATCGCCATGTAGTTGTAACATTAAAGAAATAAGGAACTGACTGATAGAGTTAAAAAATAAGGTGAATATCCAGTTTTGGGTATTCACCTTTGTTTAGAATTGGAGAGACTTATGAATTCAGATACAATTGCTGCAATTGCGACTGCGATGTCTCCTTCGGGAATTGGGATTATCCGGATCAGCGGAGAAGACGCGTTGCCGGTTATTGACCGGATTTATCGTTCGAAATATGGTCATAAAAAATTGAGTTTATGTGAAAGTCATACCATTCATTATGGATATATTTATGACGATAACGAGATGATGGATGAAGTGATGGTTTTACTCATGAAGGCGCCACATTCTTATACAAAAGAAGATACGGTGGAAATTGACTGTCATGGCGGTGTCTATGTTATGAAAAAAATTCTGGAAACAGTAATCAAACATGGTGCACGGCCGGCAGAACCCGGCGAATTTACGAAACGGGCATTTTTAAATGGCCGGATTGATCTGACACAGGCAGAATCCGTTATTGATGTTATCAACGCAAAAAACGAATTTGCACTGAAAAGTTCACTTTCCCAGTTGCAGGGGGCAGTTCTTGTGGATATCCGAAAGATCCGGGCAGATATATTGCATGAAATTGCCTTTATAGAATCTGCCTTGGATGACCCTGAACATATTTCTCTGGATAATTATCCACAAACTTTACACAATACTGTGGATAACTTGGTTATAAAAATTGATAAAATCCTCAAAACCTTTGAAAATGGGCGTTTTCTGAAGGAAGGTATCAACACTGTAATTGTGGGTAAACCCAATGCAGGTAAGTCTTCTCTGTTGAATATTCTGGTAGGAGAGGAACGGGCAATTGTAACGGAAATTGCAGGAACAACCAGAGATGTCCTGGAAGAGCAGATTAACCTGAATGGAATTACATTAAACGTAATGGATACGGCTGGAATTCGGGATACGGAAGATGTAGTGGAGAAAATCGGTGTGGATCGGGCGAGAACATATGCATCGAAGGCGGATCTCGTAATCTATGTGATTGATGCATCGACAGAGCTGGATGAAAGTGATTATGAGATCATGGATCTGTTGCAGGATAAAAAAGCAATTGTTTTATTAAACAAATCAGATCTGGACACAAAAGTCACAGTGGAAGAGGTACAGCATATTCTGGATAAAAAGATTATTCCGATTTCTGCGAAAGAACATCAGGGAATTGATGAATTGGAAGAAACGATCCGGAATATGTTTTTCCAGGGTGAAGTTACTTTTAATGATGAAGTTTATGCAATTAACATGAGGCAGAAAACGTCACTTCAGGTAGCACTTGATCATTTACATCAGGTAACACAAAGTATTGAGGATGACATGCCGGAAGATTTTTATTCCATTGATCTGATGGGCGCGTATGAAGAGCTGGGTAAGATTATCGGGGAAGCTGTCGAGGATGATCTGGTGGATGAAATCTTTTCAAAGTTTTGTATGGGAAAGTAGCAGGTAAAAAAATGAGTAAGAAAAATATTCCTTATATTGAAGAAACATATGATGTGGTTGTTGTCGGTGCCGGGCATGCAGGTTGTGAGGCAGCATTGGCATGTGCCAGACTCGGATTGGAAACAATGATGTTTACGGTAAGTGTGGACAGTATTGCACTAATGCCATGTAATCCGAACATTGGTGGAAGTTCCAAGGGACATCTGGTTCGGGAAATTGATGCACTTGGTGGAGAGATGGGCAAAAATATTGATAAAACATTTATCCAGTCGAAAATGCTGAATAAATCGAAAGGACCGGCTGTACATTCTCTCCGCGCACAGGCTGATAAAGCGGAATACACAAAAGAAATGCGAAAAACCCTGCAAAATACGGATCATTTATCCATAAGACAGGCGGAAGTCGCAGAGATATTAACAAATAAAGATCAGTTTTTCCCGGAAGATGAATATCATGAGGGAGAAGAACAGAAAATTACCGGAGTGCGTACAGTTTCCGGAGGTGTTTACAGATGTAAGGCAGTTGTTATTTGTACGGGAACTTATCTGAGAGCGCGCTGCTTAACCGGTGAAATGATTACACATACGGGACCAAATGGATTATCAGCTGCAAACCATCTGACAGATTCCCTGGTTGCTCATGGTATCCAGACAAGAAGATTTAAAACAGGAACACCGGCGCGTGTCGATAAAAGGAGTCTTGATTTTTCAAAAATGGAAGAGCAGTTTGGAGATGAAAGAGTCGTTCCGTTTTCTTTCACAACGAATCCGGAGGATGTGCAGATCGAGCAGGCTTCCTGTTGGCTGACCTATACAAATGAAACGACACATGAAATTATCCGAAACAATCTGGATCGTTCTCCGATTTATGCGGGAATCATTGAGGGAACAGGACCGAGATATTGTCCGTCCATTGAAGATAAAGTGGTAAAATTTGCAGATAAAAACAGGCATCAGATTTTTATTGAGCCGGAAGGACTTAGTACAAATGAAATGTATGTGGGCGGAATGTCCTCTTCCCTGCCGGAGGATGTTCAGCATGAAATGTACCGGACACTTCCGGGACTGGAACATGTTAAAATTGTAAGAAATGCATATGCGATAGAGTATGACTGTATTGATGCAAATAATTTGTATGCGTCTCTTGAGTTTAAGGCAATGAAAGGTTTGTTCAGTGGCGGCCAGTTTAATGGAAGCTCCGGATATGAAGAGGCTGCCTGTCAGGGATTGATTGCCGGAATCAATGCTGCAATGGAAATTAAGGGAAGAGATCCTCTGATTCTTGACCGGTCGGAAGCATATATCGGAGTTTTGATTGACGATCTTGTCACAAAGAAAAACCGCGAACCTTACCGCATGATGACTTCACGAGCGGAATATCGTTTACTTTTGCGTCAGGACAATGCGGATTTGCGGCTGACAAAAAAGGGATATGAAATTGGACTGATTTCACAGGAACGGTATGACTGGGTTTGCAAAAAAGAGGAACTGATTAAAAAGGAAATTGAGCGCGTGAATGAAGTTAAGCTCGGGGCGAATGCGAGAGTACAGCATGTACTGGAGCAATATGGAAGTATTCCACTTCATACCGGTACAACGCTTTCTGATTTGATTCGCAGACCGGAGCTTGATTATGATAAACTGGCAGAAATTGATACAGACCGGCCGGATTTACCTGCGGAGGTAACAGAGCAGGTGAATATTCTGATCAAATATGATGGGTATATCAGCAGACAGATTAAGCAGGTAGAGAAGTTCAAAAAGCTGGAGAAGAAAAAACTTCCGGAGAAATTTGACTATAATGAAATTTCGGGACTTCGAATCGAGGCACAACAGAAGCTGAATGAGTTCCAGCCGTTGAATATCGGTCAGGCATCACGTATTTCGGGTGTCACACCAGCCGATATCTCTGTTCTTCTGGTTTATCTGGAACAGTTAAAATATTCAAATCCAGATTTATTTTTTAAGTTAAACCCGGATGAACACAAAGAAAAACAAGAATAATGGAGGATTCTATGGAATATAATACAGACCATTTTCTGTCTATGCTTGCTAAAATGAATATTTCATTATCAGACAAGCAGTTGCAGCAATTTATGACTTATTATGAAATGCTCATCGAAAAAAATAAGGTGATGAATCTGACTGCCATTACCGATTTTGATGAAGTCGTTGAAAAACATTTTGTAGATAGTGTTTCTCTGATACAGGTTGTGGATCTTCATCAGCCGTTAAAAGTTATAGATCTTGGAACTGGTGCGGGGTTTCCGGGAATCCCATTAAAAATTGTTTTTCCAGAATTAAATGTGGTGCTGGCTGATTCTTTAAATAAGAGACTTGTTTTTTTGAATGAAGTGATTGATGCGTTAGGACTGACAGAGATCTATACGGTTCATGGCCGCGCAGAAGATCTGGCACGCATGCCCGAATATAGAGAACAGTTTGATCTGTGTGTTTCCCGTGCGGTTGCCAATTTATCCACACTTGCAGAATATTGTCTTCCATTCGTCCGGTTGGGTGGAAAGTTTATTTCTTATAAATCGGGAGAGTGTGAAAATGAAGTGGCAGCTGCAAAATCAGCTATTTTTCTTCTCGGAGGAAAAGTTGAGGATGTGTATAAGTTTTCTATTGGAGAGGCGCAGCGGGCATTCATTTCTTTAACAAAGGCAAACGGTACATCAAAAAAATATCCAAGAAAAGCCGGAATGCCCTCCAAAAATCCTTTGTAATTTATGCTTTTTTCCACTGCTTTGAGCGGAAAAAAGATGTTATCCACATTTATGGATGAGTTATAAAAAATGGACTGTACCTTTGAGGTACAGTCCATTTCCAATTAATTGGATAACTTGTTTTCGATAATTTGGTAAACCTTTTCCGGATTCTCCAGTTGTGGATACAATTTGCAATTGGAAACATAGGTGATGTCTATGTTAGAATTCAGTTTACGATATTCCTGTGCTGTTTTGTAGTTTGCTTTTATATCGCTGCTGATAATAAAAGCAACAGGTTTTGTGATTTTTTTCACAGCATGCCGAAGGTCAATATTCATATAATTGCCAAGAAGACTTGAGTATAAGTATTTTCCATTACTGTTGTCCATATGGGCTGCTTCATAGTAGGCATCTTTCGTTTTGGAAGAAATCAGCTGAGGTCTGCAGTAATAGATAAAACGGAACTGACGGTCAATACGCTTCGGGTTCATGAGCAAATTATAGATAAAGGTTCCGACCAGAGGAAGATTTATGATCGTTTGCTTTAGTTTACTTTGCTGATCCGGCATGGCATCCATGGAATGGAAGGAAACCGGATTAATAAAAATCATTTTGTCAATGATGGAGGCATCCAGTTGATTTGCCATAATTACAAATGAGGAGGAGAGGTTTGAAGCTACAACTGATGTTTTGGATTTTATAATATCTTTGATAAAAGCAGTGATCAGCTGGACATACATATAGTTGGTATAACTCAGCCCTGGTTTGTCGGAGAGACCGCAGCCCAGAAGATCCATGGTATATACCGTATGTTTCTTTTGAAGTCTTTTTGAAATTTTTGACCACTCAACAGATGAACTAGCGGAATTTGTGTCATGAATAAGAAGAACAGGATCTCCTGTTCCAGTTTTTGTGTAAAAAACATTTCCCTGTTTCCAGGAATAATAGGATCCGTTTTTGGTTGGGAGCATATTCTTTTTTGTGGAAGTGGAGGCAACAAACTGATTGTATGCATACATTCCTGCCAGTGTTGCAACACTCAAAAAAAGAAATTTTTTTGTGCCTTTTTTCATGGAAATCCTCCTTGTATTTAAAATTTGTTTGATTTTAAATATATTATAGACATTTTTGGGTCTTTTTACAAACAATATTTATTTCTTTATTTTCTTTACCCGTAAAATGATTTA
>OBVX01000585.1_pt1 | contig 18740 bp, 19 predicted proteins | sample 1495161 | NCBI WGS metagenome assembly OBVX01 (sample SAMEA2580023, study PRJEB22360) | human gut metagenome | reverse complement strand
TTTTAATGCCGATGTCAGTCTGGCCCCTGCTGCCGTCAGTCTCTATCTCGCTGGAGGCATGGCATTGCAGTGGCTGCTGGGGCCGCTTTCCGACAGGATTGGCCGCAGGCCGGTGCTGATTACCGGGGCGCTCATTTTTACCCTTGCCTGCGCTGCGACAATGTTCACAACGTCTATGACACAGTTTCTTATCGCGCGTGCAATTCAGGGCACCAGTATCTGTTTTATTGCTACCGTTGGTTATGTCACGGTGCAGGAGGCGTTCGGACAGACAAAAGGGATTAAGTTGATGGCGATTATCACCTCCATCGTACTGATTGCGCCGATTATTGGCCCGCTTTCCGGCGCAGCTCTGATGCACTTTGTGCACTGGAAAGTCCTTTTTGCCATCATTGCGGTTATGGGTTTTATCTCATTTGTTGGCTTACTGCTGGCGATGCCAGAGACGGTGAAGCGCGGCGCGGTTCCATTTAGCGCCAAAAGCGTCTTGCGCGATTTCCGCAATGTCTTTTGCAATCGGCTGTTCCTCTTTGGCGCAGCAACCATCTCTTTAAGCTATATCCCGATGATGAGTTGGGTGGCTGTCTCGCCGGTGATCCTGATTGACGCAGGCGGCTTAACGACCTCGCAGTTCGCCTGGACACAGGTTCCGGTATTCGGCGCGGTGATTGTCGCGAATGCCATCGTGGCGCGTTTCGTTAAAGATCCGACCGAACCGCGCTTTATCTGGCGTGCCGTACCCATTCAACTGGTCGGCCTCGCGCTGTTGATTATCGGCAATCTGCTGTCACCGCACGTCTGGCTGTGGTCGGTGCTGGGCACCAGTCTGTATGCTTTCGGGATTGGTTTGATCTTCCCGACCTTATTCCGCTTTACGCTTTTTTCCAATAACTTACCGAAAGGGACCGTCTCCGCATCGCTGAATATGGTGATCCTGATGGTGATGTCTGTCTCGGTCGAAATCGGCCGTTGGCTGGGGTTTAACGGCGGTCGCTTGCCGTTTCATCTGTTAGCCGTCGTGGCGGGCGTTATCGTCGTTTTCACCCTGGCAGGATTGCTCAATCGCGTGCGCCAACATCAGGCTGCCGAGCTGGCGGAGGAGCGGTGATTTTTGCGCGATCCTGCCGTCAGGCTCTATTCTTAACGTTATGAATAAACTCATTGAACTCAGACGCGCCAAAATGTTGGCGCTCTCTTTACTGCTTATCGCCGCTGCTACCTTTGTCGTTACGCTGTTTTTGCCGCCCAATTTTTGGGTGAGCGGCGTGAAGGCGATTGCTGAAGCGGCGATGGTCGGCGCGCTGGCGGACTGGTTTGCGGTGGTGGCGCTGTTTCGCCGCGTGCCGATTCCGATCATTTCTCGTCATACGGCGATTATCCCGCGTAATAAAGACCGGATTGGCGAAAATCTCGGTCAGTTCGTGCAGGAAAAATTTCTCGATACCCAGTCGCTGGTGGCATTGATTCGACGTCACGAACCGGCTTTGTTGATTGGCAACTGGTTTAGTCAGCCGGAGAACGCCCGCCGCGTTGGTCAGCATCTGTTGCAGATCATGAGCGGTTTTCTTGAACTGACCGATGATGCGCGTATTCAGCGCCTGCTTAAGCGCGCGGTCCATCGGGCGATTGATAAGGTCGATCTTTCCGGAACCAGTGCGTTGATGCTGGAGAGTATGACCAAAAACGATCGTCATCAGGTGCTGCTCGATACGCTGATCGCACAGTTGATCGCCCTTCTCCAGCGCGATAAATCGCGCAAGTTTATTGCCCAGCAAATTGTTCGCTGGCTGGAGAGTGAGCATCCACTGAAAGCCAAAATTCTCCCCACCGAATGGTTGGGCGAACATAGCGCGGAGTTGGTTTCTGACGCGGTGAATTCTTTGCTTGATGATATCAGCCGTGATCGTGCGCATCAGATCCGTCATGCGTTTGATCGCGCCACTTTTGCCCTGATCGACAAGTTGAAAAACGATCCGGAAATGGCAGCGCGAGCCGATGCCGTAAAAAGTTATCTGAAAGAAGATGAAGCTTTTAACCGCTATCTCAGTGAATTGTGGGGGGATTTACGGGAATGGCTGAAAGCGGATATTAACAGTGAAGATTCTCGTGTGAAAGAACGTATCGCGCGGGCGGGTCAATGGTTTGGCGAAACGTTAATTGCCGATGATGCCTTGCGGGCGTCGTTAAATGGTCACCTGGAACAAGCCGCGCACCGCGTCGCGCCTGAGTTTTCCGCATTCCTGACGCGCCACATCAGCGATACAGTAAAAAGCTGGGATGCGCGGGATATGTCGCGGCAAATCGAGTTAAATATCGGCAAAGATCTGCAGTTTATCCGTGTCAACGGTACGCTGGTTGGCGGTTGTATTGGGCTAATTTTATATTTGTTGTCGCAGCTCCCGGCCTTGTTCCCCCTCGGCAATTTTTAGAAATCCATGAAAAACTAAGTGGCTAACCGCGAGAGAGATCAAATAAACCACACTAAAAGAATGGTAATAATGTGGCCTCTTTTCATTATCTCCCGTGGTACGGGGAAGGAAAATCATGTCACTTGTCACCGATCTACCCGCCATTTTCGATCAGTTCTCTGAAGCTCGCCAGAAAGGCTTTCTCACCGTCATGGATCTCAAGGAGCGCGGCATTCCGCTGGTTGGCACTTACTGCACCTTTATGCCGCAAGAGATCCCGATGGCAGCCGGTGCGGTTGTGGTTTCGCTCTGTTCTACCTCTGATGAAACCATTGAAGAAGCGGAGAAAGATCTGCCGCGCAACCTCTGCCCGCTGATTAAAAGCAGCTACGGCTTCGGCAAAACCGATAAATGCCCCTACTTCTACTTTTCGGATCTGGTGGTCGGTGAAACCACCTGCGACGGCAAAAAGAAAATGTATGAATACATGGCGGAGTTTAAGCCCGTTCATGTGATGCAGTTGCCGAACAGCGTTAAGGACGATGCCTCGCGTGCGTTATGGAAAGCCGAGATGCTGCGCTTGCAAAAAACGGTAGAAGAACGTTTTGGGCACGAAATTAGCGAAGATGCTCTGCGCGATGCCATTGCGCTGAAAAACCGCGAACGTCGCGCACTGGCCAATTTTTATCATCTTGGGCAGTTAAATCCTCCGGCGCTTAGCGGCAGCGACATTCTGAAAGTGGTCTACGGCGCAACCTTCCGGTTCGATAAAGAGGCGTTGATCAATGAACTGGATGCAATGACCGCCCGCGTTCGTCAGCAGTGGGAAGAAGGCCAGCGACTGGACCCGCGTCCACGCATTTTAATCACCGGCTGCCCGATTGGCGGCGCAGCAGAAAAAGTGGTGCGTGCGATTGAAGAGAATGGCGGCTGGGTTGTCGGTTATGAAAACTGCACCGGGGCGAAAGCGACCGAGCAATGCGTGGCAGAAACGGGCGATGTCTACGACGCGCTGGCGGATAAATATCTGGCGATTGGCTGCTCCTGTGTTTCGCCGAACGATCAGCGCCTGAAAATGCTCAGCCAGATGGTGGAAGAATATCAGGTCGATGGCGTAGTTGATGTGATTTTGCAGGCGTGCCATACCTACGCGGTGGAATCGCTGGCGATTAAACGTCATGTGCGCCAGCAGCACAACATTCCTTATATCGCTATTGAAACAGACTACTCCACCTCGGATGTCGGGCAGCTCAGTACCCGTGTCGCGGCCTTTATTGAGATGCTGTAAGGAGTGGCAGTGACATATTCGATTGGCATTGATTCTGGTTCTACCGCCACCAAAGGGATCTTACTGGCAGACGGCGTGATTACGCGCCGTTTCCTCGTTCCAACCCCCTTTCGCCCGGCAACAGCAATTACTGAAGCCTGGGAAACTCTGCGCGAAGGGTTAGAGACAACGCCGTTTCTGACGCTCACCGGCTATGGACGGCAACTGGTGGATTTTGCCGATAAACAAGTGACGGAAATCTCCTGTCACGGGCTGGGCGCACGGTTTCTTGCGCCAGCAACGCGCGCGGTAATCGACATCGGTGGTCAGGACAGCAAAGTGATTCAGCTTGATGATGACGGTAACCTGTGCGATTTCCTGATGAATGACAAATGCGCGGCGGGCACCGGGCGTTTCCTGGAGGTGATCTCGCGCACGCTTGGCACCAGCGTCGAGCAACTCGACAGCATTACCGAAAATGTCACGCCGCACGCCATCACGAGTATGTGCACAGTGTTTGCCGAATCAGAAGTGATCAGCCTGCGCTCAGCGGGCGTCGCGCCAGAAGCGATTCTCGCCGGAGTGATTAACGCGATGGCGCGGCGGAGTGCCAATTTCATTGCTCGTCTCTCCTGTGAAGCGCCGATTCTGTTTACTGGTGGCGTTAGTCATTGCCAGACGTTTGCCCGGATGCTGGAATCTCACCTGGGAATGCCGGTAAATACCCATCCTGATGCGCAATTTGCTGGCGCAATTGGCGCGGCGGTAATTGGTCAACGAGTGAGGACACGCCGATGAAAGAGTTTTTATTTTTATTTCACTCCACAGTCGGCGTCATACAAACCCGCAAAGCGTTGCAGGCAGCGGGCATGACTTTTCGCGTCAGCGATATTCCCCGTGATTTACGCGGCGGCTGCGGGTTATGCATTTGGCTGACCTGTCCCCCCGGCGAGGAAATACAATGGGTGATCCCTGGGCTGACTGAGTCAATTTATTGTCAGCAGGATGGTGTCTGGCGCTGCATTGCACATTACCGGGTTTCTCCGCGTTAAGGATTCATTAAGGTCGCTACGTATACTTCTCGATATCTTATTGATTTGCCTTAAAGGGATTACCGTGACAAAAAGTATTTCGTTAAGTAAACGCATCTCCGTTATTGTGATTCTTTTTGCCATTGTGGCAGTGTGTACTTTCTTCGTGCAATCTTGCGCCCGTAAAAGCAATCATGCAGCATCATTTCAGAATTACCACGCCACCATTGACGGCAAAGAAATTGCAGGCATAACGAATAATATCTCTTCGCTGACTGGTCGGCACAAAGCAATACTCTTTTTAGCACTATCAACAAACCTGCCGCCATTGTTGAAATGACCACCAATGGTGATTTTATCCGCACAATTCCTCTGGATTTTGTTAAGGATCTCGAGACGATCGAATACATTGGCGATAATCAGTTTGTCATTAGCGATGAGCGCGATTACGCCATTTATGTGATTTCACTGACCCCAAACTCGGAAGTAAAAATCCTCAAAAAAATAAAAATCCCGCTGCAAGACTCCCCAACCAATTGCGGTTTTGAAGGGTTGGCTTATTCTCGCCAGGATCACACTTTCTGGTTTTTTAAAGAGAAAAATCCGATTGAGGTCTACAAAGTTAACGGGCTGTTAAGTAGCAATGAATTACACATCAGCAAAGACGAGGCACTACAACGGCAATTTACTTTAGATGATGTGTCCGGCGCAGAATTTAACCAGCAAAAAAATACGCTTCTGGTGCTGTCTCATGAATCTCGCGCACTCCAGGAAGTAACCCTGGTTGGCGAGGTTATCGGTGAAATATCACTAACCAAAGGTAGTCGAGGTTTGTCGCATAACATCAAACAGGCCGAAGGGATTGCGATGGATGCCTCTGGTAATATTTATATCGTTAGCGAACCAAATCGTTTTTATCGCTTTACCCCTAAATCATCGCATTAACAGGCTGGCATATTTCACCTTTTTGTTATTAACTTGTTAACAACAAAAATGACATACAAGGTTAAACATGCCTTCGTCCTCGCATCCCGTAGAACGCTTTTCTTTCAGCACCGCGCTTTTCGGGATGCTGGTTCTGACCTTAGGTATGGGATTAGGTCGCTTCCTTTATACGCCTATGTTGCCCGTCATGATGGCGGAAGGGGCGTTTTCATTTAGCCAGCTCTCGTGGATTGCCAGCGGCAACTATGCGGGGTATCTGGCTGGCAGTCTGCTATTTTCGTTTGGCGCATTTCACCAGCCGTCGCGCCTGCGCCCATTTCTGTTGGTTTCTGCCCTGGCGAGCGGGTTGTTGATCCTCGCAATGGCATGGTTGCCGCCATTTATTCTGGTGTTATTGATTCGCTTCCTGGCGGGTGTCGCCAGCGCCGGTATGCTGATTTTTGGTTCGACGCTGATTATGCAGCACACGCGCCATCCTTTTGTGCTGGCAGCTTTGTTTTCTGGCGTTGGCATTGGCATTGCACTGGGCAACGAATATGTTCTGGCAGGCCTGCATTTTGCCTTCTCCTCGCAAACGTTATGGCAAGGCGCCGGGGCGCTTTCTGGCATGATGCTGATTGCACTTACGCTTTTAATGCCCTCGAAAAAACACGCCATCGCACCAATGCCATTGGCAAAAACGGAGCAACAGATAATGAGCTGGTGGTTACTGGCTATTCTGTACGGCCTTGCGGGATTTGGTTATATCATCGTCGCGACTTACCTGCCGCTCATGGCGAAAGATGCAGGCTCACCATTGTTAACCGCCCATCTCTGGACGTTAGTCGGCTTATCAATTGTGCCAGGCTGCTTTGGCTGGCTATGGGCAGCAAAACGTTGGGGGGCTTTGCCTTGCCTGACGGCGAATTTGCTGGTGCAGGCTATCAGTGTGCTGCTTACTCTCGCCAGCGACTCTCCTCTCTTGCTTATCATTAGTAGTATCGGTTTTGGCGGTACCTTTATGGGCACGACATCTCTGGTGATGACTATCGCCCGCCAACTGAGCGTTCCGGGAAATCTCAATCTTTTAGGCTTTGTGACGCTCATTTACGGCATTGGACAAATCCTCGGCCCGGCGCTGACCAGTATGCTCGGCAATGGAACATCGGCGCTTGCCGGCGCCACTCTCTGCGGCGCGGCGGCGTTGTTTATTGCTGCGCTTATCAGCACAGTACAATTATTTAAGCTGCAAGTGGTCACTTCATGAGGAGTGTTTCCCTTACCACTCAAGAAACTCAACAGCAACCGTTGATGTCAGCCAGACCCCGTTTTCCGCTTGCCAGAAAGGGATGCCTCGTTTCGCCATTTCCTGTGCTTTGACGGTTAAGATAACCGGCGATCCGTGTCTTGCTCCCACTTTGCGTGCCGTTGCTTCATCAGCAGAGAGATGTACGTAATGACGCTCCCCTGCAATCAGCCCCTGTTTTTTTATCTCGTCAAGGAAACGGCTTGCCGTACCGTGGTAGAGAAACTGTGGCGGTGTTTTTTCGGCAAAGGAAATGGCGACCTGCGAAGTCGAATGCCCCTGAACCGCGCGGATGCACCTACCATCACTGGAATAACTAAAACGCTTTTTATCGCTGGTGGCAACCACAGTATCCAGCAATGCACGGGTTAACCGCTTGCCCGCTTTTTGGGCACAGAGTATAAGCTTATCGATATCCGCCCATCCTTCACGGTCAAGTACGATACCAATCGCCTCCGGTTTGTGTCGGAGGACAAAACTTAAAAACTTGCTCGTATCCGCCAGCTCTTTTTCGTTGTACTTTGCCATCTCGTTTTCGTCCCTGGATTTTCTGTTTTTATTTACTGATGTCATTGTCACTTGGTTTATGAATTTTCTGCAACTCAATCCTGCGCAGAGCCTTTTCCACACAGCGTAATTTTTCCGCTATGCAAAAAACGCATAGCCAGAAACATACTTGCATTTTCCCCATACCCACATGGCTGATAAGGTTTTTCAGTTCCAGGAATTTTCCTGGCTCAAGCAACACACAAACACAAAAAAACAATGGGGATTGTTATGACACAACAAGGGGATGCTGTAGCCGGGGAGCTGGCGACAGAAAAAGTGGGCATTAAAGGGTATCTGGCCTTTTTTCTCACCATAATCTTTTTTTCCGGTGTTTTTTCCGGAACAGACAGCTGGTGGCGCGTTTTTGATTTTTCCGTTCTGAACGGATCGTTTGGGCAACTGCCTGGTGCGAACGGAGCCACCACCTCATTTCGCGGCGCGGGTGGCGCGGGGGCTAAAGATGGCTTTCTCTTTGCGCTGGAGCTGGCACCGTCAGTCATTCTCTCTCTGGGGATTATTTCAATTACCGATGGTCTTGGTGGATTACGCGCCGCGCAGCAGTTAATGACACCTGTGCTAAAACCGTTGTTGGGCATTCCAGGGATCTGCTCGCTGGCGCTGATCGCTAACCTGCAAAACACCGATGCCGCCGCCGGTATGACCAAAGAGCTGGCGCAGGAAGGTGAAATTACCGAACGCGATAAAGTGATTTTCGCCGCATATCAAACCAGCGGTAGCGCCATCATCACCAACTACTTCTCTTCCGGCGTCGCGGTGTTTGCCTTTCTGGGCACGTCCGTAATCGTACCTTTAGCCGTCATCCTGGTGTTTAAATTTGTCGGAGCCAACATTTTGCGCGTCTGGCTTAACTTCGAAGAACGTCGCAACCCAACGCAAGGAGCGCAAGCATGACAACTCAGGTCCGCAAAAACGTCATGGATATGTTTATCGATGGTGCGCGCCGTGGCTTTACTATCGCCACGACCAACCTGCTGCCAAACGTGGTGATGGCGTTTGTCATCATTCAGGCGCTGAAAATTACCGGCCTGCTCGACTGGGTGGGGCATATCTGTGAACCCGTAATGGCGCTGTGGGGATTACCCGGTGAAGCGGCAACCGTCCTTTTAGCCGCATTAATGAGTATGGGCGGCGCAGTCGGTGTTGCCGCCAGTCGACCGCCGGCGCATTAACCGGTCACGATGTCACCGTTTTACTGCCCGCGATGTATTTAATGGGCAACCCGGTGCAAAATGTCGGTCGCTGCCTGGGGACAGCCGAAGTGAATGCCAAATATTACCCGCATATCATTACGGTCTGCGTGATTAACGCATTGCTGTCGATCTGGGTTATGCAGCTTATTGTTTAACAAGGAGTTACCATGATTGATTATACCGCAGCCGGTTTTACCCTGCTGCAGGGAGCGCATTTGTATGCGCCGGAAGATCGGGGAATTTGCGATGTCCTCGTCGCTAACGGCAAAATTATCGCCGTTGCCAGCAATATCCCTTCTGACATTGTACCGGACTGCACGGTTGTCGATCTCAGCGGGCAGATCCTCTGTCCTGGTTTTATTGATCAACACGTCCATTTGATTGGTGGTGGCGGTGAAGCAGGTCCTACGACGCGCACGCCAGAAGTGGCGCTAAGTCGCCTGACGGAAGCGGGCGTCACGTCAGTGGTTGGTCTGCTGGGCACCGACTCTATCTCTCGCCACCCGGAATCCCTGCTCGCCAAGACCCGTGCGCTCAATGAAGAAGGCATCAGCGCCTGGATGCTGACCGGCGCTTATCATGTCCCTTCCCGCACCATTACAGGTTCCGTGGAAAAAGACGTGGCGATTATCGATCGTGTGATTGGCGTGAAATGCGCCATCTCTGATCACCGTTCTGCCGCACCGGACGTTTATCACCTGGCTAATATGGCGGCGGAATCCCGCGTTGGCGGTTTGCTCGGCGGTAAACCTGGCGTCACCGTGTTCCACATGGGCGACAGCAAAAAGGCGTTACAGCCTGTCTATGACCTGCTGGAAAACTGCGATGTGCCGATCAGCAAGTTGCTGCCGACCCACGTTAACCGCAACGTTCCGTTGTTTGAGCAGGCGCTGGAGTTCGCGCGCAAAGGCGGCACTATCGATATCACCAGCAGCATTGACGAACCGGTCGCCCCTGCCGAAGGTATTGCCCGCGCCGTTCAGGCGGGTATTCCGCTGGCACGCGTCACCCTGAGCTCCGACGGCAACGGTAGCCAGCCGTTCTTCGATGACGAAGGGAATTTAACCCATATCGGTGTTGCCGGTTTTGAAACGTTGCTGGAAACCGTGCAGGTGCTGGTCAAAGACTATGATTTCAGTATCAGCGATGCCCTGCGCCCGCTCACCAGTAGCGTAGCCGGTTTCCTTAACCTGACCGGGAAAGGCGAAATTCTGCCAGGCAATGATGCTGACTTGCTGGTCATGACGCCAGAACTGCGCATTGAGCAGGTATACGCTCGCGGCAAACTGATGGTCAAAGACGGCAAAGCCTGCGTGAAAGGAACGTTTGAAACGGCTTAAACGGTTGTCAGCCGCCCGAATGGACGTAGAATGCCCGCAAGGGCGGCTGACAGAGTAAAACGTAATGGATGACTGTGGTGCGATTTTGCATAATATTGAAACCAAATGGCTTTATGATTTTCTGACCCTGGAAAAATGCCGCAATTTTTCCCAGGCGGCAGTCAGTCGCAACGTCTCGCAACCGGCATTCAGCCGCCGCATCCGTGCGCTGGAACAGGCGATTGGTGTTGAATTGTTTAACCGCCAGGTAACGCCGCTGCAACTCTCAGAACAAGGGAAAATCTTCCATTCGCAGATCCGCCATCTGTTGCAACAGTTAGAGAGCAATCTGGCAGAGCTGCGTGGCGGCAGCGATTACGCGCAACGTAAAATCAAGATAGCCGCTGCACACTCTCTTTCCCTCGGACTGTTACCGTCCATTATCAGCCAGATGCCGCCGCTCTTTACCTGGGCAATTGAAGCTATTGATGTCGATGAAGCGGTCGATAAACTGCGTGAAGGGCAAAGTGACTGTATTTTTTCCTTTCACGACGAAGATTTGCTGGAAGCGCCGTTTGACCACATTCGCTTATTTGAATCTCAATTGTTCCCTGTCTGCGCCAGTGACGAACACGGAGAAGCACTTTTTAACCTCGCGCAGCCACACTTTCCGTTACTGAATTACAGCCGCAACTCCTACATGGGGCGATTGATTAATCGCACCCTGACGCGCCACAGTGAGTTAAGTTTCAGCACCTTTTTTGTCTCTTCGATGAGCGAGCTTTTAAAGCAGGTTGCCCTCGACGGCTGTGGGATTGCCTGGCTGCCGGAGTACGCCATCCAACAAGAAATTCGCAGCGGGCAGCTCGTTGTACTGAATCGGGACGAACTGGTGATCCCGATTCAGGCCTATGCATACCGAATGAATACCCGCATGAATCCAGTTGCCGAACGCTTCTGGCGTGAACTGCGCGAGCTGGAGATTGTGCTTAGCTGACATTCTCCAGCATCGCACTACACCAACCGCCATTATCCCAGACCAGATCAAACGTTAGCGGTTCACCGTCGTGGTACAGCATTATCTCAAGGCTGATCGCCAGAGTGTGGCAGTACGCTTCTTTAAAATTAACCTGCAACGCCGCAATCCGTGGCTCATGAAATAACAGTGCAGAACGCAGCTGACGGCAATACCAGCTCTGGAGATGTTTGTCGCTCTGGTTATGCACTTGCCACTCGGGCATGCCTGAAACAAGTAATGACGGTAATGCCGAATGAGGAGAATTAAAAAGAGTGAGGATATCGCTGCATACCGATTTACGCAGCAATGACGTTTTATTGCCTGAAATTTCAGGTAAAACAGCCTGAAGTGATTGGCGCATCATTTTGCGCACTCCTGACGTTTAGCAACATATGCGGCTTGCCCTGAACACCGGGCACCACTGTATTGATGCTCATTTTCCATAGCCATTCCCTTTTGTTCATTACATCCATGTCAGTCTGAGACAGGCCTGAATCCTGTCAGCAAAGTATAAAACCTTACTTGCCTATGAATATCTACTGACTTTTCAGGAAAAAAGTCATGATTTGATAAAAATCATCAAACTCAAAAAAAAACCGCTAGTATATTCTGAATATTCCGAATAGTTACGTAGATGAAAATACTTGTCACCGCCGCTACTTAATTCCGGTGGAAAATTATTTATTTCCGCATAATCAGCCATGTATTATTTGAAACAATTAGTTTGTAAATAATATAAATTGATAACATATCAAATACATCAAAAATACCATTCACAGGCATTATTAATATAGACCTCAATATAGCAACATCAAATTCCAATTAGTAATAAGATATGCTTTTTAATTGCATGCAAATAATTTTAAATGAGCGTTTTTTGATACTTTAGAGTGTTTCCCACCCTTTAATATCACCATGTAGAGTTGATATCACTACAACAGAAACATGCATGTCATTTGTTTACTTCTCTTTTTACTACAGAAAAATTTATCTATTTTTCTAAACATCAGTGAAATACTCATAAAAGGTAACTATTATGTCTATGCCATTAAGCAATACCCTTCAGAGCCAAATTATTACAGATAATCACTTCCTTCATCATCCAAAAGTCGACAGTGAGTTAACACGTAAATATGAACGTGCACGCCTGGATACGGAAAATATCTATCTTCTGCCTCTTGTTCGTGGCAATAACCATAATTACGATGGAAAAAGCGTTGTCGAAATTAGAAAGCTTGATATTAGTAAAGAGTACTGGCCATTTAATTATATGACAGAAACATGCAGAGAATCCGATGGTATTACAACAACAGGACGTATGCTCTATCGAAACTTGAAAATCACCTCAGCTTTAGACGATATATATGGTGGTATATGTAAAAAGGCGCATGCTGCCACAGAGTTAGCAGAAGGATTACGGCTAAATTTATTTATGAAGAGCCCTTCCTATCCTGTTGAGAACTATACAGTTCATGAAATAACATTAGGCCCTGGTTGCAATGTTCCAGGTTACGCCGGAACCACGATAGGATATATTTCAACCCTTCCAGCTTCTCAGGCAAAAAGATGGACCAATGAGCAGCCAAGGATTGATATCTATATTGATCAGATAATGACTGTCTCAGGGGTGGCAAATTCTTCCGGATTCGCCCTTGCCGCATTACTTAATGCTAATATTGAGATGGGAAATGACCCAATCATTGGTATAGAAGCCTATCCTGGTACCGCGGAGATCCATGCAAAAATGGGATATAAAGTTATCCCGGGTGATGAAAATGCACCACTCAAACGTATGACTCTGCAACCGTCATCTCTTCCAGAACTGTTTGAATTAAAAAATGGTGAATGGAATTATATTGGTAAATAGCCACTGAGAAGAATGAGTACTAACATTCAGGTTATACAGATAGCTAAACAATACCCTGCAATTTACAAAGTAATACTCATTGCGACTTCTTAATTTAAGAAAGCGCAAGGAACGTTTACCCTTGCGCTTATTATAATAAGTCAGACGTCGACTTTATCCAGCGGCCATGAATCAAACAGATAGCCATCAAAATAAATATCGTCAACGTTCGAGAATTCCAGCAGACGTTGCTTAACGTTTTCCAGATGCTGCCACATTGCCAGCTTCGCCGCTCGGGCATCTTTTTTGATTAACGCGGCGAGGATCTGTTTGTGATCGCCCAACCACTCTTTGCGATACAGGCTGTCATCCAGATGGCTGTGCAACTGGATCCACATTGGATTGTTTTCCCGCCACTGCCAGGACTGACGGAATAACTCCACCAGCATGCTGTTATGCGTTGCTTCGGCAATGGCGAGATGGAACTGCATATCACCGCTTTCGCTGCTACCCGGCGCGCTGGAAGCCAGTTCACGCTCTTCCAGTTGCAATGCCTGACGCATTTTGACGATATCTTCGCGGGTAGCCTGCAAAGCGGCAAATTCCGCGATGTTACTTTCCAGTAACTGACGCGCCTGTAACAGCTCAAAAGGACCCGCATCATTACAGACGTTGGCATCCGAACTGTCTGTGTTGTGGCTGCCTGAGCTATCAAGAACATAGATACCGGCACCCCGGCGCACTTCCACCAGCCCTTTGATCTCCAGCATGATCAGCGCTTCACGTACCACCGTCTGCAGGCTACAAAGCATTTCTGCTATTCCACGCTGCGGCGCCAGCCGTTCGCCAGGATTGTACGGCGTCTTTATGATCAGATCGCGGATCATCGCCCCGACTTCCTGGTAAGGTCTTTGCGCAGAGGTGGCAGATTTCATGGTGTTGTGTCCGTTAGGTGCGGTTAATCAAATTTTTGCCGGATGCGGCGTGAACGCCTTATCCGGCCTACAACGGGCAATTTTACGGCCCCCGTTAATCTCAAACTATACCATTAGCACTGGAAGTTGGCACGTACAGGTGGGCAAAAAAACGAAAACTGGTCAACCAAATATCAGTTTGATTGACCAGTAAGTCTGTAGGGTAATCAGTTAGTTACAGCGCAGCCACACACTCGCGCGCACCGCGTTCGCACAGCTGCTGATATGCCGCCGTCCCTGCGCCAACAGCCAGAAGCCGTCACCGCGCCAACAAAGTCGGCATTCTGCGGCAGATCATCGGCAAAAATACCGCTCAGGCCTAGCAGCGCTTTCACGCGGTCTGCGCCCTGATACTGCGCGTTAATCTTCTGGAACTCGGCCAGCATCGGGTCGACCACGTCAATGGCATTACCCTGCTCATCCACGCCCTGGGTGTAACGCATCCAGCCAGCCACGCCCAGCGCCAGGTGACGCCAGCTGCCGCCGTTTTGCAGTGTGTGGCTGCGCGGGGCGGCCCCGGCTGCCGCCGTTTTGCAGGTGCAGACGCACCGGGTCCAGCAGACGCTGCGGTAACTTCTGGCTGCCGTCCATCGCAATCTGCCAGGTACGGTGACGCAGAGACGGGTTGCTGAAACGCTCGATCAGCAGCGTCGCATAGGCGTTCAGGTCCGTACCTTCCGGCATCGACAGCGTTGGCGCTTGTTCCTGCATCATCAGGGCAAAGGCCGCTTTGCGATAATCGGCGTCACCTGGGGGTTCGGAAATGGTTCCATCCCCGCCGAGGTAACCGAGGTATGCCAGGAAAGAGTGGCTGCCGTTCAGCATACGCAGCTTCATCATTTCGAACGGCACAACGTCTGCAACGAACTGTGCGCCCACTTTATCCCAGTCCGGGCGACCATTAACGAAATTATCTTCAATCACCCACTGACGGAACGGTTCGCAGGCAATGGCGCACGGGTCGTAAGCGCCCAGCTGGTCAGCAATTTCCTGTAAGGTTTCTGGCGTCGCCGCCGGAACGATGCGGTCAACCATGGTGCACGGGAAGGTGACGTTCTCTTCAATCCATGCCGCTAGCTGCGGGTCACGCGCCTGAGCCAGCCCCAGTACCGCGACCTTCGCCACATGACCGTTTTCACGCACGTTATCGCAGGACATCACCGTAAATGCTTTCAGCCCTTTTTCACGACGCAGACGCAAGGCTTCGACGATGTAACCAATCGCGGACTTCGGCGCAGTCGGGTTTTCCAGATCGTGCTTGATCAGTGGGTTATTGAGATCCAGCTGACCGCTTGCCGCATCAGCGCAGTAGCCTTTTTCCGTGACTGTCAGAGAGACAATCGCCGTTTGCGGACGCGCCATCGCGTTGAGAATACCTTCGCAGCCATCGATTTCCGGATGCAGCGCTTCTTTCATCGAACCGATAATTTTCAGCTCGGTGCTCTCTGCGCCTTTTTCCGCTACGGTGTACAGCAGTTGCTGTTTTTTCAGGTTTTCGATCAGCACGCGGTCGTTGCCTGGCATCAGGTTAACTTCGCAGATACCCCAGTCGCTGTCGGTGCTTTCCAGCAGGTGATGGGTATACAGCGCCTGGTGCGCGCGGTGAAACGCCCCGCAACCGAGATGCACAATGCGTGATTCCAGACGAGAATGATCCCATGACGGGCGGGCAACCGGCAGATTGCTGTCAACAATAGTAGTCATCGTAAACTCCAGAATCCGTCTTCAGAGAGTGACGGCAAGGAAGAAGGAACCGGCACGGCGCGCAGCCATGCCGGTGGGTATTAACGGCTAAAGAAAGCGCGCTGGATCGCCAGTTCGACACCGCGAACTTCGGCCAGGCCTTTCAGACGACCAATTGCGGAGTAACCTGGGTTGGTTTTCTTCTTCAGGTCGTCCAGCATCTGATGACCGTGGTCCGGACGCATCGGGATCAGGTCTTCTTTGCCTTCCGCTTTACGACGGTGTTCTTCTTCAACAATCGCTTTCACCACTTCGTACATATCAACGTCACCGTTCAGGTGCGCCGCTTCGTGGAAGGTTTTCGGGTTATCTTCACGCATGGTGGAGCGCAGATGGGTGAAGTAAATACGCGGACCGAACTGCTTGATCATATCAACCAGATCGTTGTCAGCACGCACGCCGTAGGAACCGGTGCACATGGTGAAACCGTTCGCCATGCTGTTTACGGTATCAACCATCCACTGCATATCTTCAATGGTGGAAACAATGCGCGGCAGGCCGAGGATCGGGCGCGGCGGATCGTCCGGGTGAACAGCCATACGCACGCCGACTTCTTCAGCAACTGGAATAATCGCTTTCAGGAAGACGGCAAAGTTTTCGCGCAGCTTCGCTTTGTCGATATCTTTGTACAGCTCCAGGTGCTTACGGAACTGGTCGAGGGTATACCCTTCTTCCGCGCCCGGCAGACCGGCAATGATGTTACGCGTCAGACGCGCTTTGTCTTCGTCGCTCATAGTGGCGAAGCGAACAGCAGCCTGAGCAATTTCTTCTTCGGTGTAATCCGCTTCCGCGCCTGGACGTTTCAGGATATGCATTTCGAATGCAGCGAATTCGATCTGGTCGAAGCGCAGCGCTTTGGAGCCGTCTGGCAGCACGTATTCGAGGTCAGTACGGGTCCAGTCGAGCACCGGCATGAAGTTGTAGCACACGGTGCGAATGCCGCACTGCGCCAGGTTGCGCAGAGTCTGCTGATAGTTAGCGATCCACTGCTCATAGTTGCCAGTGTGGGTTTTGATATCTTCGTGAATTGGTACGCTTTCTACGACAGACCACACCAGGCCTGCGTCTTCAACGATCGCCTTGCGTTTGAGGATCTCTTCTACGGACCATACTTCGCCGTTCGGGATATGGTGCAGCGCGGTAACCACGCCAGTTGCGCCCGCCTGACGGACATCAGCTAAAGAAACCGGATCGTTTGGGCCGTACCAGCGCCAGGTCTGTTCCATGATTTTTCCTCTTTCACATAGTGGGTTCCACAGCAAAGAGACGCGGAACCCTGGAGTTGTTTAGGTATCCGGATGAACAACCAGACCGCAGCCGTGGCGTTGCATCGGATGAGATGGCGTATAAGTTCTACCTTTTGGTAAGACATGTCAACCCGAATTCTGAAATTGGTTAACCACATCACAAGAATTTCACTCTCATGGTTGTTGCTGCAAATTGCAGCAAAGGGTAATCGATGGTTATTGATCAGAGGATGTGACATTCATCGCAACAATGGTTGACCAATTTACATAACATGTCGCCCAAAATAACAACGGTTCAACCAGGTAAGGTAAAACGTTATGCATGTGCTTAACATTCTCTGGGTGGTATTCGGCATTGGCCTGATGCTGGTACTGAATTTGAAGTTCAAAATCAATTCAATGGTGGCTTTGTTGGTGGCGGCGCTGTCCGTCGGGATGCTGGCGGGCATGGATTTGATGTCGCTGCTGCACACTATGAAAGCGGGCTTCGGCAACACGCTGGGGGAACTGGCTATCATCGTGGTGTTCGGTGCGGTCATCGGTAAATTGATGGTCGACTCCGGCGCGGCTCACCAGATAGCGCATACGCTGCTGGCGCGTCTCGGTCTGCGCTATGTACAGCTGTCGGTGATTATCATCGGCCTGATTTTTGGTCTGGCGATGTTCTATGAAGTGGCCTTTATCATGTTAGCGCCGCTGGTTATTGTTATTGCCGCCGAAGCTAAAATTCCGTTCCTGAAACTGGCGATCCCGGCAGTAGCAGCTGCTACTACCGCACATTCACTGTTCCCCGGGATCAGCCGGGTCCGGTGGCGCTGGTGAATGCTTATGGCGCGGATATGGGGATGGTTTATATCTATGGCGTACTGGTGACGATCCCAAGTGTAATCTGCGCAGGTCTGATCCTGCCGAAGTTCCTCGGCAATCTTGAGCGCCCAACGCCATCATTCCTGAAAGCAGATCAACCGGTAGATATGAATAATCTGCCCTCTTTCGGCGTTTCGATTCTGGTGCCGCTGATCCCGGCGATCATTATGATCTCTACCACCATCGCCAATATCTGGCTGGTAAAAGATACCCCTGCCTGGGAAGTGGTTAACTTTATTGGTTCCTCGCCGATTGCGATGTTTATTGCGATGGTGGTTGCATTCGTACTCTTTGGCACCGCGCGTGGTCATGACATGCAGTGGGTGATGAACGCTTTTGAAAGCGCGGTGAAGAGCATTGCAATGGTGATTCTGATCATCGGTGCGGGTGGCGTGCTGAAGCAGACCATCATCGACACCGGCATTGGCGACACCATCGGCATGTTGATGTCCCACGGCAATATCTCGCCCTACATCATGGCATGGCTGATCACTGTGCTAATTCGTCTGGCGACGGGTCAGGGTGTCGTTTCGGCGATGACCGCCGCCGGGATTATCAGTGCTGCAATCCTTGATCCAGCAACTGGTCAGCTGGTTGGCGTGAATCCGGCGCTGCTGGTACTGGCGACGGCTGCGGGTTCCAACACCCTCACCCACATTAACGATGCATCTTTCTGGTTGTTCAAAGGTTACTTTGACCTGTCAGTAAAAGACACGTTGAAAACCTGGGGTCTGCTGGAGCTGGTCAACTCCGTGGTTGGGCTTATTATTGTGCTGATTATTAGCATGGTAGCGTAAAAGGACACCAGAGCCTGCCAATGGCAGGCTCAGACTGATGACAAAGTCTAAAAATGTGCCCAGACAGTCCCCTCGCCCCTCCGGGGTGAGGGTTAGGGTGAGGGGAAAAGACCCGCAAAGTGCGCTTTGTTTATGCCAGATGCGACGCTGACGCGTCTTATCTGGCCTACAAAGGGCTAACGTGCAGGTTTTTAGCTTCAGGTAATATTGCGTACCAGCATTAGCAATGTCCT
>OBVX01000532.1_pt1 | contig 20834 bp, 20 predicted proteins | sample 1495161 | NCBI WGS metagenome assembly OBVX01 (sample SAMEA2580023, study PRJEB22360) | human gut metagenome | reverse complement strand
GAACAAGATAAAGCTTCTGCTTGATTTTGCGGGCAGACCGGGATGCTCAATATCGGATCCGTGGTATACGGGAGATTTTACGTCAACATTCGCAGATGTAAAGGCTGGCTGTGAAGGGCTTCTGGAATATATTTTTGCGAGAGCTGAATGAGAGAAAATTACAAAAGAGTAGATTTTCACATCTGCATGGTTCGGGTCCGGAGAGCTGAGTTCATGTCTTTCATCCAAGGTTTTTGTGTATAATCTTTTTATATTTCCGGTAATGATAGCGGCGATGATGTATTTTAATTGTAATCTGGAAATAAGGCTTGCCGTGGTGAATAACATTCTTGTAGTGTTTAACGGAATATATTCTGTGAAGGTGCTTGGAGCCTCTGACCGAACATCACTTAATCAGATTTATATGACTGTGCTGATAGTAGTTATTCTGAATATCAGTATATATATAGCGTCAAAGGTCGCTGAGGTGCATAACAAGGAGGAGCTTGCAGAGCTTGCCGCAGAGCAGCAGAGGCAGGAGGAGATGATGCAGTCGATTATTTCTGCGGGAAAGCTTATCAATCGTTCTACGCAGTCGATAAAGGGTACCGTTGGAGAGGTTTCTGAGGCGACCAATAATGTAGCTCAGTCAATGTGCGATGTATCAGCAGGTATGGAGAATACAGTGTCAAGTATACAGGAGCAGACTGTCATGACAGAACGTATACAGGGCATAATAAAGGACACTGTGGATATAGCAGGACGACTGGAGACTATTGCTGTACAATCTGATAAGGATGTGATGGTGGGACAGCAACTTGTTGAGGAGGTTGTGTCAGGAACAAATGGCATGGAGAGTGAGAGCCGTGCTGTAAGGGAAAATATGGGAGAGCTTCATGAGCATACAAAGGATATGGAGAAGATTGTCAGTATAATCAATGAAATATCAAGCAGAACCAGTCTGCTTTCACTTAATGCTTCAATCGAGGCGGCAAGGGCAGTGGGGAACCGCGGAATATGATAAGGCAGCGATTCACGGAGTAAACCAGCGGGCTTATAAGGCTTTGGAAGTGAGGAATACAAATGAATATTTTAAAATATATTTTGGCATTATATCTGATAGTGATAAATATAACGGCATTTGCAATGATGGGCATTGACAAGAAACGGGCGAAGAAGCATGAGTGGAGAATACCTGAGGCAAGGCTGTTCGGGGCGGCATTTATCGGTGGAGGTACCGGAGCGGTGCTTGGCATGTATTTTTTCAGGCACAAGACAAAACATTGGTATTTTGTTGTCGGAATGCCATTGATAATGATTCTTAATTTTGCTATTATATATTTGCTGGCAATATATTGTTTTAAATAAACTCAGAAAATGGATTAAACATTATATGTCATAAGTTTTTTTACAGCAGTAACACCGGCCTCCGGAGTATAAGCTGAAGACACAGGTTCAGAACACAGAACCCGGAACACAGGACCCGGAACATAAGTGCAGGAAATAAGCTTTGAACATAGTTTCTAAATATAATATATCAGAAAGGGGAAAAACTATGAAAATTGTATTTTATGACACAAAACCTTATGACAGAGAATCATTTGAAAGATGTAACGGTAATTATCCGGACATTGAGGTGGAGTATGAGGATGCGGATTTAACAGAGAAGACAGCCATGCTTGCGCGTGGTGCGGATGCAGTATGTGCGTTTGTCAATTCCAATCTCAGCGCGGGAGTGATAGACAGGCTTGCAGATGAGAAGGTCAGGTGTATCCTGCTTCGATGTGCAGGTTTTAACAATGTGGATATAGAAGCAGCGAAGAAGCATGGGATAACTGTGCTGAGAGTTCCGGGATATTCGCCGGAGGCGGTTGCGGAGCTTGCGATGACGCTTGCACTTGGTGTCAACAGACATCTTCATAAGAGCTATATCAGAGTGAGGGAAAATAATTTCAGTCTCAATGGTCTTACCGGAATCAATTTCTATAAAAAGACTGCGGGAATTATCGGAACAGGCAAGATTGGTGCGGCGATGTGCAGGATATGTCATGGGTTTGGAATGAATGTAATTGCTTATGATATGTATCCGAATAAGAATCTGGATTTTGTGACTTATAAGAGCCTTGATGAAGTGCTTTCGGAGAGTGACCTTATTTCACTTCACTGTCCGCTTACAGAAGCTACCTATCATCTTATATGTATGGATACAATCAGGAAAATGAAGGACAATGTCATTCTTGTAAATACATCAAGAGGTGCTCTTGTCGCTACGAATGATCTGATAGAGGGAATAAGGGAGAAGAAGTTCTTTGGAGTTGGACTTGATGTTTACGAGGAGGAGGGCAGCAATGTCTTCGAGAACAGGGAAGATGAAGTATTGCAGCATTCGACGACTGCAAGACTTCTATCGTTCCCTAATGTTATTGTCACCTCACATCAGGGTTTTCTGACGGAGGAGGCTTTAGAGGCAATCAGCCTTACAACCTTTGAGAATGCTGTTGCATTCGAGAGGGGAAATGTTGATAAGAATAACGTAGTGTGTTAGAAACCTTCCGCTCTGCGTAGTTTTCTCATATCGCGTCTTTTTATGGCAGACTCGTATTCCATACGATCCTCTTCAGTCTCAATTATGATATCAGGAACCGGAACGGGTCTGCCATTGTCATCAATGGCGACCATCACAATATAAGCTCTGTTTATTACACGGCGCATTCCATCTAAATCCTCTGTGTATGTGTCAACGCGCACTTCTATGGAAGTGGTGCCGGCATAGGTGATATGTCCGACCAGCACAAGCATCTGTCCGGCGTACACAGGGGCTTTGAATTGGAGATTATCTATAGCTGCAGTTGTTATATTGGCGTTCGCATGCCTTCTTGCAACGATGCCTGCAAGCTCATCTATCCAACGGAGCAGCTCTCCCCCGAATAGTCTTCCATAATGGTTCATGTGAGCAGGGCGTATAAGATACTGCTGTTCGGTTCTTGACTCGGAAATATGTTTTGCGGGTCTTTTATTTATATTATTTTCTGTAGAATTATTCATGCTTTGCTTCCTTTTAACATTTATTTTTCCTTGATATCAGAGTACCACGCATAGGAGTTCTTTCCGTTCTTCTTGACAGTATACATCGCCTTATCGGCACATTCAATAAGCTTTTCAACGCCGATGCAGTCATCAGGTGATACAGCTATTCCAAGACTTATCTTAACGGAAATACTTAAGTCTTTAATCTTGAAATCGGGTTCAAACAATTCCATGCAGTGTCTGGCGCATTCGTCTATCTGTTCATGGTTGCGGGTTCTGTATATACATATGAACTCATCGCCTGCCAGCCTGTATGGTGTGAAGGCAGGATTTTTAACGCTGCTGATACGCTTGCCCAGCTCGGTAAGAACCTCGTCGCCTGCTTGATGCCCATAGGTATCATTAATCTGTTTGAAGCCGTCTATATCGAAGATGAAAAGGGCACATGAGGCATGGCCTGCACCTAATATATTCAGGTCGGAGTATAGCTTGCTGCGGTTAGAGAGACCGGTTAGAAAATCGTAGGTCGAGTCCTCGGCAATCTTTTTCTTCTCGCGGTCTAACTCACGGGTGAGAAAATACTGCTTTATTGAACGTAATAACAGAAATACAATAATTATCAGCAGGAGCAGCATGATTATGGCAATCGGCATAAGAATAATATGATACTTTTCAAGGAAGGTAGGGGTATGATTTATAATCCTGGCATCCTTTGGAATAAGCTTAAGGTCAAGTCCGTACTTGCGCATTACTGCTTCATCTATGCAGTAGATGTTCGGACTGTCAATTATGGAGGTGTACTCCGCAGGATTTTTTCCATGTACGATTTCATTTGCCATTTCGGCTGCAATCTGACCTGATAGCTCCATGGAAACAATGTTGCCGCCAAGAAGACCATAGTCTATTCCTCCTGAAACCATACGGATAGCCGGAACCCTGCTGTAGGTACTTATCAGGTTGACTGATTGGAGGCTGGTGTACTGCCTGCCGCTTGCATCCTCGGTCATGACTATGTATATCAGAATGGTATTTTCGGGAATGTCTGAAAGTCTGTCAATGAGTTCGCCGGATGTCAGCTCAGAGCAGTTGATTTCCGAAAAAGTAAGGGATGGGTAGAGAGGAGCAATGCTGTAAAAAGAGCTGCGCTCTGCTTCACCTGTAATCGAGTTATCAAGAATTGCGATAACTTCTCTGGCATCAGGGTAGAGCTTAAGACCGAAATCAATGTTCGATGTAATAGACAGATCCTCAACCACGCCGGTTATAAGCGGGTCTTTGGAAACCTCCTTTGCATATTCTATATCATTCACACCCTCGAATATTATAGGCATATCCCTGAATAAATCGTCACGATGCTCAATGGCAAAATGCAGGGCGGCATCGTCTCCGACAATAAGCGCATCGTAAGGTGCGGCATGGGACATACGGTAGGATAGACCTTCATAAAAAACATCAATGCTTTCCTTGCCGGGGAAGCGTTTGGTATCCATGAATTCATAGTCTAAAACAACATCATCGGTTATTCCATTTTTAATTCCTTCAATCTGAATCTGGACAGTGTCCCATCCATAAGAATAAGAGCTTAAAAATAGAATCCTGTATTCGTCATCCGTGGCAGCGGCGCTGATGTCGAAATGTGTGCTCGACATCAACGAAAATGTCAGTACAAATGACAGGAAAAAAGTAGTTATTCTCTTCATAGCTATGTGCTCCTCTAAGTGTAAGATGTAGGGGTAAAATGTCAGAATATGCAAAAAATATATCACAAATAATGCCAAAATAGTACTCTTTACCTATATTTTATTCTACAACTATAGCTATTTAAAAGCAACTATTAATTGAAATATACATGAAAAAAATGTATAATAATTTTTGGAAAGTATCCGGAATCCGGATTTTATAAACAGACACATTTAATAATAAGTGTGAAAAATTATATGCTTGGAGGCAGGGAATGGATAATAAAACGAATCTTAAGATAAAGAAATACAATATGATAATGTGGAGCTTTCTCGGGACGGTTTCCTTTATTATATTGATATTGACCATTGGATGTGCTTTTTAATCCTGTGCTGGGAATATTGATACCGGCAATTATGGTGCTCAGTGCATGCAGCCAGATAAGGTCGTATTTTATGGAGACAATGTTTTTCTTCGAGAAGGCGCAGGACGGCGACAAGGATGAGGTTATGCAGCTTTTAAATGCAGCCAGGGAGAATATGAAGGAGAATGGGCTTGACCAGTGGGATGAGATATATCCCGCAATAAGTGATGTCGCGAAGGATATAAAGGAGGAAACCCTCACACTGGTAAAACAGGGAGGGAAGCTTGTCGCTGTATATACGCTCAATAAACATCAGGATGCGGCATATAAATTCGGCGATTTTAAGGATAATTCGGATAATTTTATTGTGCTGCACAGACTGTGTGTGAAGCCGGAGTACAGAGGAATGGGAATTGCGGCGAGAACGCTCAGACACATTGATGAAGAAGCATTAAAAGAGGGCTTTTCCTCAATACGTCTCGATGTATTTACGAAAAACCCCCGCGCTGTTAAGTTATATGAAAGTGCAGGCTATAGCTACGCTGGTGATGCATATTTCAGAAAGGGGAAGTTCCTCCTTATGGAGAAGCTTACTTCACCTCATACTTCTTCTGAAGAGTAAAACCGCGTCCCTTTACCTCATTGACCTGGCTGATGATTATGAAGGCAGCCGGGTCAACCTTCATGACTGCCTCCTGTATTGCAAAGAGCTCACGCTTGTTAATCACTGTTAACACGGCACAGGTTGAATTTCCTGTGAACCCACCGTTTGCGTTATAAAGCGTTGTTCCGCGGTCAAATTTTGTTGTTATAAGTTCATTTATCTCTTTGTATTTATCACTGACTATCTCGACCTGAGTCTTGCTTTTTCCCATTATGAGAACCTTTTCAAGTGCAAATGTATATATGCATACAAGAAGTATTCCGTACAATATCTGTTCGCGGTTAGAGAAAAACATCTGTAGTATAAGTATTGTAAAATCAAATACATACAGTGAGACAGACACATTTATTCCCAGTTTTTTGTTGAGGACAAGCGGAGGGATGTCCATACCGCCGGTGGATGCTCCGGCACGGATTACAATGCCGATGCCCATTCCGATTAAAAGTCCGCCGAACACGGTGCACAGTATCAGGTCATGCGTCAAATCTCCCATCAGCATATTAAGTCTCTGTCCGAGTGACAGCATGAATGGATAGCATATTGAACTGAGTACTGTTGAGAGGGCGAAGGTCTTTCCGAGAATAAGAAATCCAACAATGAACATCACTATATTAAAAATAAGAACAAAAAGACTGATGTCAAAACCTGTGAGATAGTTTACAAAAAGTGCGATACCTGTGGTTCCGCCTGTGATAAGCCCGCTTGGAAGTATGAAAAATGCTATTGCAAATGAGTACAGCAGGTTCCCAAGAAGTATCATTAATATTTTTTCTATTGATTTTAAGCTGATATGTGACATATAATAACCTCACGTTTTGTATATTTGTATCTGCAATCACGAAGTATAAACGAAAGATAAAAAAGTGTCAATTCGCTGCTACATTGCGATAGAGCAATACACTGATGCTGCGGACGCGTGATATAAAGACAGTTCATGATATTTTTTGTATGGAGGAATAAAAATATGCGTTTTCCTGAATTTTTAAAGTCCGATGGAACTATAGGCTTCGTTGCGCCTTCATTCGGGTGTAACACTGAGCCTTATAAAACAGCATTTAAAAATGCACAGAAAAAGCTGGGAGAGTTAGGGCATAAGCTCGATATAGGCCCTAACTGTTATGCAGGGGACGGCATAGGTATAAGCTCGACACCGCAAAACTGTGGAAAAGAACTTACGGATTATTACTGTAGCGAGAATAATGACGCCCTGATATCCTGCGGCGGCGGAGAGCTTATGTGTGAAACGCTTGATTATGTGGATTTTGAGAAGATTATGCAGGCAAAGCCTAAGTGGTATATGGGCTTTTCGGATAACACTAATTTTACATTCCTGTTAACAACAATATGCGATGTGGCTTCAATATATGCTCCATGTGCTGCTTCATTCGGAATGGAGCCGTGGCATGAAGCTATTCAGGACGCTTATGATGTCCTTACAGGAAAGAAAAACATTGTGAAGGGTTATCCGATGTGGGAGAAGGAAGGCATAAGGGATGAGGAGCATCCGCTTCTTCCGTACAATCTCACTGAGAAGAGAGAGCTGTACTATTACATTCCGGGTGTCGGCGGCAGCATGGCGAGGGACTATGAGGTATTCTTATCCGGGCGTCTCATCGGTGGCTGCATGGACTGCCTTGTAAATCTTGCAGGCACGAATTTTGACAAGGTTTCCCGGTTTAACGAGCGATATGAGAACGATGGAATTATATGGTTTTTGGAGAGCTGCGACCTTAATGTGATGGGAATAAGAAGGGCACTCTGGAACATGGAACATGCCGGCTGGTTCAAGCACGTGAAGGGCTTTATTATAGGAAGACCGCTGTGCTTTGGCAGTGATATGATGGGGATGAACCAGTACAATGCGGTAACAGGCATTCTCTCAAAATATAAGGTTCCTATCATAATGGATGTGGACTTAGGCCATTTGTCCCCTATGATGCCGGTCATCTGCGGAAGCTATGCGGAAATCAACGCGTTTGGGAATGATATTTCGATAAAGATGACGAATTAGAGCTTTGCGATTATCTTATAAGAAAAGTATGTGAGGAAAAATTATATGCTTCAGGATATTTTACCAAAAAAATACGATAATAATTATTACCCGGACAAGACCCCGGATGAAAAGGCGTTGTGCCTTATATTCAAGGACAGCTATGTGCTCACGGCACATGAGAAATGTGAGGGTACGCGGGATATACCGGAGGAGTCGGCAAGCTCACTCGAGAAGGATGTGCCGGCGGGTGATGTGTACTTTCCCAGGTTCGGTGAGATTGAAAAATACGTGGCGGAATATCGCTATCTGTTCGCCATAGATGGTGAGGAGTATTTTCTGATTACCCACTATGCCGGGGCTTCGGAGCCGGACTGGGCTGAGCTTGGATATTCGTATGAGCATTACAAGGCACTGCGCCATGCAAAGCCTAAGTACAGGGTGTTTGCGCTCATGACGGGCTATCATCTGCACTGCTGGTACAGGGACAATGCGCACTGCGGAAGATGCGGCGGACAGACCTTCCATGATACAAGGCTTCGTGCGCTTCGCTGTCCGGACTGCGGCAATCTTATTTTTCCGAGAATTTCGCCTGCTGTGATTGTGGGTGTCCACGATGGCAGCCACCTTCTTATGACAAAGTATAACGGCAGGGATTACAAGGGTTATGCACTCATCGCGGGCTTTGTTGAGATAGGAGAGTCGGCGGAGGACACTGTAAGAAGAGAGGTGTTTGAGGAGGTTGGCGTTCAGGTGAAGAATGTCACCTACTATGCGAGCCAGCCGTGGGGCATGGACGGAGGCTTTCTTCTGGGCTTCTATGCGGAGCTTGACGGTGCCGACAGGATAGAGCTTGACAGGGAGGAGCTGTCTATGGCGGGCTGGTACACGGCGGATGAGATTACGGTTGAGGATGATGACATCAGCCTTACAAGCTGCATGATTGCTAACTGGAAGCGAGTAATAGCAGCGCGCAGTTTATAGAAGCAGGCGGCGTAGCTGATTAGAAAAATTTTTCACACTTTACCACAATAAATTGTTGACAAATAAAAGGACACCTATTATAATCCATTTTAAGGCGTTGATAGAGAGAAGTACCATGAGTGGTCACTTACAGAGAACCGGGGATGGTGGAAGCCCGGCAGCAGAACACATGGGAATAACACTCAGGAGCTGCAAACAGAACGGATAGAGGTATGAAGCCTATAGCTGTACGGAATTGCATGAGGTATACAGAGCATATCAGCTTATTGGTTATTTATATCGCTTCTAAGTAAGGGCGACGTAGACCGGGCGATAACCGGAAGGGTTTGTTAGAACCGCAAAGTGACTGTTTATCAGTAAATCAGGTGGTACCGCGGACAATATGTTCGTCCTGAACTAGGCATAGTTCAGGACGTTTTATTTTATATGAGCAAGCAGCGAAGGCGGATTGCGAATATCATTGATTCCTGAATCTGTGGAGGCTTTAGTAGTTCTATAAAGAGAGCGCCGTCGGCGCGTATATGGAGGAGAACATGAACATCAACAACATTTATCGTGACAAGACCATTGACTGTATCACAGAGGAGGATGTAGGAAAGAGCTGTAAGGCTGCAGGCTGGGTTGAAAATATTCGTGATCATGGCGGAGTGTCCTTCGTGGATCTGCGTGATATGTATGGAGTTCTGCAGGTGGTTATGAGAGATACAAGTCTTCTTAACGGACTTTCCAAGGAGGATTGTATAAGCATCGAGGGTGTGATTGAGCACAGGGATGAGGAGACATATAATCCTAAGATTCCTACCGGGACAATAGAGCTTGAGGCACATAAGGTCACAGTGCTCGGCAAGGTGAAGGCACAGCTTCCTTTTGAGATTATAACCTCCAAGGAGACGAGGGAGGATGTCCGTCTCAAGTACCGCTATCTTGATTTGAGAAATAAGAAGGTTAAGGATAATATAATTTTCCGTTCACAGGTTATAAGCTATTTAAGACAGAAGATGACAGAGATGGGCTTCTTAGAGATTCAGACACCTATCCTGTGTGCGTCATCGCCGGAGGGAGCGAGAGACTACATCGTTCCTTCAAGAAAGTTCAAGGGTAAGTTCTATGCACTGCCTCAGGCACCGCAGCAGTATAAGCAGCTTCTTATGGTGTCAGGCTTTGACAAGTATTTCCAGATAGCACCATGCTTCAGGGATGAGGATGCAAGAGCAGACCGCTCGCCGGGAGAGTTCTACCAGCTTGACTTTGAGATGGGCTTTGCGACACAGGAGGATGTGTTCAGGGCAGGTGAGGAGGTTCTTACTTCCACATTTAACAAGTTTGCACCTGAGGGCGCATCCGTCACACAGGCTCCGTTCCCGGTTATCAGCTACAAGCAGGCTATGCTTGAGTTCGGCTGTGACAAGCCGGATTTGAGAAACCCACTTAGAATAATGGATGTCACAGAATTTTTCCAGAAGTGCACATTCAAGCCGTTTTTAAAGAGAACGGTAAGAGCTATCAAGGTTCATGCTGAGATGTCAAAGGGCTTTCACGAAAAGCTTTTAAGCTATGCACAGTCAATCGGAATGGGCGGACTTGGATACCTTGAGATTGCAGATGACATGAGCTATAAGGGACCTATCGACAAGTTCATTCCTGATGAATATAAGGCGGAGCTGGCAGAGCTTGCCGGACTTGTACCGGGGGATACCATCTTCTTTATCGCTGATAAGGAGGAGAGGGCTAATCTCTATGCCGGACAGCTCAGAAATGAGATTGGAAAGAGACTTGATTTATACGAGAAGAACGCATTCCGCTTCTGCTTTGTAAATGATTTTCCTATGTTTGAGTATGACAACGAGGAGAAGAAGATTGTATTCACACACAATCCGTTCTCAATGCCACAGGGAGGACTTGAGGCGCTTAATAACAAGAATCCTCTTGACATACTGGCATATCAGTATGATATTGTATGTAACGGAATTGAGCTTTCAAGCGGAGCTGTCCGCAACCATGACCTTGATATAATGGTAAAGGCATTCGAGATTGCAGGCTACACACAGGAGGATTTAAAGACCAAGTTCGGGGCACTCTACAGTGCGTTCCAGTTCGGAGCACCTCCACACGCAGGTATGGCACCGGGCGTTGACCGTATGATTATGCTTCTTCGCGATGAGGAGAACATCCGTGAGATTATCACGTTCCCTATGAACGGCAATGCACAGGATCTCATGTGCGGAGCACCGGGCGAGGTTACGGAGACACAGCTTCGTGAAGTGCATATTAAGGTAAGAGATTAATTTAAAGTATAATTGCGAAACTCTGGCTATGTATACCGGATGTTGTGTGATTTTGCTATATTACATTTGCAGACAGTCGGGAGTGTGATATAGTAGATTGCATAACGGCAGGGATTTAAGCCGGGTTTCGCAATTATTTTTTCGTGTAACATATAATCAATGAAGCAGCAAGGCGGCTTGCGGACAGCCGCCTGGTTTTAGGAGGAAAATTTTTAACCATGGAATACACATATCCTGATTATTATAAGAAATTCTGCTGTATCGGCGGTGAGTGCAAGGATAACTGCTGCGCGGCAGGCTGGCAGATAACGATAGACGAGGAGTCACTTGAGCGGTATGAAAAAATGGAGGGCGAGATAGGTGTGCGCCTGCGCAACTCTATAGACTGGGAGAACGGAATGTTCGAGCAGTTTGCGGGTAAATGTGCACTTTTAAATGAGCGCGGTCTGTGTGATGTCTACTGTGATGCCGGGGAGGATAAGATGTGTATTCTGTGCCAGAGATATCCAAGGCATTTTGAGGAATATGAGAATGTGAGGGAGATTTCCCTTTCCGTGTCATGCCCGGAGGCGGCGAGAATAGTTCTTGAAAACAGAGGCAGGGTAGGATTTTACACCGAGAATGACGATGAGGAAGAGGAGTATGAGGATTTTGACTATCTTATGTTTACAAAGCTTCTTGACATCCGGGAGGTGCTCTATGATGTTCTGCATGAGAAAAAGGGGACGATAAGCTTCAGGCTTGCAAGGCTTCTTGATATTGTGCATGGCATACAGGGACTTATAGACAATGACCAGATATTCGAGATTGATGAAAAAGAACATCAGGCAGCCACGGAAAAGAAGACCTACAGCGGATACCTCGGCAAAGCAGGCTTAAGGCAGCAGTATATGAACGATATGCTTGAAGAACTGCACAGGCTTGAGGTGTTAAGATCATCGTGGACAGAGTCTGTAAGGGAGACGCAGAAGCTTCTGTACAAGGATATGACCGCCAACGAGTATGAGGTCCTCTGTGAGGAGTTTGACAGCTATTATTCCGACAGGATGGAGGAGTATGAACAGCTTATGTCATATTTTATCTTCACATATTTTGCCGGGGCAGTATATGACTATGAGGTCGAGAGCAAGCTGCGCTTCGGACTTGCGGCGGTTCTCATAATACATGAGCTGGATATGGCTCTCTGGTATAAAAATGGCAAAAAGCTCACATTTGACGAGCAGGTATGGCTTGTGCACAACTATTCCATGGAGATAGAGCACTCGGACCTCAATCTTGATGACATGGAGCGCATGGTGATGAGGGAGAAGGCGTTCGGGTATAGAAGAATGTTGACGGTGCTTATGAACTGGAAAAGATAATTGATATGCCGGCGCAACTTAAACGTAAATTCTTATATGATACATGACTGCCGGAAAAAATTTAAGGAAGTTAAAGACATTGACAATAACGAATATGAAAAACGGAGATTGAAATGAATAAGAAAAATAAAGGCTTTACATCAATACCTACAGATCCATTTGATGTGTCATACGATGCCAAGCGCAATATGGGTAAATGGCAGAGATTTTTTTCATATTATAAACCCTACAAGGGCTTGTTCTTTGCGGATATGTTCTTTGCGATTATGGGTGCGGCGGTTACACTTGTGATACCGCTTATAATAAGATATATAACAGGTACGGTGATATTTTATGAGGCGGACGAAGCACTCAAGGTTATTTTAAAGCTTGCACTTTTGATGGTCGGGCTTGTGCTTCTTGAAGCATACTGCAATTTCTTTATCGCATATCAGGGACATATCATGGGAGCTAAGATGGAGTATGATATGCGAAATGAGATATTTGCACAGTACCAGAGGCTATCGTTCAATTTCTTTGATGACCAGAAGGTCGGACAGCTTATGAGCCGTGTGACTAATGACCTTTTTGAGATAGCGGAGCTTTTCCATCATGGACCGGAGGATATTGTCATATCCATAATTAAGTTTATCGGTTCATTTGCGATTCTTGCGTCAATCAATATAAGGCTCACCTTGGTTGCGTTTGCGATTATACCGTTTATGTTTGCTTATGCATATTATTTTAACAAGAAGATGAAAGCAGCATTTAAGCGGAACAGAGCAAAGATTGCTGACATAAATGCTACCATAGAGGATAATCTTTCCGGAATAAGGGTTGTAAAATCCTTTGCAAATGAGGACGCGGAGATGGAAAAGTTCCGTGACGGCAACAGCCGCTTCGTTGAGACTAAAAAGAGCAGTTATCTGTATATGGGAGGCTTCCACTCAGGGCTTGGCGCATTTATGACCATGATAAATATTATTGTTATTGTGGCGGGAGCCGTGTTCATAACCAAGGGTATTGTAGATGTGACAGTGCTCATAACCTTCCTTCTGTATGTGAACAACTTTACCGAACCTGTTAAGAAGCTTATCAACTTCACTGAGACTTTCCAGAACGGTGTCTCAGGATATGAGCGTTTTCTTGAGATTATGTCTATTGAGCCTACGATAAAGGACAAGGATAATGCAGTTGAAAAGAATGATTTCAAGGGTGATGTTGCCTTTACGGATGTCTCCTTCAGATACAATGACAAGAATGATTATGTGTTAAAAAATGTAAGCCTTGCTGTGAAGGCAGGTGAGTATGTTGCGCTTGTCGGCTCATCAGGAGCGGGAAAGACTACCCTTTGCAGTCTCATTCCGCGATTCTATGATGTCACTTCGGGAAGTATAAGCGTCGATGGCGTCGATGTGAGAGATTTAAAGCTTAAGTGTCTGAGAAATAATATAGGAATTGTGCAGCAGGATGTATACCTCTTTGCAGGTTCAATAATCGAAAATATCAGATACGGAAGACCGGGAGCGACCGATGAGGAGGTCTATGAAGCGGCTAAAAAGGCTAATGCGCATGAATTTATTATGAGCCTTCCTGAAGGCTACGATACAGATATAGGACAGCGCGGAATAAAACTGTCCGGTGGGCAGAAGCAGCGTCTTTCGATTGCGAGGGTATTCTTAAAGAATCCGCCGATTCTTATATTTGACGAGGCTACAAGCGCTCTCGACAATGAGAGCGAGAAGGTTGTCCAGGAGTCCCTTGAGACACTGGCCGCGAACAGGACAACATTTGTTATCGCACACAGGCTCTCAACAATCAGAAACGCGGAAAGGATACTTGTACTTACGGAGGACGGAATTGCGGAGAGCGGAACACATAAGGAGCTTATGGAAAAGCAGGGTGTGTATTATAACCTATATAATATAGCGACAGGATGCTGATAAAATAATAAAAGGAGGAACCGGTATGATTTCGGAGAGAATGGTAGGTCTTGTAAAGGGCAGCTCGGTGATAAGAGCCATGTTTGAGGAGGGAAAGAAGCTTGCGGCACAGTATGGGGCTGAGAATGTGTACGATTTCAGTCTTGGAAATCCCAATGTGCCGGCACCGAAGGAGGTCAATGAGGCGATAAAGGCGATTGTCGATGAGGAGGAGAGCACGTTTCTGCATGGATATACAAGTAATCCGGGCTATGCGGATGTGAGAGGTGCGGTTGCGGAGAATCTTAACAAGAGATTCGGGACACATTTCACATTTGAGAATATTATTATGACCGTGGGGGCAGCAGGCGGTCTGAATGTCATATTCAAGTCACTTTTAAATGTCGGCGATGAGGTCATCGCTTTTGCTCCATACTTTGGCGAGTACCGTTCCTATGTGGCAAATTATGACGGAAGGCTTGTGGAGGTTGCACCGGATGAGGCTACCTTCATGCCTGATATGGAAGCCTTTGAGGCGGCTGTAACCCCAAAGACGAAGGCGGTTATCGTCAACAACCCTAACAATCCGTCGGGAGTTGTATATTCTGAAGCTACAATCAAGAAAATTGCCGCAATTATGGACAAGAAGCAGAAGGAGTACGGCACAGAGATTTATCTTATAGCCGATGAGCCATATCGTGAGCTTGTGTACGATGGTGTCACGGTTCCTTTCCTTACAAAATATTATGACAATACGATTGTAGGATATTCATTCAGCAAATCCTTGTCGCTTCCGGGCGAGAGAATAGGGTATCTTGTGATTCCTGATGAGGTGGTGGATGCCGGGATGCTGCAGTCGGCGGCGGGCGTTGCCACGAGAATACTGGGCTTCGTGAATGCGCCTACCCTTATGCAGCGCGCGGTAGCGAGATGTCTTGACGCTGAGGTCAATGTGGAAGCCTACGACAGGAACCGCAGGGCACTCTATGACGGTCTTACGAAGCTTGGCTTTGAGTGCATTAAGCCTCAGGGCGCGTTCTATCTGTGGGTCAAGGCATCGGGCAAGGACGAGAGGAAGCTTGTGGAGACGGCAAAGAAATATAACATTCTCATTGTTCCGGGAAGCTCATTTGCGTGCGCGGGGTATGTGAGAATCGCATATTGTGTTTCTTATGATACTATAATGAACGCACTGCCGAAGTTCGCGCTTGTGGCTAAGGAGCTTGGAATAGAGGGATAAGCATAGGAGGACATAAAGATGAGTGATAAGAAATGGAGAGATAATATTCGCAGGGTTGTGCCGTATGTTCCGGGGGAACAGCCGAAGGTGGAGGGACAGCTTATAAAGCTCAATACGAATGAGAACCCTTATCCGCCGTCACCGCTTGCGAGGCGCGCGGCTGAGCAGATGGACATGGGGAATTACCGCCTTTACCCGGATCCGGCGGCAACGAAGCTTGTGAAGGCATTGGCGGCTGAGTATGGAGTCAGCGATAAACAGGTTTTTGTCGGAGTAGGTTCGGATGATGTTATTGCGATGTCATTTCTCACGTTCTTTAATTCGGATAAGCCGGTGCTTTTCCCGGATGTGAGCTATTCCTTCTATGATGTGTGGGCGGATTTGTTTAAGATTCCTTATGAGCGCCCTATGCTTGACGGGAGCTTTAACATTAAGCCGGAGGACTACACGAGGACTAACGGCGGAATTGTTTTTCCTAATCCCAATGCACCGACGGGCGTCTATCTGGAGCTTGACAATGTGAGAAAAATCCTTGATGCCAACCGGGATGTTATAGTAATCGTGGATGAGGCATATATTGATTTCGGGGGAAAGAGTGCACTCACGCTCCTTGACGAATACGATAACCTTCTGGTGGTCAGAACCTACTCTAAATCGCGTTCAATGGCGGGACTTAGAATCGGCTATGCAATCGGAGGGGAGGAGCTTATAAAGGCTCTCAATGATGTAAAATATTCCTACAATTCATACACAATGAATATGGCGGCTATAGAGCTTGGCACTGCCGTGCTTGCCGACAAGGATTATTTTAATGAGACAGTTGCTAAGATTGTAAATACGAGAGAGAATGCCAAGGTAAGACTGAGAGAGCTTGGATTTACCTTCCCGGACTCAAAGACCAACTTCATCTTTGCCAGGCCGTCAAGGATAACGGCGAAGGAGCTTTTTGAGGAGCTTAAAAAGCGCAACATCTATGTCCGCTATTTCACAGGTGACAGAGTAAAAGACCACCTGAGAATAACCATCGGAACGGACGAGGAAATGGAACGCTTCTACGAAGCCGTCCGTGAAATCCAGGGCGCCTGACCCGAAGCTCACCACGGACATGACGATACAGTTAATTTAACATTAATATAAGTTTATACTTATTTAACAGACTTTTCCCGCAGAATGTGCTATCTTATATCTTGACTTAAAGCATTATCTGAAAATCAGGGTGTAAAAACATGCATTACAGACCAACAGACTCGGCAGGCATGCTTTTACACCCGAATATTGAATATTTAAAAGGAGACACACACGCTGTATGGGAAACTTTATGAATAACTTTCGCTCAAAAATGTACCGCTTTATGCAGGGAAGGTATGGAGTAGACCAGTTTAACCGGTTTTTGTTTGGATGTTCCATAGCTTTCCTGCTTTTGTCAATTTTTGCGGGAAACTTTATGTATGTGCTGGCATTAGCCTGTCTTATATATTCCTATTTCCGCATGCTTTCTAGGAACACGCAGAAAAGATACAAGGAAAATCTGATGTATGTCGGATGCACGAAGCACATCAGGGGGTGGTTCAATGCATGGAAGCTCCGCTTCAAGGAGAGAAAGACACACCACATATACAGATGCAAGAAATGTGGACAGAATATAAGAGTTCCTAAGGGAAAGGGCAGGATATGCATAACCTGTCCTAAGTGCAAAAATGAATTTATAAAGGTGAGCTGATGTTTGGTTATGTTACTATTAATAAGGCAGAGCTGAAGGTTAAGGACTACGATAAATATCATGCATTTTACTGTGGCTTATGCCATGCGCTAAAGAAGCGCTATGGGAGGCTTGGACAGTTTACACTCACTTATGATATGACGTTTGTAACACTGCTGCTCACCAGTCTCTATGAGGAGAAGAGTGTCCGCATGAAGGAACACTGCCTGGTGCACCCGGCGGCGAAGCACGATATAATATACAATCGCTTTTCGGACTATGGTGCAGATATGAATATGCTGCTTACCTACTATAAGCTTCTCGATGACTGGGAGGATGACAGGGACTATAAGGCACTTATCATGGCAGGACTGTTAAAAAGAAGGTGCCGCAGAGCAGTCATGGAGAATCCAAGGCAGGCGAAGGCGATAAAGACATATATTGTTGAGAACAAGGCATGTGAAAATGCCAATGAGAAGGATTTTGACAAGGTTGCTGGCTGTACAGGAAGGATGATGGCAGAGCTGTTGTGCTTTAAGCAGGATGAGTGGTCGGAATACCTAAGGCAGATGGGCTTTTACCTTGGAAAATTTATATATCTTATGGATGCTTATGATGACCTTGATAAGGATGAGAGGGATGGCAATTATAATCCGCTCAGGCAGCTTATAAAGGCAGGCTGGAGCAAAGAACAGATTGAGACTAAGGCTTATGATATGCTCATGATGATGGGAGCAGGAGCAGCGGCAGGTTTTGAGAAGCTTCCGATATTGGAAAATACGGATATTCTCAGAAATATTCTGTATTCGGGTATATGGGGAAAGTACAACGAAAAAACAAAACCACGGAATGGAGAGAAAAATGAGGGATCCATATAGTGTGCTGGGAGTATCTCCTAATGCCACTGATGAAGAAATAAAAAAAGCATATAGAAGGCTTAGCAGAAAGTATCACCCGGATGCCAATATCAACAACCCTGACAAGGCGGCGGCTGAGGAGAAGTTTAAGGAGGTTCAGGCTGCGTATGACCAGATTGTGAAGGCAAAGGAAAATCATACATCAGCTTATGGTTATGATGACAGGAGCTATAATCAGGGCGGAGCCTATGGGCAGAATCCGTTTGGAGGCTTCGGTGGCTTCGGAGGCTTCGGAGGCTTTGGAGGGTATCAGAGTGGGCGCACCACAGGGCAGGATGCACAGACACAGCATCTTAATGCGGCGATGGACTATCTCAGCCACGGCTACTATAAGGAGGCTATGAATGTTCTGAATGATATATCTGAGCATAGTGCGCGCTGGTATTATCTTCACGCTATGGCGAACAGAGGACTTGGAAACATGGTCAATGCCAAGGAGGATGCTAAGATGGCTCACCAGCTTGAACCGGGGAATACGGAGTACGCACAGTTTGCCTCTGCCATGGAGAACGGAACGGACTGGTATGCTGATATGGGACGCGTGTACGGAGGCCAGGTGTATCAGTCAAATGAGTGCAGCAGCTGCCTCACAGAAATATGCTGTCTCAAATTGATGTGCGGAGGCTGCTTCTGCTAGAGCTTTGCCGTGCATTACCATATAAGACAGGAATCCGGAGCAACAGGGTGTCTTTTGTCGGATTTTGCGATAAAATTTTGTTGCACTTCCACTATAAAAGGGATAAGATAACAAGGTATTGATATTTACATTATTCTTTTTAGAATGGAAATGAAGGAAAGCTTGTATGACAAAGGCAGAAGAATATATTAACTCCATTCCAAAGTTCGCAGGGAAAACGGAGCTTAGAAATACAGAGATTTTATTGAATGAATTAGGAATAGATACCGATGACATGAAGATTATTCATGTCGCAGGAACCAACGGGAAAGGTTCAGTGTGTTCATATATATCCAACACACTGGTAAGGGCAGGGTATAAGACCGGTCTTTTTATCTCTCCGCATCTTGTAAGGATTAATGAGAGAATACAGATAGACGATGTGCCTGTTTCAGATGATATTTTTGAGAGCGTATACGAAAGAGTTCTTGAGGCGGCACACAGGATGGAGCAGTCGGGTGGAAAGCATCCGGCTTATTTTGAGTTTTTGTTCGGAATGGCTATGCTTGTGTTCAAGGAGCAGAAGGTACAGTACATAGTTCTTGAGACGGGGATGGGCGGAAGATTAGATTCCACGAATGTGGTAAAAAAGCCTCTTATGACGGTTATAACAAGTGTCAGCATGGATCATATGCATGTCCTTGGAAACACCATTGAGGAGATTGCATCGGAAAAAGCGGGAATAATTAAGCCAGGAGTACCATTGGTATTTTATGGTGGGGACAGCAGGGTAAGGGGAGTTATTGAAGCTGTTGCGGCGCAGAGAAAAGCTCCGTTTGAAGTAATTACCTCTGACAATGTGTCATCCATTGAAAAAAAAGGTAAATTTATTGATTTTTGTCTGAATAACAGATATTATAAAAATGAAAGCTTTTCAGTATCGAGTGCAGCACTTTATCAGGTGTGGAATTCATCGCTTGCAGCGACGGCACTTGCATGGCTTTCTAAGGAAAATGATGGTATCAGGCTTTCGGACGAGCAGATACATACCGGAATCACAACAGCCTTCTGGGAAGGGCGCATGGAGGAGCTTTGTCCTGATGTGTATGTAGATGGGGCACACAATGAGGACGGAATAAGGGCTTTTCTCGAGACTGCTAAGGCGATGAAGGACAGGAAGCAGATACTTATGTTCTCTGCGGTTGCCGACAAGGCGTATGATACAATGATTAAGGAGATATGCGATTCGGAGGCATTTGACGAGTATGTCGTATGTACGGTTGAGTACACTAACCGTGCAATGCCGGCGGAAGTGTTTTTGGAGACTTTTATTAAGTATACGGATAAGCCTGTATTTCAGGAGGAGACGGCTGCGGCTGCATTTGCGAAGGTTATGTCTCTGAAAAAGGATGGGGACAGGGTGTTCATAGCAGGTTCGCTGTATCTTGTAGGAGAAATTAAGAGAATAGCAGGTACACCGGAGGAAGGCTAGAGTATGTTTTTGTCATCGCCGGACGGTGGCATGGAGGATTTGACAATGATAGATTTTGATGAAGAGATTAAGAAGTTTCAGCCGAGTCAGGAGGTTGACGAGGCGGAGGATGCTATATATGGTAACAATACGGTTGATGTGACAGATATTATTGATAAGATTATCAGCAAGACCGTCGAGAGTAAGTAGTGCCGGAGGAACAGGATGAAGTGTTATGTATGCAACAGCCAGCTTGACAACAACAGTGATTACTGCTTAAAATGCGGTGCGGACGTATCTGTTTACAGGATTGTCGTCAGGACCTCCAACACATATTACAACCAAGGACTTGAGAAGGCTAAAGTACGCGATTTGACAGGTGCTGTAGATAGTCTTAGAACAAGTCTCTGCATAAATAAGAATAATATAAAGGCAAGAAATCTGTTAGGTCTTGTATATTTTGAGATGGGTGAGGTTGTTATGGCCTTGTCTGAATGGGTCATAAGCAAGAATCTTAAGCCGGACAGGAATGTTGCCGAGGTCTATATAAAGAAGGTTCAGGATGATCCTAACAAGCTTGAGCTGATGAATCAGGCGATTAAGCGTTTCAATATATCACTCAGGTATGCCAAGGAGGGGGCAGCCGATATGGCTGG
>OBVX01000515.1_pt1 | contig 21414 bp, 19 predicted proteins | sample 1495161 | NCBI WGS metagenome assembly OBVX01 (sample SAMEA2580023, study PRJEB22360) | human gut metagenome | reverse complement strand
CAGGTATGTGGCGGTTATCGGAGCATCACCATATATGGCAGAGCCTGTGTGGGATGAGGAGGGCATACTCGATGGCATAGCAGATGCAAAGACAGACAGTAATGCAGCTTTGACAGATAACTCCGAAAACAATGCAAAAATAGATAAATTTGCTGAATATGTTGCAGAGCATATCCGTTTTGGAAGCAATATAAGGGCAGGGGCTGAGTATAGAGAGATAATCTGCAGGGTGCTTACACGCCGCGCTGTCACACAGTCGCTTGACATCTGCGATGAAATTAAGCACGAGCATTAAGTAGGAAGGAATTCATATATATGGATGTTAAAATAAAATTAAATGGAAAGTTAATAACCGACTCGGTAGACCAGGATATGGTCCTTTTAGACTTTTGCCGCAAGCACAATTGCTTTTCGGTGAAGAGAGGCTGTGAGTCAGGCAACTGCGGTCTTTGTACAGTGCTTCTGGATGGAAAGCCTGTGCTGTCATGCAGCACGCCGATAGGCAGGGCAGACGGCAGAGCGGTGGACACCCTCGAGGGACTTGAGGAGGAAGCTAAGCAGTTTACAGGATTTTTTGCTGCACAGGGAGCGGATCAGTGCGGCTTTTGTAATCCGGGTTATATTGTAAATATTGTGGCGCTTCTGAGAGAAAATCCTGACCCGACTGATGAGGAAATTCTTGAATATCTTTCAGGAAATCTGTGCCGTTGTACAGGATATCAGAGTCAGCTCCGCTCAATCAGAAATTTCTTAAACAGTAAGAAAGAGGGCGCACCTCTTAATCTTGAGGCAGGCGTCTATGGAGAGGATATCGGAAAGGAGTGGCAGGATGAGCACAAATCAAACTAATGAAAACAGCTTCAACCGCGCCAGAAGGGATTACCACGCGGTTGGAAAATGTATACCTAAAAAGGACTCGAGCCAGCTTTTACTCGGAAAGCCGGTATTTACCGATGACATCACACCGCGTGATGCGCTTGTCATAAAGCTTCTTAGAAGCCCATATGCAAATGCAATTGTCGAGGATGTAAAGACAGATATCGCTCTTAAGGTGCCGGGCATGGTCGCAGTATACACCTGGGAGGATGTTCCGAAAAAGCGTTTTTCTATCGCAGGCCAGACATTTCCGGAGCCGTCACCATATGACAGATTAATCCTTGACCGCCATGTGAGAAGCGTAGGTGACGCCGTCGCTATAGTAGTCGGAGAATCTGAAAAGGCGGTGGACAAGGCTCTTAACATGATAAAAGTAAAGTACACGGTGCTTGAGCCGGTGCTTGACTTTAGAAAGTCGCTGGATAACAAGGTGCTCGTGCATCCTGAGGATGACTGGTCATCCAGCATAGATACAGGCGATGTAAAGCGCAATCTCATTCATCACGAGGAGGATGAGCATGGAAACGTGGAGAAAATTCTGTCAGAGTGTGATGAGATAATTGAACACACATATCGCATAAAGGCCGCGCAGCAGGCATATATGGAGACCTGCAGGGCATACTGTGAGATAGACAGATACGGCAGACTTCACTGCATCAGCTCGACACAGATAGTTTTCCACCTGCGCCGAATACTGGCAAATGCACTTGATATTCCAAAGTCTATGGTGCGCGCTGAAAAGCCGCGTATCGGAGGCGGTTTCGGTGCCAAGCAGACAGCGGTCTGTGAGGTGTATCCGGCATTTGTTACCTGGAAGACAAAGCGCCCGAGCAAGATAATCTACAGCAGAAAAGAGTGTCAGACTATCGCGTCACCGCGTCATGAGATGGAAGTTACCGTGCGTCTTGGAGCGATGAAAGATGGTCATATAAGGGCGATAGATCTTTATACGCTGTCAAATGGTGGAGCATACGGAGAGCATAGCACTACAACAGTAGGACTTTCCGGTCATAAATCGCTTCCACTTTATACAGGAGGCTGCGAGGCAACAAGATTTTCGTGCGATGTTGTGTATACAAACGTGCAGGCGGCAGGAGCATACAGAGGCTATGGAGCCACACAGGGCATATTTGCACTTGAATCAACCGTCAATGAGCTCGCAGAAAAGCTGCATATAGACCCGGTTGAACTTCGTTTGAAAAATATTGTACGCGAGGGCATGTTTATGCCGGCATATTTTGGCGAGACAGCAAATGCATGTGCACTCGACAGATGCATAATGCACTGCGCGGACAATTTCCACTGGGCAGAAAAGTATCCTGTCCGCGATATGGGAAATGGCAAGGTTCGTGCGGCAGGCATGGCGCTTGCAATGCAGGGCTCCTGCATATCCAATGTAGATGTCGGCTCGTGTACCTTAAAGCTTTCAGACTGTGGCACCTATAATATGATGATAGGTGCGGCAGACATGGGAACAGGCTGTGATACAATACTTGCGCAGATGGCGGCTGAGGTACTTGACTGCGAGCCGGATGATATAACAGTGTTTGGAGCGGATACAGATGCTTCTCCTTATGACTCGGGTTCATATGCTTCATCAACCACCTACATCACTGGAATGGCCACACAGAATGCAGCACTTGAGCTTCGTGAAAATATAAAGAAAATCGGTGCACAGCTGCTGGGCTGTGCTACATCAGAGGTGGATTTCGACGGTAAAGAGGTGTATATCATAAATCCGGACGGTGCAGACAATGGGGCAGTTTCCGTAAGTCTTTCCGATATAGCAACAAAAGCACAGGTCAACAACACGATACCTGTAGATGTAACCGCCACATATTCATCACCTGTTTCACCGCCACCATACATGGTAGGCATGGTCGAGATAGAGCTTGATAAGGAGACAGGAGCAGTTAAAATACTTGATTATCAGGCTGTTGTGGACTGTGGAATCCCGGTCAATCCAAACCTTGCGCGTGTACAGACAGAGGGTGGCATAGGTCAGGGAATCGGCATGGCACTTTATGAGAATGTCACCTACAATGCCGGTGGTAAAATAGCAGAAAATGATTTCATGCAGTACAAGATACCGACACGACAGGATGTGGGACATATCAACGTCGAATTTGAGACAAGCTATGAGCCGTCAGGCCCATTCGGAGTCAAGTCAATCGGCGAGATAGTTATCAATACACCGGCTCCTGCGCTGGCACATGCCATTTATCGCGCAACAGGCGTATGGCACAGGACAGTTCCGTTTACCCCGGAGAAAATACTTATGGGAATGGCAGACCCTGACTGGCACGAAAAGGACCTAAGAGTGAAATGATTCATATCATATACATGGCGGCTGGAAACAGCCGCCGTTTTGGAAGTAACAAGCTGTTTTATGAGCTGGATGGAAAACCTATGTACAGGCATCTGCTTGACCACTTGATAGAAATTAAGGATAGATATAATAAATTAAAAAATACCGGAACTAATAAGCCTTTAGACAGTGATGAAATGGATGCTGATACTGTTATTGATACTTATATTGGCACAGACACCGGTTTATCAAAAAAGCCTGGAAAAAAGACAAAAAATGCAGAATCGAATAACCCGGTCATAGATATAACCGTTGTTACACGTTACCGGGAAATACTGGACTATTGCGCATGTATCCCGGATTGCCATGCAGTCTTAAGTCAGGACAGCGAAAAAGGCATATCCTACACCATAAAAGCAGGAATTATGGCGGTGCAGGAGCAGAAAAAGACTGGTATGCAGGACTACTACATGTTTGCAGTAGCTGACCAGCCATATTTAAAAAGTCAAAGCGTGATTAAATTAATAGATAAAGTGCTTGAAAATAAAGGAAATATGAAATCAGTTTTTTCACTTCGCTGTGGAGATACCGTAGGTAATCCGTGTGTATTTCATTCATCGCTTATCCCGCAGCTTTTATCACTGGAGGGTGATAAGGGTGGCAGAAGTGTGGCAAAGAAGTATGACTGTGTATATGTGGATATCGCAGATGAGCGTGAGCTGACGGATATAGATACCTTATCAAATTCAAAACATACCGTGACATTATAAAAGCTATTATGAAAGAGCACTGTATCAGTGCATATCGAATGTATATTTTATTCAAATTCCCATATACTACCTCCAAAGCATGAATGCAAATGCAAAAAAGTAACCGGAGGACAATAAAGTGAAAATCACAGGATTGACCAGAAGAGTAGATTCCCTCGGCAGAATAGTCATACCAAAGGAGCTTCGCAGGATGCTGCATATAAAAGAGGGAAGCCCACTGGAAATATATATGGATGCGGACGAGACGATAGTGCTAAAGAAGTATTCGCAGGTGGGAAGCCTGAAGAATATATCACAGGCATATGCACAGAGCCTGTCAAAGGCAACAGGAGCCATGGTATGTGTGGCGGATAGGGATGAGATAATAGCGGCAGCCGGCAAAAACCACAAAAATTATATAGGCAAGGCTTTGTCAAAAGAGCTCGAGAATATTATGGATAAGAGAAAAAGTGTATTGTACAGTAAAAAAGACGATACCCTGATACCTGTGGTAAAGGACGATAAAGCTGACTGTGAAGCGCAGGCAATAGCAGTAATAGTGCATGATGGTGATAGCGCGGGAGCCGTTATACTGTGTGTTTACGATGAAAAAGCCGATAAGTCTGAGATTGCCGAAAAGCTGGCGGGGGCAGCAGCAGAATTTCTGGCTGACCAGCTTGGCTAGAGATAGCAAAAAGCAATGTAAAAACTATTTACTTGACTACAACAGTAATAAAGATGTAAAATAGCTTGATAAAGGGAGCAATTAGCTTCCTTTTGTGCTATAAAGGTATAATAGAAAATTAAGCAATTATTAATTATCTGATGTAGAGGCATTGTAGTATAATAGACAGTACATATTGGATATAGTTGTCAATTATCTATAAAGTATGCCGATATACAATGGTATACCGATAGTTTGGAGGTAACGTTTAGAAATGGCAAAACAGAAAAAGAAAAAGAAGAAAAAGCAGCATCGCGTTTTCTGGTTTTTCATAAAGCTTCAGATTTTTCTGATGGTACTGATTCTCGGTGGATTATGCTTTTATTACTTTGGAGGCTATGCAGACAAGGTGGCGAAGCTTCACTCAGAGGCGGTAGAGCTCGTGCAGAAATCTGACAAAAACACATTTTTACCGGCGCGCACGAGTACGCTCTACGATACAAACGGTGATGAGATATCCGAGACGGCCACTACCAAAAAGGCTGACTATGTGAAGTATGAGGATATACCGCAGAACTTCGTAAACTGCATGGTCAGTATCGAGGACAAGAAGTTCTATAAGCACAATGGTGTGGACCTAAAGGCAATAGTGCGTGCCGCAAAGTCAATTATAAAAAACAAGAGAATTACCCAGGGTGGCAGTACCATCACGATGCAGCTCGCCCGAAATATTTATCTGGATACGAACAAGAACTGGCAGCGAAAAGTCAAGGAAATGTTCATAGCGATGGAGCTTGAAAAGAAATATTCCAAGAACGATATTATGGAGTTCTACCTGAATAATGTCTATTTCATGAACGGATATTATGGTATTCAGGCAGCGTGCCATGGCTATTTTAACTGTGAGCTTTCGGATCTTGATTTGTCGCAGACTGCCTTTTTGTGTGCGATTCCGAACAGCCCGACATACTATGACCCGATAAACAACAAGGATCATACATTGACACGTCGCAATCTTATATTGAAAAATCTAAGGGAAGATGGCAAAATCACACAGCAGGAATATGAGGCCGCTATAAACGAGGAGATAACCCTCAACATGCCTGAGAAGGATGACACGGTCAAGTACAATTATGTGGATACCTATGCATATTACTGCGCTACGAGGGCGCTCATGGAGAATGAGGGCTTCAAGTTCAAGTATTACTTTGACTCAGACGATGAAGAAAAGGAGTATGATGCTTCATATGATGAGATGTATTCATATTGTCAGAAAAAGCTCTACTCAGACGGTTACAAGATTTATACATCAATTGATCTGACTATGCAGCAGCAGCTTCAGGATTCAATTGACCTGACGCTTTTGGACTTTACAGACACGACCGATGATGGCACATTTAAGCTGCAGAGTGCTGCAACCTGCATAGACAACGACACAGGCGAGGTGGTTGCAATAGTTGGTGGACGAAGCCAGGATGCGGTCAGTCATACGCTAAACCGTGCTTTCCAAAGCCATCGTCAGCCGGGAAGCTCAATCAAGCCGCTCATTGTGTATACACCATCATTTGAGCGTGGTAAGACACCGGATACCATCGTAAATGACCACAAGTTTGATGGAGGACCGTCTAACTCGGGTGATTCATATTACGGTGATGTGACTATCAGGTTTGCCGTTCAAAAATCACTGAATACTGTAGCATGGCAGCTATATGATGAGCTCACGCCAAAGGTAGGCTTACAGTATCTCAAGGATATGAATTTTACCAATATTGTAAAGGATGACTATGTCACAGCAACAGCACTTGGAGGTTTTACAACAGGTGTATCCACACTGGAGATGGCATCTGCATATTCAACACTTGAGAACGATGGAATGTACAGGAATCCGACATGTATTAAGTCGATTGTGGATTCTGACAACAATATCATATATACATCATCGCAGAAGGACACCGTCATATATACAGAGACAGCATCGCGTATGATGACAGATGTCATGACAGATGTTATGAAATCAGGAACCGGACGTAGCGCTAATCTGGACAATGGCATGCCTTGTGCCGGCAAAACCGGAACCACAAACGATAAGAAGGATGGCTGGTTCTGTGGCTTTACCAGATACTACACCACATGTGTATGGGTAGGCTGCGATATGCCTGAGACAGTCAAAAAACTGACAGGAAGCTCTTACCCGGCAGAAATATGGAAGAACTACATGGATCAGATACATGCTGACCTTACACCAATAGATTTCCTGCCATATGCCCAAATATCGGATGATTATCAGGACAGCCAGGATACACCTGCCGATGACCAGACGCAGAATAATCCTACAGATCAGACTGTGACCACACCTGATGCAGGAACCACCACACCGGATCAGACCACAACAGACCCGAATAAGACAGATGCTGCTGGTGGAAATCATGAAAAAACACCTACTACACCATCAGAAAATCCATCAGGTGGAGCCGGAGACAGTGGTTCAGCCGGAGGCACAGGTGGAGCTGGAGACAGTGGTTCAGCCGGAGACACAGGTGGAGCCGGAGACAGTGGTTCAACCGGAGGTGCAGGTGGAGCTGGAGGCAGTGGTTCAACCGGAGGTGCAGGTGGAGCCGGAGGCAGCGGTTCAACCGGAGGCACAGGTGGAGCTACCGGTGGTACCACCGGAGGCGAAGCAGCCCAGTAGATTTTTCTTTGCAGTGCTGTCGGGAGTTGTGTTCTTTGCAGCATACGCACCTGTCACGATAGGAAACAAGATGATAGATGCGCTCATATATTCAGTGACCTACAACGGCTCATACCTTGCAGTAGAGGAAATTATCACAATCATAGTGATATCAATCCCACCGGTTAAGAAGGCGCTCGACTATGTGAAGCAGATGGCGAACAGCCGGTAGATAATCTATATTTAAATAATTAAAATATGTAAAAAAGAGCAGAATAGGTAGAAATACTTGTCCTGCTCTTTTTAGTATTCGAAAAAAGTAAAATAAAACACTCGAAAAATATAAAATAAAACATTAGAAAAATACAAAACAAAACACTCGAAAAACATAAAATAACCTTGTATAATCTGTGAATTAAATGGTATAATAACCATGAAGGGAGCAGATATTTATGGAATATATAAGCAGAATTGTTGATGATGTGATAGATAGAAAAACAGAGGCATTTAATGCAGTGAGCATCACAGGACCAAAAGGATGTGGAAAGACAAGAACAGCAAGAGAACGATGTAAAACTGTTATTGAATTTCAGGATGAAGACAAGAGAGAGGGGTATCTTGCAGTAGCAGAAACTGCACCTAAGCTCTTTTTAAAGAATCCTAAGCCAATACTGTTTGACGAGTGGCAGGATGCCCCAAAGATATGGGGAACAATAAGAAAAGCGTGCGATGACAATCCGGAGAGTGTAGGAGAGTTTTATCTGACAGGCTCATCAAGTAAGAAGATTAATACACCCCATACAGGTACAGGACGAATAACAGAGGTTACGATGTACCCTATGACTTTGTTTGAGACAGGAGAATCAAACGGAAGCATATCGTTGTTTAAATTATTAGAAGATGAAGCATATGATATTGATGGACTTACCACAGATATAAAGCTTGAGGATTTGTTTTTTGCGGTCTGTAGAGGTGGATGGCCGAGATGCATGGCACTTTCAAAGGACAGTGCAAAGCTTGAAATAGCTAAGGATTATTATAGGCAGATTTATCAGAAGGACATATCAGCGATTGATGGAGTAAACAGAAATCCGGAATGGGCAAGGACACTGCTTTGGTCGTATGCCAGAAATATGGCTACTACAGCAAAACGCAAGAATATATTTTCAGATGTAAAAGCCACACAGAATGTTACAGATGTAACGCTTTCTTCATATATAGATGCTCTGGAGCTATTGTATGTTGTAAAGGATATAGATGCCTGGACACCGCATTTGCGTTCGAAAACAGCTATCAGAGCTGCCAAAAAGCATATATTTGTTGATCCCTCTATAGGATTGGCTGCGCTTGGTGTTAATCCGGACTATTTTATCAACGATTTGGATCTATTTGGGCATGTATTTGAAAATATGGTGCTTAGAGATTTACTTGTATTTGCTGAAAAGCACAATGCCAGAGTGATGCATTATACAGATGATATGGGCGTAGAAGCAGATGCAGTCTATCAGTTGGAGGACGGCCGTTATGCGCTTATTGAAATAAAAACCGGGGTGAACAAGATTCCGGAAGCGGAAAAATCCTTGCTGCGATTCAAGGATATTATCTTAAAATATAATGAGAAAGCATTGGAAAAAGAAAAACATCCACGTGATGTATATAAAGAACCATCGGCACTGATTGTGATTTGCGCAAATGCAACCATGGCATATACCACGGAGTCAGGAGTTCGGGTTGTGCCGGTTGGGTGTTTGAGAGATTAATATAGAGCAGACTGTAAAATTGAGCTGACCACTCATAATTACAGTCTGTTTTTTAGTGTATATTATTGTCACAGTGTAAGGGAGCAGGCGGGCAGAAAATTGCCCATCCAATGAGTTTGTACGAAGCTGCTTAGAGGCTGTTGGAATTGTAATAGGTACACAGTAGCGCACGTGCATGGAAGCACGGGCGAGGCGTTACCGCGCCAAGGACGGCGCGTAAAAGCCGGCTGCGTCAGGCATAGAAAACCTGACTTACAATTCTTACAGCCTCTTGGCTGCTGGTAGGAGACGTTTTGGATGGGTAATTTTCTGCCCGCCTGCTCCCGTACCATAAAAAATGAAAAATAAAAATACTTTGACTTGACAACTATTTTAAATGTGATATACTTTCACTGTCAAATGATTTGATGATGAAAATATTTGACATGCAAACTAGTGCAAATATACCAGCACACAAAACCGAAAATAAACACAGAAAAAGGAGAACAGAAATATGTTGGAGAAAATCAAGGAAATCGTAGCAGATCAGTTAGGAATTGACGAGGATGATATCAAATTAGAGTCAAACTTCAAGGAGGATCTTGAGGCAGATTCATTAGATCTTTTCGAGCTTGTAATGGCACTCGAGGAGGAGTACGGAGTAGAAATCCCTTCAGAGGATTTAGAGAAAATCGCAACAGTAAACGACATCATTGAGTATCTTAAGAACAAAGGTGTAGAGGCTTAAAAGACATGGAAACAAGAATAACAAAGCTTCTTGGAATCAAATATCCGGTCATTCAGGGTGGCATGGCATGGGTAGCAACCCATGAGCTTGCCAGCGCTGTGTCCAATGCAGGCGGACTTGGCATCATCGGAGCAGGCGGAGCCCCGGCTTCATGGGTAAAGGAGCAGATAGTCGCTGCAAAGAAGGAGACAGATAAGCCGTTCGGAGTCAACCTCATGCTTATGAATCCGGAGGCCGATGAGATAGCAAAAATCATCGCCGAGGAAAAGGTAAAGGTAGTCACCACCGGCGCAGGAAACCCTGCAAAGTACATGGACATGTGGAAAGAAGCAGGCGTCATCGTAATCCCTGTAGTTGCAAGCGTAGCACTCGCAAAGCTCATGGAGAGAGGCGGGGCAAGTGCAGTAATCGCCGAGGGAATGGAGTCAGGCGGACATATCGGAGCACAGACTACCATGACACTTGTGCCACAGGTTGTTGATGCAGTGAGCATCCCTGTTATCGCAGCAGGCGGAATTGCAGACAACAGAGGCTTCAATGCAGCATTTGCACTCGGTGCAGAGGCAGTCCAGATGGGCACACGCTTTGTCACCGCAAAAGAATCGATAGTACATGAAAACTATAAGCAGAAGGTCATTAAGGCCAAGGATATAGATTCCGAGGTTACAGGAATGAGCACAGGCCATCCGATCAGAGTGCTCAGAAACAAGATGACCAGACAATATCTCAAGCTGGAAAAGGAAGGAGCTCCATTTGAAGAGCTCGAAAAAATGACGCTTGGCGCACTCAGAAAAGCCGTTGTGGACGGAGATACCGTATATGGCAGCGTCATGGCAGGTCAGAGCGCAGGCCTCGTAAAGAAAGAGGAAACCTGCAAAGAAATCATTGATGATGTAGTGGGACTGAACAAATAGACAGTATTCACTTTTACATGCAAATTTAAGGATACCGGGCCGCCTGGAAAGAGTGACTTACGGTATCCTGTCAGAAATAAGGAGAAACCGAAAATGGGTAAGAGAGTATTTATGTTTCCCGGACAGGGCTCACAGTACATAGGAATGGGTAAGGAGTTTTACGATACAATGCCAAATGCAAAGGCAGTAATCGACCTTGCCAGTGAACAGACAGGCTTGGATATTCCGGCGCTTTGCTTTGAGGAAAATGACAAGCTCAACATTACAGAGTACACACAGATATGTATGCTTGCAGTTGAGGCAGCTATATATCAGGCAATCATCGACAAGGGTATCACACCTGATGTCACAGCTGGATTAAGTCTTGGGGAATATGGTGCTCTTATCGCATCAGGAGCCATGACTATGGCAGATGCATTCGCAGTTGTCAGAAAAAGAGGAATCTACATGCAGGAGGCAGTTCCTACAGGTGGAGCCATGACAGCGGTTTTAGGACTTGATCCGCAGGTCATTGAGGATATCTGCAAAAAGACAGCAGATGAGACAAATTCAGTGGTATCGGTAGCCAACTATAACTGCCCGGGACAGATTGTTATCACCGGAGAAAAGGCAGCAGTAGATGCCGCCGCAGCAGCATGCAGCGAGGCAGGCGCCAAGAGATGCGTACCGCTCAAGGTCAGCGGACCTTTCCACTCAGCAATGCTTAAGGGTGCAGGAGAAAAGCTAGCAGATGCACTTGAGAGTGTAGAAATCCACGATATCAAGGTGCCATATATCACAAACGTCACAGCAGACTATGTGAAGTCACCGGCAGATGTCAAGGATTATCTGACAAAGCAGGTTTCATCGTCAGTACGCTGGCAGCAGACCATCGAGCGCCTTATCGCAGACGGTGCAGATGAGTTCGTGGAAATCGGACCGGGACGCTCACTCAGCGGATTTATGAGAAAGATAAATAGAGACGTAAAAGTCGTAAACATAGACAAACTGGAGGATTTTGAAAAGTATGTTAACAGGTAAAAATGCCCTGGTTACAGGCGCAAGCCGTGGAATTGGAAGACAGATAGCTCTTACACTTGCCGCAGCACACGCCTTTGTAATAGTAAATTATAATGGTTCAAAGGAAAAGGCAGATGCCGTTGTTGCAGAGATAAAGGCAGCAGGCGGTGATGCAGTTTGTTATCAGTGCAATGTATCTGATTTTGACGAGTGCCAGAATATGATAACAGCGCTCATCAAGGAGTACAAGCACATAGATATCCTCGTAAACAACGCAGGAATCACAAGAGACGGTCTCATCATGAAGATGAGCGAGGCAGACTATGACGCAGTGCTCGATACAAACCTTAAGGGTGCGTTCAACACAATACGTCACATGTCACGCTATTTCTTGAAGCAGAAATCAGGAAGGATTATCAATATTTCATCAGTTTCCGGCATACTCGGAAATGCAGGACAGGCCAACTACAGCGCCAGCAAGGCAGGAGTTATAGGACTTACAAAGGCTGTAGCCAGAGAGCTTGCCAGCCGGGGAATCACAGCAAACGCAGTGGCACCGGGCTTTGTAGAGACAGAGATGACAGATGTGCTTGCCGATGCGGCAAAGGAGAATCTTTTATCACAGATTCCGCTTGGCAGACCGGGAAACACAAAGGATATCGCAAACGCAGTATTATTTTTAGCATCAGATGCAGCAGGCTACATCACAGGCCAGGTGCTGTCTGTTGACGGAGGAATGGCAATATGAGTAGAAGAGTAGTTGTAACAGGACTTGGAGCAGTAACACCAATCGGAAATAATGTGGACGATTTCTGGACATCGGTAAAGGCCGGAAAAATCGGATTTGACCACATCACAAAATTTGACACAACAGATTATAAATGTCACATTGCAGCAGAGCTTAAGGATTTTAATCCACAGGATTTTATGGATAGAAAGGCAGCAAAGAGAATGGAGCCATTCTCACAGTACGCTGTAGCTGCAGCAAAGCAGGCAATTGATGACAGCGGACTTGATATCGAAAAGGAAGATCCATACATGTTTGGATGTGCCATCGGTTCAGGTATCGGAAGTCTTCAGGCTATGGAGCGCGAGACACAAAAGCTTTATGAAAAGGGACCAAACAGAGTCAATCCTCTGCTTGTTCCGCTTATGATCTGTAACATGGCAGCAGGAAATGTTTCCATCCAGTTCGGTCTCAAGGGAAAGAGTATCAATGATGTAACAGCCTGCGCTACAGGAACAAACACAATCGGTGAGGCATACAGAAGCATCCAGTACGGTGAGGCTGACGTGATGGTAGCCGGTGGTACAGAGGGCAGTGTATGTCCTATCGGAATCGCAGGATTTACAGCACTCACAGCGCTTTCTACAGTAGATGATCCGACAAAGTGTTCACTTCCGTTTGACAAAAACAGAAGTGGCTTTGTAATGGGTGAGGGCTCAGGAGTAGTTATCCTTGAAGAGCTTGAGCATGCAAAGGCAAGAGGTGCAAAGATTTATGCAGAGGTAGTCGGATACGGCTGCTCATCGGATGCATACCATATCACATCTCCGCAGGAGGATGGCGCAGGTGCAGCAAGAGCCATGACCAATGCCATGAGCGATGCAGGTGTCACACCGGCAGATGTAAAATACATCAATGCTCACGGAACAGGCACACATCACAATGATCTCTTTGAGACAAGAGCAATCAAGCTTGCGTTCGGTGATGAGGCTGCAAATCTTAAAATCAATTCAACAAAGTCTATGATAGGACATCTGCTCGGAGCAGCGGGAGCTGTTGAGTTTATAACATGTGTGAAGGAAATCCAGGATGGATTTATACATAAGACTGTTGGCTATGAGACTCCTGATGAGGAGATTGACCTCAATTACTGCAAGGACAGCTATGAGGAGCCTGTTGAGTATGCACTGAGCAATTCACTGGGATTTGGTGGACATAATGCAAGTATTCTGCTCAAGGCTTATAAATAAATAGCTTCTGCTTTTTTAGGGGCTTCGCGCATTTAGGCTGTGAGGTCCGGTGGAGCACACAGTATATTCCTCATAAAAAATATGAAGTCAGTCACGGCATTTTGCACGGACAGGCTGTGATATGGTGTTAGCATTTCATGCTATTGGAGCGGATGGAACGCCGTGACAGTTCATATTTTTCATTCAGAACACACTGTGTGCTTCCCGGCTCCACTTTGTTGAGCGCGAAGCATGTAGATAAATAGCTTCTGCTTTTTAGGGGCTTCGCGCATTTAGGCTGTGAGGTTCGGTGGAGCACACAGTATATTCCTCATAAAAAATATGAAGTCAGTCACGGCATTTTGCACGGACAGGCTGTGATATGGTGTTAGTGCTTCATGCTATTGGAGTGGATGGAACGCCGTGACAGTTAATATTTTTTATTCAGAACACACTGTGCGCTTTCCGGCTCCACGTTGTGGAGCGCGAAGCGTGTAGATAGTTTGGAGTAAATTGAGAAAGGATAGATGTATATGTCAGTTTTGAATACGCAGCAGATTATGGATATTCTGCCGCACCGCAGTCCGTTTCTTCTCATTGATACGGTTGAGGAGCTGCAGCCGGGCGTAAAGTGTGTGGCTAAGAAGAATGTGACTATGAATGAGCCACATTTTATGGGACATTTTCCGGGGAATCCGGTGATGCCGGGAGTGCTTATTATTGAGGCTTTGGCGCAGACCGGTGCAGTTGCCATTCTTTGTCAGGATGAGTGGAAGGGTAAGACTGCATATTTTGCAGGCATTAATAATGCCAAGTTCAAGCAGAAGGTGGTTCCGGGAGATACGCTGGAGCTGACCACTGAGATTATAAAGGTTAAGGGTCCTATCGGTGTGGGCAAGGCTGTTGCCAGGGTAAACGGCAAGGTTGCCTGTATGGCGGAGCTTACATTTGCAATAGGTTAATTGCATAAGGAGACATGATGAAGTTATTCAAGAAGAAAGATAAAAATATAGAGGCTGAAGAAAATTTAGCAAAGAACGCTGAGAGCGCAAAAACAGCCGCAGATGGCAAAAATGCCGGTGCAGCACAGGAAACAAAAGAGGATGTCCCTGAGACAATCGTTTGTCCCAAGTGTGGCAAGACTGTGCTTAAATCAGTTGTAAAACAGCACAAATACGTCTGCTATGAGTGTAATTATTATTTCCGTGTGCGTGCTAAAAACAGAATCAGAATGGTTTCCGACAAGGAAGCGTTTGAGCCATGGTTTACAGAGCTTACAACAGGAAATCCTCTCAATTTCCCTGAGTATGAGGAGAAAATTGCAAAGACTCAGGAGAAAACAGGACTTTCTGAGGGCATTGTCATCGGTAAGACAAAGATTTACGGCGAGGAGACAGTGCTTGGTGTAATTGATTCAAGATTTATGATGGGAAGCATGGGTCATGTAGTTGGTGAGAAAATCACAAGCGCATTTGAGCGTGCCACAGAGGAAAGACTTCCGGTTATATTATTCTGTTGTTCAGGCGGTGCCAGAATGCAGGAGGGTATTATTTCACTGATGCAGATGGCAAAGACCTCAGCCGCAGCAAAGCGTCACTCAGAGGCAGGACTTTTATATGTGCCGGTACTCACAGATCCTACAACAGGTGGTGTGACAGCCAGCTTTGCAATGCTTGGAGATATCATTCTTGCAGAGCCAAAGGCACTTATCGGCTTTGCGGGTCCTCGTGTTATCGAGCAGACCATCGGACAGAAGCTGCCTGAGGGCTTCCAGAGGGCAGAGTTCCAGCTTGAGCACGGCTTTGTGGATATGATAGTTGAGCGTGAGGATTTAAAGAAGACTCTTTACAAGATTTTACGTGCTCACAGACCTACCACTGGCTATGCCAATTTTGACCCGCTTCACTCAGATGACAATTACGAGCCGACAGAGCTTATGAAGGAGCGCGAGGCAAAGGCTAAGCCATTTAAGGTATGGGACAAGGTCAGCGCCGCAAGACAGATTAAGAGACTTGCATCGGTTGACTATATGGACTATATCTTTGATGAGTTTATGGAGCTGCACGGAGACAGATATTTCCGCGATGACCCGGCTATCGTAGGTGGAATCGCATATTTAGACGGCCAGCCGGTCACAGTTATCGGTGTCCACAAGGGAAAAGACCTTGAAGACTGCGCAAAGAGAAACTATGGTATGCCATCACCTGAGGGCTACCGCAAGGCACTGCGCCTCATGAAGCAGGCAGAGAAATTCAACCGTCCGATCATAACCTTTGTCAATACATCAGGAGCTTATCCGGGAATGGAGGCAGAGGAAAACGGACAGGGTGAGGCAATCGCAAGAAACCTTTATGAGATGAGCGGCATCAAGGTGCCGATCCTTTGTCTCATGATAGGAGAAGGCGGAAGCGGCGGAGCTTTAGCTCTTTCTGTAGGAAATGAAGTGTGGATGATGGAAAATGCCACATACTCAATCCTTTCGCCTGAGGGTTTTGCATCTATCCTCTGGAAGGACGGAAAGCGTGCAAAGGAAGCAGCAGAGGTAATGAAGATTACAGCACACGACTTAAAGGAGCTTGATGTCGTGGATGATATAATACCTGAGTTTGGCGGAGCCGACGAGGATGCTCTTTCATCAATCGGAAACTATATGAAGGGCAACATGAAGAAATTCTTGGAAAAAGAAAGCAAATTGACAAAGGACCAGCTCTTGGAGGAAAGATACAAGCGTTTCCGCAAGTTCTAGTCCCGGAAAGGAAATTCTATGAAGATAGTTGGAACAGGAAGCAGCCTGCCACAGAGAGTGGTCTCAAACGATGACCTGGCAGCCATAATGGACACATCTGACGAGTGGATCAGCTCGCGTACAGGAATAAGAAACAGACACATTGCAACTACTGAGACAACCACCTCACTTGCCTGTGATGCAGTAAAAAGTGCGCTGCAGGATGCGGGAATTGACGGAAGTGAGATAGAATTGATAATAGCGGCAAGCGTATCCACAGACAAAATCGTTCCATCGCTCGCATGTCAGATTCAGGCTGAGATAGGTGCCGAAGGTGCAGTGGCATTTGACATAAATGCCGCATGCTCAGGCTTTTTATTCGGGCTTGCCACAGCGGATGCATATTTTAAGACCGGCAGATTTCACAAGGCAGTCGTAGTGGGAGCAGAGGTTCTTTCAAAAATAATGGACTGGAATGACAGAAGCACCTGTGTACTCTTCGGAGACGGAGCAGGAGCAGCCGTTGTGACAGACGAGGGCGATGCCTTCAAGGGCTTTGTACAGGGTTCTGACGGAAAAGGCGGTGAGGCGCTTGACGGAGACAACCGTCCAGTAGTCAATCCGTTTACCGACAATGGAAAGCAGTCTGCACTCGGTGGCTATGTCACCATGGACGGTCCTGCTGTATACAAGTTTGCGGTAAAGACAGTGCCAAAGGCTATAAATGAGCTGCTTGATGAAATCGGCTGGAGCGCAGATGATGTGGATGTCTATGTGCTGCATCAGGCCAATATCCGTATTATTGAGTCGGTTGCCAAGAGGCTTAAGCAGCCTATGGACAAATTTCCGACCAATTTACAGCAGTGTGGAAATATTTCTGCGGCAAGTGTGCCGATTTTGCTTGATAAAGTCCGCAAAGATGGTATGATAAAGCATGAGGAAAAAATAATTTTATCAGGCTTTGGAGCAGGACTTACATGGGGAGCCTGCGCCATAGAGTGGCAATAGAAAGAGGTATTTATGACGGCAGATGAAACTTTAAATGAATTATTGGTGTGTCTGTTCAAGGATTTGACAGAGATAGAGGGCAGATGTCTGATAACAGACGAATTTTCTGATATTTCTATCAACGATATGCATATAATAGAGGCAATAGGAGTCGATGAGCCAAAGCGCTCCGGCACCGTAGCCAAGCTTATGTCTATCACTCTGGGCACACTGACAAAGGCAATAGATGGTCTCACCCGCAAGGGATACGTGAACCGTATCCGTAGTGAGGAGGATAAGCGTGTGGTAAAGCTCTCACTCACCGACAAGGGAAAGAGTGCATACTATCATCATGAGCAGTTTCACCGTCATATGATAGAGCATATAAAGGACGATCTTTCGGATGACGAAATGAAAGTTCTTATAACTTCACTTGCAAAACTCTCGGATTATTTCAAGGTGGTATATTCCGATGATGAGGAGAATCAGTACCAAAACTGGGATAATATAAATGAAGATAATAAATAAAATGAATTTTTTTTATATAAAACTTTCAAAAATTACTTGATTATAGCAATAGATTTATATAAAATAAACTTGTTGATGTGAAAAATAATTTTGTAAAGGAGATATAAAAATGAGCTATGTTGATGAAGTACTCGAAGTAGTAAAGAAGAAAAACGCAGATCAGCCTGAGTTCTTACAGGCAGTAACAGAGGTTCTTGATTCTTTAAGACCTGTGATCGATGCAAATGAGGAATTATACAGAAAGAATGCGATTCTTGAGAGAATCACAGAGCCGGATCGTCAGATCATGTTCCGTGTTCCTTGGGTAGATGACAACGGACAGGTTCAGGTAAACAGAGGTTTCCGTGTACAGTTCAATAATTCCATTGGACCATACAAGGGAGGTTTAAGACTTCATCCTTCTGTAAACCTGGGTATTATCAAGTTCTTAGGTTTCGAGCAGGTATTTAAGAATTCTCTTACAACACTTCCAATCGGTGGTGGTAAAGGTGGTTCTGATTTCGATCCTAAGGGTAAATCTGACAGAGAGATCATGGCATTCTGCCAGAGCTTCATGACAGAACTTTGCAAATATATCGGAGCAGACGTTGACGTACCGGCCGGAGATATCGGAACAGGTGCAAGAGAGATCGGCTTCTTATTTGGACAGTATAAGAGAATTCGTGGATCATACGAAGGTGTGCTGACTGGTAAGGGTCTTACCTATGGTGGATCTCTTGCACGTACACAGGCTACCGGATATGGTCTGTTATATCTTACTAACGCATTATGGAAAGATCATGGTATGAGCCTTGAGGGAAGGACAGCAGCAGTTTCCGGATCTGGTAACGTTGCTATATACGCAATCGAGAAGGCACAGCAGCTCGGTGTCAAGGTTGTAACATGTTCTGATTCTACCGGATGGATTTATGATCCAAACGGAATTGATGTTGCTCTTCTTAAGGAAGTTAAGGAAGTTAAGCGTGCCCGTCTTACTGAGTATGCAGCTGCTAAGTCAACTGCTGAGTATCATGCAAAGCAGAACGGTGAGCACGGTGTATGGCAGTACAAGGTAGATCTTGCTCTTCCATGTGCGACTCAGAATGAGTTAGACATTGAGGATGCCAAGATGCTCGTTGCTAACGGTGTTACATCTGTAACAGAGGGTGCTAACATGCCTACAACTCTTGAGGCTACAAAATACCTTCAGGAGAACGGAGTACTCTTCGTAGGTGGTAAAGCTGCCAATGCAGGTGGTGTTGCTACATCAGCACTTGAGATGAGCCAGAACTCTGAGAGACTTTCATGGACATTCGAAGAGGTTGACGGAAAGCTCAAGGGTATCATGGAGACAATCTACGCTAACATCAGTGATGCTGCTAAGAGATACAATGCAACAGTTGGTGGAAAGACTGACTATGTTGCAGGTGCAAATATCGCAGGCTTTGAGAAAGTAGTTGACGCTATGCTTGCACAGGGTGTTTGCTAATCTGTAGGCACTTATTGAATAATGACTATAAAAACCCCTCCCACAGATAGAAGTCTGTGGGAGGGGTTTTGTAATAATATATAAAAGAGAAAACTAATTTATTTTTTATTAGCAAATGCTTTGATACCGCCTGCTACGAAAAGTATAGAGGCGATAATAACGCCGGACACAAGTACAATAGCGTAAACATTGGCATTCACGCAGATATTGGAAGTCCAGTCAGAAAAATTCACGGACTTTATAGTGATTTGTCTGGTGCCAAAAATTAAAAACTCGCATATGTCATCGGCAAAAGCTGTCCAAACCGAAGCTGTCAAAACTATAATTGCGGATTTTATAAATCCGTTTGCGTTTAAATATCGTGCATCAAAAAATATGAGCCAGGCTGCAAGTACAAAGACAAATGCTATAATACAGCCGGCCTTCATTCCGGCAACATCGTTTGTATGACCACACACCTCAATGATTGTGAGGAAAAGCCATAAGGTATCCCACAGCATAGTGATAAGAGCTTTTTTGTCTGACAAAGCAGGTGGAAGCTCAATTTCTCTGATGACAAACGGAAAAAGAACAATTGATAATCCAAATATAGTTGGAACAGACCAAAGCATAAATTCATTTGAACTATACATTCTGTCAACAAAAAAGAATATCAAAAGCAGAGCAAAAACACCGCAGATTATGCATTTGGTAAGTTTTTTCTGCTGTGCCATAAGTGGAACAACTGTCATTGCAGCTACAAGAAGCATAGATGCTGTTACCACCGCAAAGGTATTTAAACCACCGCCATTTGACAGACACACTATGAATGTGATGAGTATTGGGATAAGCAGTAGTCCGGCTATTATGACTCCGGTCTTGTAGGCAGCAGATTTTTCCTTTTTCTCATGCTGCTTTAATACACTGTCGGCCTCTTTTTTTATCATTGAATCAATAGAATCGTTTTTTAGCTCATTGTATGTATTTTGACATTTTTCACAAGTCTTAAGGTGTTTTTCAACAAGCCTTTTGCTTGAGGGACTGCATACATCGTCATAGTATAGTGGGAGTAAATCCTGAACTATATTGCAGGTTTCATTGGTTGATTGTGTAATTGGATTATTCATTTCTATCCATCCTTTCTTTGATTTTCAGTCTGGCTCTATGGTAGGTTACCCGTGCCCAGTTCTCTGTTTTTCAAAATATCATGCCTATTTGGGAGAATGGCAATTCACCAAATATTCTAAGCTGAAAGACCTCCTTGTAGGGCTCATCAAGCTCGTGCAGTATAAGATGAATCTGAAGAGCTGTATCTTTATTTTCTAGGCTTTTTACCATATTATCGGGTTGTTCGAGCTGCTCTTCGTCAAGCTCTGTAAATTTTGTGCTTTTTCGGCATTCGTCTATTGCCAGATTTCTTGCTATGCTGCAAAGCCAGGTCTGTTCGCTTGATTTGCCGGCATATGCCTTCTTTGCGGTCATGGCCTTATAAAAAGTATTCTGGGTAATTTCCTCAGCCTGATGTTGATTTTTTACAATTGTCATTACATATGAGTATACTTGCAAGTAATAGGAATTGTACAATTTCTCATAATCCAGAACTGTCACCTCCTTTGTTCATAGGTTAGACGTAGAAAGAATTGTTTTGTTACAAAAAATTTTAAGATTTTTAGATTATATCATAAAAGGTAGTTATAAGGCAGGTGGAAATAAGCATATATTTACAGACCAAGAGCTTTACGAAGAATACAACCTTACTGATGAAGAAATAAATATCATAGAATCAGTCATCAAAGGACGAAAATAACAATACCAATACCCTTTGTCATGTGGTAAAATAAAGAAAACCTATTATGAAATATAAGGGAGGATTGGACATGAAAATTTTGAAAAGTATTCTTAATTATATTCCATTAGCCACGTTTATCATATTTGTGGTTACTGATGGAATTATTTCTTTAACATCGGCATTAATTTTTGTTATTTCCACGATTGGTCTACTGATTAATTGGAAAAGAAAAAAACCAGCGATGAAGAATTAAGAAAATTCCAATTTTGATACCTACAATTCTTTAACACCTAACTGGTATTATAAAGTGTTACGAT
>OBVX01000508.1_pt1 | contig 21833 bp, 15 predicted proteins | sample 1495161 | NCBI WGS metagenome assembly OBVX01 (sample SAMEA2580023, study PRJEB22360) | human gut metagenome | reverse complement strand
CCTGTATGCTTTTTCTTAATACTATGAAGCTTACGCGAAATTATACCGAAACAAGGGGAATTGGGACACGGTGTCAGACCCCTGTCCCATGTCTGGGACAGGGGTCTGACACCATGTCCCAATTCCCCTTGCCGATTATGCCGGCAGATACCCCGCCGTTCTCATCTCAATCAGTGGTCCGCCTTTTTTCTCAATATAGGCTCTGGTTATAGTTACCTTTCCTATATTGTCATCCTTAGGAATCTCATACATTATATCAAGCATAAATTCCTCTATTATGGAGCGCAGTGCTCTGGCACCGGTCTTTTTCTCAAGAGCCTTCTCAGCTATAGCCTCTATCGCATCATCGTCGAACTCAAGCTTGACCTCATCGAGTTCAAGAAGCTTCTCATACTGCTTGAGTATGGCATTCTTAGGCTCCTTGAGAATCTTGACAAGCATATCCTTGTCAAGAGCATCCAGTGTGAATACAACCGGGAGACGTCCAAGAAACTCCGGTATCATGCCGTACTTTCTCAAATCCTCTATTGTTACCTGGGAAACCAGATTCTCCACATTGTCATACTTATCCTTTAAGTCTGCCATAAATCCTATTGAAGCCTGCTTGTTAAGACGCTCCTTTATGATATCCTCAAGGTCTGGAAAAGCTCCGCCGCAGATAAAGAGAATATTTCTCGTGTTCACCGTGACAAGCGGAACCATCGCATTCTTGCTGTTAGAGCCGACAGGCACCTCTATATCCGCTCCCTCTAAGAGCTTTAACATTCCCTGCTGTACGGATTCACCACTGACATCACGGCTGCGTGTCTCCTTCTTCTTGGCAATCTTATCTATCTCATCTATAAATATTATTCCCTGCTCCGCCTTCTCAACGTCATTGCCTGCGGCGGCAAGAAGCTTCGACACAACGCTCTCTATATCATCGCCGATATAGCCTGCCTCAGTGAGCGAGGTCGCGTCCGCTATAGCAAGAGGCACATTTAAAAGCCTTGCAAGAGTCTTTACAAGGTAAGTCTTACCGCTTCCCGTAGGTCCAATCATAAGCATATTTGACTTCTCTATCTCTATAGAATCCATCGTGTCTGTCGCAACTCTCTTGTAATGGTTGTAAACAGCGACGGAGATAACCTTCTTAGCGTACTCCTGACCAATGACATACTCATCAAGCTTCTCCTTAATCTTGTGAGGTGCCGGAATATCCTTGAGGTTGATGAGAGGAACCTTCTTCTCACCCTCCTTCTTTTTCTTAATCTTCTGCTTCTGCGGTATATCACCCATTAAATCAGACATATTCATGAAGTGGATTCCCGGCATATCCTTTGAGAGCTTCATCATCTCATCATAGTTGAAATCACCCTTCATTATTGTGTCCATTGAACGCTGCATGCAGTCCGGACATACATACATTCCCATGCCCATCTGTATCATCTTGCCTGCCTTGCTCTCGGGGCGGCGGCAGATAGAACATATTTTTTCATATTCATCATCATTACTTTGATTGGAATTACTCGGGTTTCCCATGCTCTGATTGTTCTCAGAATTTATCTTTGTTTCATCTTTATCTATATTATTTCTATCTTCTGCCATATCTTACTCCTTCTTTTCCCTCCATATTGGTATCAGCAACTATATAAATCGGTCTGTCCTTCACCTCAAGATATGTCTTGGCAAGGTACTGTCCAAAAATTCCCATGAAAAACAGCTGTAATCCGCCCAGAAAAGTTATTATGCATGTCATGGATGCCCATCCTGCAACCGGATCCCCGAAAATAAATTTTCTTACCACAATAAAGATTACTGCCACAAATGCAATAAAACAGAATAGCAGACCAATAAACGATGCAAATACAAGCGGTGTTGTCGAAAATGCAACTATCCCCTCAATACTGTATTTGAATAATGACCAGAAATTCCACTTCGTCTGCCCTGCCACACGCTCAACATTCTCGTAGGCAATCCACTTCGTCTTAAATCCTACCCAGCCGAACATGCCCTTTGAGAATCGATTATATTCCCTGCAGTTAAGAAGTGCGTCAACGAACTTTCTGTTCATCAGCCTGAAGTCTCTTGCGCCATCCACAACCTCGGTTGTCGACATTCTGCCCATGAGCTTATAAAACATCCGTGCAAAAAAAGACCTTATAGGAGGCTCTCCTTTACGTGTAACACGCCTTGCCGCAGCACAGTCATAGCCCTCCTTCGTCACAGCCTCGTACATATCAATCAAAAATTCCGGCGGGTCCTGCAGGTCTGCATCCATAATCGCCACGTAGTCCCCATCCGCATATGTAAGTCCCGCATACATTCCCGCCTCTTTTCCAAAGTTCCTTGAAAAGGAAACATATTTAATATAAGGACGCGTCTGTGCTATAGCCTTCATCACCTCAAGTGTCTTATCCCTTGAGCCATCGTTAACTAACACAACCTGAAAGTCTGCATAATCCATCTTAGCTATTATTCCATCCAAAACCTCAATAAACTTAGGTAATGCCTCGCTCTCGTTATAGCATGGCACTACAATCGAAATTAAATCGTTCATAAATCTCCTCGCATAGCAGCATACTGAGTTGCTTCAACTATTTATACAGTATACACAATATACCCTATTAATGCAAGAAAAAGCAGAGACAGGTAGATACACTGCCGATATATCCTGCCTGTCTCCGCTTTACGTTTTTATAAATCTGCTTTCTGTTATTTATTGCTTACCTGTGGCTTCTCTGTAAGGGTTAAAGTAGTTGTATATTCTGTAAACGAGCCATTCTCAAGACGTGAGTACACAACCTCAACCTGCTCACCTACCTGATAATATCTCATAAGGTTTACAAGTGTCTCCCATGAATCGACATCCTTGCCATCGAAGCTTGTGATAACATCATTTACCTGAAGTCCTGCCCTCTCTGCCGCAGAATCCTCTGTTACGCTTCTGATAAGGACACCTACAGGCCAGCCGTAGGTCTGTGAAATCTCAGATGTAACCGAGCTTCCTGAGACACCTATATAACCTCTCTCGTCATTGTCAAGTGCAACTCTCGTCGTCTGTGTTGAAAGGTCATCAATTATATCCTTGACAGACTCAATCGCGATGGCATAGCCCATACCTTCTACCTTGGTATCCGACATCTTTACGGAATTGATACCTATAACCTCTCCGTTAGAATTGAATAACGCACCTCCACTGTTACCCGGGTTGATAGCTGCATCTGTCTGAATAAGATTATCATATACAACATTGTCAACTGTAAGTCTCTTGCCAACAGCACTTACAATACCTGTTGTGACTGATATACCATAACCTGCTGCATTACCTATGGCTATTGCAGCCTCGTCGACATCCGATGATGAGCCAAGCTTAGCAATTGAAATAGCGCTCATTGTGTCGGCGCTTATATCGTCAAGCTTAACAGCAACCACTGCAAGGTCACTGTCTGTCTTCATTCCCTTTACAACGGCGTCAACCTCGGTATTATCACCGAATGTAACCTTGAGATTGTTTACATTCTCGACTACATGTGCATTCGTAACGATAAGAAGCTCTGTATCGTTCGCTCCGATAATAATACCCGAACCGCTCACACCTGCCTCATAGGACTGATTGTTAAAGCCTCCCCAGAAGCCAAAATTATAGGAGTTGTTTGTTACGGTCTGTGTGCCGCTGATTGCAACAACCGAGCTTATGACATTCTTAACAATGCCTGAAACATCAATGACATTCACACCTGAATTGACGGAATCGGATGAAACACTCGCAAGTGTCGAGCCGTTTGCCACTGTGCCATCGCTCAAGGATGCGAGATAACTTTTATTGAGTTCCTTTGCAATCTGGCTTAACTGTTCGTCTGTCAGCTCGTTATTAGACTTAGTCGGGAAATTTACATATCCTGCATACATTGCACCGTAGCAGGAGGCACCTGCAACCGCACCAATTACAACTGCGCATGCAACACCTCTTACTGCCCTGAATAAGAAACCATGAGGCTTTTTCTCTTTCTTTGCCTTAGTCTTTTTCTCTTTTCTGTCATTGCCATCATTGTTGTTGACATTTTCATTGTTCATGCCATACATGGCGCTGTAGGCTGACTGATTACTGTACTGATTACGGCTATAGTCTGTCTGGTATGTCTCATGTGCTGACTCACCTGTCTGTGCCTCACTATATGTGCTGCCATATACCTGCTCGCCGGAAGCTGTCCTAGTCTCCACAGCACTCTGTGCAGCATTCTCACTGCTTACATCAGCGTTCTCCACAGCATTATTATTTTCGCCATTCATATTGTTAAATCCATATTCATTGTTATCCATAGCTCTTACCTCCATATTCATCATGAGGGAATCTTATTTTCTTTACTTATTTCTTCATTTCCCTCTCTTTTATGAGTACAATATAACAACGAATTGTGTTCTTTTTGTGATAAAAAAGTGAATGAATTGAGAAATCTTTTCACAATCCACCCACTCTTTTGAATTTCTATTAGTCTGCTATTCCTTAAAGCTTAAAAAACTCTATATCATCCATCATATCTTTATCAGCCTTCTGCATCATTCTGGTACTCAGCTCAGTATCATTGCAGGTCTGAGCGACAGTATGGCAGTTTGCACTGGCCTCCTGTGCGGATGCTCCAAGCTCCTCAGCTATCGCACCAAGGTTACTTGTTGCTGTTACAAGATGTGACTTTATATTTTCAAGAATGTCTGTCACATTCTTGATATCATATATATTGTCAAGGCTATTAGTCACTGCATCAGACAGAATTGCAAACTGCTGTTGTGTATCAGAAATATTCTGCTGTTCCTCCTCAGTTGTTCTGACAACCTTATTCGCATAATCAACAGTCACTTCACTGAGTTTAACCACCTTTTCAATAATCTGCTTTATCTCCTGTGCGCTTTCCGCAGTTGAATCAGAAAGATGTCTTATCTCCTCTGCGACCACAGCAAAGCCCTTACCAGCCTCACCGGCACGCGCTGCCTCAATACTTGCATTAAGTGAAAGCAGATTAGTCTGGCTTGAAATCTCTTCAATAACAGAAACACATTTACTAATCTCATCAATTGCCAGATTGGTCTCCTGTATCTTCTCCGCAATTCCATCTACTGCATCCACTGATGATTGTGCTGCTGCCATTACAATGCTCATCTGTGCTGCCGCATTCTCATTATTTGTTTTAATCAAACCGGCACTCTTATCAAGTTCTGCAACGTTCTTGAACAATATATCTATTTTATCGCTCAGCGTAATCGTCTGCTCTGTAATATCCTGGGCATTTTGTGCAACATTCTGCGATGTCTGGGATATCTCTGATATAGCAGTGTTAATCTGATTTACTTTATCAGTGTTATCCACTGTCTTTGCCCTGACATCATCAATAGAATCCTTAAGTACCAATGAAGCATTTTTCACCGCTCCTAAGGCTCCCCTGAGAGCACCCTTAAAGTCCGTGGCAGAATCCCTTATATTACGGCTCTCTGTTACCACCGTCCTGACATCTGTATTAACATCAGTGTTCCCCTTGGATAATGCCTCAATTACATTAACCATCTTTTTAAGTGGTTTTACAATCAATTTGGATATAATAAAAGCAAGTGCAGAGAAAAACAATATAAGAACACCAGCGCTTATAACCATTATATTTAAATTTCTTTTCGTATTAGTCAATATTTCCCTCTCATCAGTTGTAAATACTGCCACATAATGCTGCTCTTCGCCGACATAATATGCTGCATGTTTTTTAACACCATTGTAAACATATGATATTGTTCCGGTATTTTTACTATCCGCATTTCCCAGATTTGCAAGTACCTCAAGCAATGCCTCATTCTCGGACATCCCGCCTACTTTTCCACTATCCGGATGATAAAGAATAGTTCCCTGATTATCCACAACATATGTATATGCTGATTCCAGTCCTATATTATCAGCATTATCCAATGGTCTTATGTTATCATGCACATATGTTCCTGCACCTACATAGCCTAACGGAACATTTCCATCCATTACAGGCATATACATTGACATAATGAGCTGCCCCGAAGCAGGTGAATTTATAATTCCTACATTATATACCCCATCACTTGACAGCATCGAATCCTGCAGTTGTTTAAGTCTGTCCCCTTCTCTCATAACTCTTCCAACTACAGAGTCTGTCGGATGCGACAAAACCTTTGATTCCCAACTGGCAAGATATATGCCTTCCCATCCGTCCAGCTGGCCGAAATAATTCTTAGTATACTCCTGTACTTTTTCGCCAAGTTCAGTATCATCCTGATTTTTCAGATAGCTTATCACATCCGGATTGGATGCAAATGTTCTCATTATCGTCTTGGCTGTCTCCGTTGTGTTATCATATGCAATACCCATTTCAGTAATATAAGATACCATTGAATTATTCATGGAATCTCTTATTTCCCTGGATGTCATATTATACATCACAATGCTTAAGCTTATCGACACTGTTATTGTCGGAACAAGAACCAACAACAATAATATCGTGTAAAAACTTATCGTCCTGCTCTTCATACTTCAAGAATCCCTCCAATTTTTATATGGTTCTGTCTTTTTTATATTTATAACTTACATATCAAAATCTATCTTCAAATAACACATTATGTTTCATTATCCTCCATATTTTTTCTGCATACTTACTAAAATCGTCTTGATATATAAGATTATTTTTGCTAATTATTATACCATAATCTTCAAAAAAAACAACCAAAAATGCAGAACCACAGGTGCCCCGCCTGAAAGCAACACATAGCAAAAAAAAGTTCAGTCCATCACCCAAGGGTAATGGATTGAACTTTAATTTCATAAAATTCTGCCCTAATCCGGACAGTTATATTTTATTTGTCAATGATATTCGCAATCCGCTTCGCTGCCTGCTCATATAAAAATGATGCTTCGCATCTCTTTTATTTTATAAATGGAGAACTCTCTCCCTGATTTCCTGCGTTCTTCCCTGATTCCAGAACTGTGTGCCTATATATCCGCAGGTACGGCGCGCCACATTGAGTGTATTCTCATCCCTGTTTCCGCATTGTGGGCACTCCCAGACAATCTTCTTGTCATCGTCCACCACAGTCTGTATCTCTCCTGAGAATCCGCACTTCTGGCAGTAGTCACTCTTGGTATTAAGCTCCGCATACATGATATTCTCATATATGAACTTGATAACCTCAAGCACAGCCGGTATATTATGCTGCATGTTCGGAACCTCGACATAGCTGACTGCTCCGCCTGTGGAGAGTGCCTGGAACTTGGACTCAAATGCAAGCTTCGAGAATGCATCAATAGGCTCCGTCACATGTACATGATAGCTGTTGGTTATATAGCCCTTATCCGTTATCCCCGGTATAATGCCGAATCTTTTCTGTAAGCATTTGGCAAACTTGTAGGTGGTGCTCTCGATAGGTGAACCGTAGGTGCTGAATGCTATATTGGTCTTATCAGTCCACTCTGCACATTTGTCATTCATATATTTCATGACTGAGATTGCAAATGGCGTTGCCTCCGGATTCGTATGTGAAAGTCCCGTCATATACTTCACACACTCATAAAGCCCCGCATAACCAAGTGAGATTGTAGAATAACCTCCGTAGAGAAGCTTATCTATCTTCTCACCCTTCTTAAGGCGGGCAAGTGCTCCGTTCTGCCAGAGAATCGGTGCAACATCGGAAACAGTACCCTTAAGTCTGTTATGACGGCACATGAGCGCACGATAGCACAGCTCAAGCCTTTCGTCAAATATCTCCCAGAACTTATTATAATCTCCACCCGAGGAAAGTGCCACATCAACGAGGTTAATTGTGACAACCCCCTGATTAAATCTTCCGTAGAACTTATAGCTGCCATTCTCATCCTTCCATGGATTGAGAGCACTTCTGCAGCCCATAACAGGGAAGCAGTTTCCCTCCTTAAGCTCCTTCATCTTCTTCTCTGATATGTAATCAGGAACAAGCCTCTTTGCCGAGCATCTGGCTGAAAGCTCTGTGAGGTAAAAATACCTGGAATCCTCTGTTATATTATCATCCTCAAGCACATATATGAGCTTAGGAAATGCCGGTGTAACCCACACTCCCGCTTCATTCTTGACACCCTGAAGGCGCTGCTTAAGAGTCTCCTCTATAATCATGGCAAGGTCTGCTTTTTCCTGCTCATTCTTCGCCTCATTAAGGTACATGAACACCGTGAGGAATGGTGCCTGTCCATTGGTGGTCATGAGTGTGATTACCTGGTACTGGATTGTCTGGACACCCTTGGTAATCTCTTTCTTAAGTCTTGTCTCAACTATTTCCGCAATCTTTTCATCGGAGGGAGTGCAGCCTAACAGTTCAAGCTCTTCCATCACATCCTTGCGGATCTTCTCTCGTGATATATTGACAAACGGGGCAAGATGTGCAAGTGATATGCTCTGTCCTCCATACTGGCTTGATGCCACCTGCGCTATAATCTGTGTGGCAATATTACATGCTGTTGAAAAACTATGTGGTTTCTCAATAAGAGTCTCGCTTATAACCGTTCCATTCTGGAGCATATCCTCAAGATTGACCAGATCACAGTTATGCATGTGCTGTGCATAGTAGTCCGAATCATGGAAATGTATTATTCCCTGCTCATCCGCCTCCACAACCTCAGTAGGAAGAAGAAGCCTTCTTGTGATATCCTTGCTCACCTCTCCTGCCATGTAATCTCTCTGAACACTGTTTACAGCCGGATTCTTGTTGGAGTTCTCCTGCTTAACCTCTTCATTATTATATTCAATCAGTGAAAGGATTCTCGTATCCGTAGTATTGGCTTTTCTCACCAAGGAGCGCTTATAACGATAGCGGACATAGTCTCTTGCAACGTCAAATGCTCCTGTGGACATTATCTGGTTCTCCACCATATCCTGTATCTCTTCTACCGATACAGCCCTGTTAAGCTTGTTGCACTTGTACTCAACATAGTCTGCTATATCCGATATCTGCTCCTTACTAAGAGGTGAATTATCCACAGCAGCATTAGCCTTCGTGATGGCCGCCACTATCTTACTGACGTCAAAGCCCTCTTCCGAGCCATTTCTCTTAATAATCTTCATTGAAACCCTCCCAAACTTATAACCACAATATATTGTGTCTCCATAACGTACATGCTACATTATGCAGTGTATACACTGAAATGTCAATACGGAATAATGTACTATTTTTCATTCCTTATTTTCTCATTTACAAATGCCCGCTTCATCCTTTTGACCATGCTTATTATAAGAGGAATGACCATAACCGCCCATACTATAGGCTCTGAAACGATTATACCCCAATATCCTATTACCGGTGTCAGAAGCATGGCAATCAGTACTTTTCCAACAAGCTCAAGCCCGCTCGAAAAAATAGGTGTGATATGGTCACCCATGCCCTGAAGACTGTTTCTTAGTATTGTTATAGTAGGCACAAGCAGATAAAAGCATGTATCAAAGCGCTGATACAGGCAGGCTGTGTCTATAACCTCCCTTATATTGGTATCAGTGATGGCAACAATCAGATACGGACATACCGTATAGCTCGCAATCAGCACAATAACACACCAGATATAAGAGCAGCCTAACGATACCTTAAGTCCCGCGCGTATTCTGTCATACCTTCCGGCACCATAGTTCTGGCCACTGTAGGTAGCCATGGTTGTACCAAGCACACTGAACGGAAGCATATACAGGTTCGTGAGCTTTCTGGTGGCCGCGTGTGCCACTATGGTGTTCGTTCCCAATGTATTTATAGCCGTCTGCAATGACAGCGTACCGAATGAGACAAGTGAGTTCATAAGCCCCATCGACAAGCCGCCTTCAAGCATCGGTTTCAAAAATTCCTTCTTAGGCACAAAATCCTTTATATTAAAATGCAGAAACGCATACTTTTTCCATGTATATCCAAAGCACAGCACAGCCGAAACAGCCTGTGACACAACGGTAGCCACGGCGGCTCCCCTCACGCCCATGTCCATATACTTCACGCACAGTATATCCAGTACCACATTGAGCACTGCGGAGATTATGAGAAAAATGAGCGGCGTGTACGCATCACCTATGGCTCTTAGATTTGCGGCAAGCACATTGTATATAATCGAAAAGAACAGTCCCACTATGATAACCGTGATATATGCAACAGACGCCTCCCTGTGCTCGTCCATCACATTCATCCAGTCCAGAAGTCCATCCATAAAAATAAGACTTCCCGCCACAACTATAGCAGTAACAACAAGTCCCATTAAAATTGACAGTGCAAACACTTTTCTCGATTTATTCTTATCCCCGCTCCCAAAATGCTGTGCCATGATGACCGCAAAGCCATTCGCAAGCCCGACAATGAATCCTACAAGCAGGTCATTCAATGTGCTTATTGAACCGACCGCGGCAAGCGCATCATTTCCAAGATAAGTTCCAACTATACGTGTGTCGGCAAGATTATAGGCAAGGTTAAAAAGATTCCCAATCAGAATCGGAAGTGCAAAATACAGTATTATCCTCGCCGGCTTTCCATGTGTTAAATCCTTCATGTGGGTTTTAATTACCTCTTTTTGTAAATCATATTAGGTAATTGCGAAACGCAGTGTATGCCAGCCGTACGCTGTGTAATTTTACCAGTACACAGCTGTTTACCGGCAGATTTGCGTTTGGCAATTACATTTGTAAGTTATATTATACATATCCCTTGGCATTATATGAGGCTGACATATTATAAATATGCCAGCCTCACATCAGGTATAAATCATTATCAATCAAATGCAGCTTTTACAGACAGATATCCGTCTATTCGCCTGTGACTACCTTCATAACAGCATCCGATAATGCTGCAAGCTTAGTCTGTGCATCATCGAAGCTTGTGCCCTTAACGCCCATGTAGAACTTAACCTTAGGCTCTGTTCCCGATGGTCTTGCACAGCACCATGCCCCATCATTGAGGTCATAATAGAGAACATTGGACTTAGGAAGACCTGTAGGCTTCTTCTCGCCTGTCTTCATGTCAACAATCACATCCCTGTCATAATCTCTCGCCGAAAGCACAGTGAAGTCACCGAACTTCTCAGGAGTGTGCTCACGAAGATTATCAAGCATCTCCTTAATCTTAGCTACACCCTCAACGCCCTTGAGTGTGATTGACTTAAGTCCTTCTCTGTAATAGCCGTATTTCTCATAGATATTGACCATCTGATCCCAGAGAGTAAGTCCCTGCTTCTTGTAGTATGCTGCTGCCTCACACAGAGCCATAACAGCAACGATGGCATCCTTATCCCTTGCATGTGTTCCGACAAGACAGCCATAGCTCTCCTCGAAGCCGAACATATACTCATAGGTATGCTGCTGCTCGAAGAACTTGATCTGCTCTCCGATATACTTAAAGCCTGTCAAAACCTCTATAAGCTTGAGGTTGTACTCCTTGGCAACTGCATCAGCCATATTGGTTGAAACGATAGTCTTAACCAGTGCGCCGTTAGCCGGGATAAGTCCCTTAGCCTTCTTCTGTGAGAGAAGATACTCTGCTATAAGCATACCTGACATATTACCTGTAAATGACACATACTCGCCTGTCTTGGAATCCTTAGCGTATACACCAAGCCTGTCCGCATCAGGGTCTGTTGCAAGGACAACATCTGCATTCTTCTCCTTGGCAAGCTTGAGCGCAAGTGTGAATGCTGCCGGGTCCTCAGGGTTAGGGTAGCTTACTGTAGGGAAGTTTCCATCAGGAAGCTCCTGCTCAGGAACAACATACACATTCTCAAAACCGATTTCCTTCAAAACTCTTCTCGCCGGAATGTTACCTGTACCGTGAAGAGGTGTATAGACGATAGTCATTGTCTTACCCATCTCCTTGATTACATCAGGGTTGACAATCTGCTTCTTGAGCTCTGCAATGTATGCATCATCAAGGTCGGAGCCGATTACATTGTAAAGTCCTGCTGCCTTAGCAGTCTCCTTGTCCATAGTCTTAACCGTATTGAAATCAGTGACATTAAGTACTTCCGTTATAATCTGCTTGTCCTTAGGTGCTGTAATCTGTGCACCGTCCTCCCAGTATACCTTGTAGCCGTTATACTCAGGTGGATTGTGGCTGGCTGTTACAACGATACCTGCCGTACATCCTAAATATCTTACTGCAAATGAAAGCTCCGGTGTCGGGCGGAGTGATGGGAATATGTAAGCCTTGATTCCGTTAGCGGCAAGGCAAAGTGCAGCCTCGTCTGAGAACTCAGGTGACATTCTTCTTGAATCGAATGCAATGGCAACACCCTTATCCTGTGCGCCCTCCTTGATAATGAAGTTCGCAAGTCCCTGTGTAGCCCTTCTTACTGTATAGACGTTCATTCTGTTAGTACCGTATCCGATAACTCCTCTGAGACCACCGGTTCCAAACTCCAGATCCTTGTAAAATCTGTCCTCAATCTCCTTCTCATTACCTGCGATGGACTTAAGCTCCTCTCTGACCGACTCGTCAAAGTAAGGATTCTCACACCACTGCCTGTAGGTATCCATGTATGACATGCTATCTCCTTCCTGCACCCCCAATAGATGCATACGAAACATTTCCGCGGTTCTCATTTTTCTACAGTACCGGACGCGTCCCGCGCGCCATCAGTATAAAAAATCCACGGATTGTATTTATTTTAACATATCCGTGGACGCTTATCAAGACATAATCAGCCGACCATATCCGATTATATTTTCACTAAGAATCTGTAGGTGCTGCCGGCTCCCAGGGCTTCGTATATATCACATAACACTCTTCTGCTGTATATACATATATACATCCTCAAGAGTTATATTGTCATCAACCCTTACTGCCGCATCAGGAAGCTTATCTCCCACTATCCTGTACGCTCTTCCGTTCATACGTTGGACAATCGTCCCATAAGGATATATTTTTCTTATCTCATCCAGTCCGTCACCGTCAAAATATATTTCCCCTACCTTATCCGATATCATATTTATAAGCTCTAACGGTGAACCCGTTATTTCCATTCTCCCATTCTCAAGGAACAGAACCTCGTCCGCTATTGATTCAATATCACTGATAATATGTGTTGTTAAAAGAATGATTCTGTTATCCGATAGGGATGAAATATAATTCCTGACCGCTATTCTCTCCTTGGGGTCAAGCCCTGCCGTGGGTTCATCCAGAAGAAGCACCTGCGGATTTCCGATGAGTGCCTGTGCAAGCAGGATTCTCTGTTTCATTCCTCCTGAGAACTTTCCCATCTTATCATATCGATACTGCTTAAGATTCAACGCATTCAGAAGCTCCTCAATCTGCGGCGCAGCCTCGCGTCTTTTGACGTCCTTTAAATCAGCTATATAATACAAAAATGACTGAGCCGTCATATCCTTGTAGATATCCTGTTGCTGTGGCATATAACCAAGCTTCTTTCTGAAATTTCTCTTTAACGCAGTTATACTTTCGCCGTCAAAGATTATCTCTCCGCTGTCCGCCTTTATGTAGTCGGCAATAAGCTTAATAAAAGTGCTTTTTCCCGCTCCGTTCACACCAAGCACGCCATATATTCCCGGTGTGAACACATAATTTACACCTTTCAAAACCTCTTTTTTTCCGTATGACTTTTTAAGTTCATTTATAGCCAGTTCCATGTAATCACTCCCATCTTCTGCACCACATTCTGCCACCTGCCGCTGCCATTACCACCGTCACCAATGTGAATCCGGCAAGCATGGAGATAAGCCATACTTTACTGAATGCAAGCAGTACTGCCATCACCGCTGTTCCAACCGCAGGTATCACCCCTGCCTGGGCTTTTTGCCCGAATCTTATTGAAAATGCAGCAGCACACAGACATACCGCTATACCCGCCGCCAGTCTCTCAAATATCAGCAGCACTGCATATCCCTTTATGCTTCCCGTATATCTTGAATCACCCATAAAACTTAGATTCATTGCCGATGCCCCGGAAAACGGCATATCATACCAACTCAGCACTCTGGCAATATCATATCCATACACTAAAAGAAACATTATGACTGTCAATGTCAGGCATACCAATATTCTCCTGGCATACAGCCATGTTCCTCCTTTTTTCATCATGTAGAACAATTCCCCGGAATTTAATGCTCTCTCATAGGCAAAATAATCAACCACTACTACCCATATCGCTACCGTGAATAGTATTCCTATTATAAGTTCTCTTTTAATACTGCCTTTTCCAATAGCGTTATTATAACCGTTCTCAGGTATGACCACCGCCTGTATTCCATATACTGCTTCAATCTCTTCGAGATAGCTGAGCTTATTCTGCAGTCTGAGCTTTACATTCTTCTTATTTTCAACCTCCATATATCTGATATATATACTCATGTACTCATCTTCTGTTATCTCACCTGTGGCAAGCCTAGAATCAGCAGTGCTCATATCGTCCAATATCTGTGTTATCTGCGCATCCAGTTCTTCATATTTCTCCCTTAAGCCGGCTACGCCCTTCTCACCTATCTCCATAAACATATTATCATCTCTAAGCTGATTATCTCCGATATGTACTTTACTGTCATTTATAAAGCATATTGCGGTTACATAAAAAAACAGACCGATTACAAGTGCTTTTCTTGTTATGAGAGGCTTATACAGCTCCTTAATGAATACTGTGCTCTTTGAGGAGATTTCATGTAACTTCTTGGCAAGCCGTCCCTTTATTCCCGAAGGATACTCTTCAACAGGCTTTCTGTACGTCTCCATCAACACGCCGGCTATCGAAAAGGCGGTTATCAATATTGCCGAACACACAACGATAACTCCGATGAAGCTGAATGGTACTCCGAAAATATCCGCATTGGCATACCTTGTATTAAGTCCCGGAACGTATAATAAATTTACAACATTTATTTTTCTTAACAATTCCCATCTGCTCTTCGGTTCAATATTGACATACAGGAGCACCTCCACTCCCATAAGCATGCACAGCGCAATAATTCCAAGGCTTGAAGCATTGCAACTGTTTAAAAATACCCACAAGACCAGTGAAAGCATATATACGATAATAAATAGCTGTACATAATTAATCAGAATATATTCTCCACGGCTCACGGCAAAGGTATAATCCTTGAACAGCTCCGTGCTCTGTATGGGAGCACTCAAATCACATGCACCGTACACCGCAAAGGCTTCCAAAAATACCACTGCATAGATAACTGCACTTACAAGCAATTGCATAACGAAAAGCTGTACCAGATGGCTGATTCCCAATCTGCCTCTGCCATCAGGACAATAGTACGTTATATTGCGGCTTTTAGATGAATTGAACTCCACCATCATCATAACTACTGCAAGCATGGCAGCAGCTATAAAATAATACAATGCTTTATATCCAAAAAATGCTTCCATTCCTCTATCATTGTCAAATATAAGCACAGTATCTTTGATTCTCTGGTAATCCTGCATTGTCCTGATAATATTCTTAAGTCTGTAGCCACCCTGCGTGGCAAAGAGCTTACGCCTGCTCATCGTTTCCGCATTGGAGATTATGCTGTCCACATAAGCCTCATATCCGCTGAGATATTCAAGCTTGTCACATACCATGCGCAGAACCTTATCCGAATAATTATTCTTCCAGTCCTCCAATGCCATGTTATATGTTGTCGCAAAATCGGTTCCACCGTATACATCAATGTATGTTTCCAAAGCTTTCCTGCTATCATGAAGCCCTGTAAAGCCTGTGTCTTCTACCTGCCTGAAAAGGAACATACCTGCGCACACAATCAGAATAGATACAAGTATTATTATATTTTTTCTATTTATTATCGTCTTATATCTATCCATAATATCTCCCTTTTTACTGCCCCGTAATACTCATCTGAAACAATGTCCAGCCATCAACAGTCTCTATATCAGCCATCTGAATATACGCATATATCATCCCTCTGTCACCGGCAAGTCCACGTGCAAATATATACTCTTCATTTCCAAAGAACAAATTATCGTAACGTGAGAAGCCGTTTATCTGCCTTACCAAATTTCCATCATTGTCAATTACATATACGCTTGGCATTTTACCACTATCTGAATGTATTACAGACAATAAATCTGTCATTATTATATAATTGCCAATACACCTCATATCAAATAGATTGTACCCTTCTGGACTCTCATATAGCTTTTTCTCTTTGCCATCCTTCATATCCCTTCTGTACAGACCATCATTGATACGGTAAAAATAACAATATCTCTCATCCTTTGAGAAACAGTAACCACTAAAATTTCCCAAATCAATATATTCTGTCTTATTAGTGTCAAAATCATACGCAACAAGTCTTGTGCCCTGCGTACTGTCTTCCATATTCTCAGTATTATAGATATATTCCTTCATATATAATCCTGAAGAATACCACTGCAGCTCCTCCTCAAGCATGTATGCCTCATCCATATTCTCATATACCATCTCATCAACTTTACCATCAAGACTTCTCTTTCTGATAAATGTATTCTGTCCGTTCTCAATATAGGTACAGATTATATACACATTGTCATCCCTAAAGTAAAGATAATATGTGTTAGCTCCACCATAATCCCAATCTCCTATTTCAAACAGCTTTTCTCTATTACTTCCGTCTGTGTCCATTCTGTATAACCATGTATATCCGCCGCTATTCTTGACAAGATACAACTTATCTGCATAGTACCATATACCTCCCCTGTATTCTGTCCATCCAAGAACTGCTGTGCAGCTCTCATCATTATGTTGGCATTCCGGTTTACTGCACACAGGATACTGCTCATGTGTTTCCTTGTCAAAATAATAGATTTTCTCCACAGAAGGAGAACAGTTAAAATCTCCCAGCCTATAATAAAAACCATCCTGGCTTGCCGTAAATTCATTAAGTCTCCATACCGGCTGCGTTTCCTCATAATTATTCTGTGTGCCGTCCCCTGTGGTGCCACTGGGTGAGCTATCATTTTTTGAACAGGCTGATAATATTAATACAATCATTGTAAGCAACACAACTCTCTTCATTTTCCCCATACTATTTTAATTAACCGGATTATCACCTATAGTGGGTAAATGATAATCCGGTTTTCTCCTTTCATCGCATAAAATTTTATTTAATAGTCATCATATTCTACTCTTGTACTATAAGATTTATAGTACAATCTCCACTATACCCTGACACCTCAAACTTTGCTTGTGCATAAGTTACCACAAATTTCCAATTGTCACTAAATGAGCAGGCAGATGTTTGATATGCATCATGCCTATACGCCGAATAATCATTAACCCCATACACATACCCTTGCACCTGAAAATCCGATGTTTCAGATGAACTAGCATTCAAACTCGTTCGCGCTCCATTAGCAGTCAGCGAAGCCGTTACACTTGCCTCTCCAGCATCATCCCTGCCTATCTCTGTTTTATTCATTGCATAACAGATATCTGCCATGCCATTGCGTAAAAATATCACTGTAATAATACAAGCTGCCATAAGCTTCATAATTTTTCTATTCATTCCTAATCCTCCAACAATTGATTATATTAAAAAAATATCATATTTCACACAACTATTTGATTTTAAAAAACACATTTCTTTGTCCGCTGTATCCCTGTACTATAGATGATTCTAAAACTGCTCTGCTTGCAATATTTCCAAAATCAATAATCAGCAGGCTGTAAATTATTGAACCATCCTCTTTCCATATTAATGTACCCGAATCATCTATCAAATTTTCTGTCATTGTGCCTATTGAGCGAAAATACATCTGCCCCGTATAGCCTGATGGCTTATATGGTGTTGGGTTGTTACCATTATTTAATTGTATAGCCAATTGGCATGCCGACCTCCATGCTGCATTTTCTTCGTGCTCATGAAAATCCAGTCGTATATTTTCCCCCTTATCCACCACTCCATTTCCATTGGTGTCATTATGCTGCATATCACCCGCAAATTCATTATTGTATGTAACAATACCTATTGCCGTTGTCCTGCCTTCATATCCGGCATCCATCCTGGACTTAATGCACCATGCAACACCCTGCTGGTCTGGTATATACGCTGAGGATTCACAATATAATACCTTGGCTATATAATCTATTGTCGCGTCCGCATTATCAGCTAAACTCATAACAGCATTATTTCCGGTAATATCGGCACCAACCGTGTATCTCTTACAATATATTTCAATCGAATCTCCATGCAACTCATACAACTGCTCTGCTTTCTCGTCACTTATACCGTCAATGTATCTTCCGTCTGCCTGTGCATAATATCTTTCTGACCAGTACCAGCCTGTTTCAACATCCAGATATTTCTGTGTATATCTGAACGGATTGATATTACCTACGAATGTACTATCATCGCTCTTTTCAACCCACATTCCATTCTCATCAATTCCTAATACATTCTCACATACTCCATAATTGTATGTATATCTAACCACTTCATTACCTTCGGAAGCAATTCCTATTATCGCCCCTGCATCATCATGCTCATACTCGTATACATATTCTACACCATCATATGTAAAACCATATAGCCTCATTCTCCCTGTTACTTGGTTATACACATAACTGTATTCAATCACAGTATCTTCTTTCTTCTCAGAAAGCAAATATCCATCTGCGCTGTACTCATATGTTACCAATAATCCATCCGAACTTTTACTAATTCTATGACCATCATCATCATAACTATATATGTATATTATTCCATCCTTCTCTATTCTGTCAAGCCGGTCATAGAAAATTCCTGCACTCCATGTAAGCTGCCATCCGTCATACTCAGGCTCGGACCATACCTCCCCGGAACCCGTCCATATGTTCCCCATTAAATCATAATCAGTCTCACTCTGTTCCGACATGTCCAATGACGCGGCAGACACGTCAATTGTTCCGAAAGAGCTTATCAATGTCACTGCCGCTAAAAAACCTGCTGTCATTTTTCGCCATCGCTTTTTAATCATAAAACACCTTATCCTTTCTCGGTTTCATATTATAAGAACCACACGTAAATGTTTTCGCTACATTGATAATTATATCTTAAAAAGAAAATAAAAAATATGATGTTTTATACAAATTATTTTTTATAAAACATCATATTTTTTCATAGCAATAACTGCTATCATTGCATAGTCAATCAGATATACTAAAAGGAGGATATTTTAATGAACAAAAAACACAAATGGTTAATGATTTTTGTATTAATATTTTTATTATTGCAGCTATGCAACAGCTCCTCAATAAATACCTTTTTCAATGAAACTAAAGAAGAAGACAAACCTATCAATTATGTATATTCAGATTCAATTTTATTTTTTAACCATGTATAGTTACTCACTGCCTTATCGCGGTTACTGTTTCCAAATATCTCACAAGCATTTATTACTATCTGATAAGCATTAAGGGCTTCCAGATTATTATTAAACTTTTCCTGTGAGTATGCATAGCAAAATATAAATGTTGCCACCAGCTTGCCCTTGCCGGAACTAATATCAAGGAACATTCCTTTTGTAATATACTCCAGCGACTCATCATATTTATTCAAAGACCTGTAATCCGAAGCCAGACTATGATATGCTATAAGCATTTTATTGATATATGCCTGACTTTTAATATTTCTTGACTCACAATAGTCAATTACAATTTTTGAGTACTGCACAGCCTTCTCAGTATTGCCAAGAATACTGTAGGCCTGTGCGATGTGAATAATAATCAGCAGCTCTTCAACCCTTAAAAACACCTTATCAATTTTCTTGTTCTCAATATCTACCGTAAGTGCAAGGCATTTTTTACTTCTCTCCAGATATTCCTTGGCAGTAATTTTCTTTGACGTGTACGCAATTGCATTTCGGCTGTCCATGATAAATTGCTTGTTTATCCGGGTTTTAACCTCGTCCCCGCTTCCTGCCCGAATCAGTTCTTTTTCCAGCTTATCAATCAAGCCGTCTGCCTTTTCAAGCTCCAAGTTCATCATAGCTCTTTCAAGCTGATATTTCAGCATATAAGCTTTATAACTGGTGCAATATATATCACTGTGTATATGACCTGACGGAATGCCAAGTCTTTTTCTTATCTTTTCATATCCATTCTTCTGCGGCTTGGCCTTGGAATTCTCTATCAGCCACATGCTCCGCATACTATAATCGGCATCTATGCTCAATCTTTTCTGTGTAATACCCTCTCTGGCTCTGTACAGCTTTATGATATCGCCCTCCGTCACGAAAGCTCCGCCGTTCCACACACCACATCTTAAGAGTCTCTCTGCAAAACCACAACCTTCATCCGGCACATTTCCCGATAGTCTTTTCAAAAATCCAAGAACCTCCTGCCAGCTTTTGAGCAGTCTTTCCTCATCCTGTGCCCTGTTGCTGATTCCCAGATTTTCCATAAGCTGTATATACTGCCGTAAAGTCATTTCCAGCATCCGGCACTGATTATGCGTTCTCATCAATTCTATCGACCTTTTGCATGGTGCAATTCCCTGTTCCGCTCTCCCCAGCATTATCTGGATTCTGACGTACAGGTATGATATATATGGAAACAGCAGCGCTACACTTCTTATATCCCTTCCGTTGCCATCAATATATCTTAACATCTGCCCTAAATGTCTGCCGGTTCGTTCAAGAGCCGCATTATTTTCAAGATTATTCTCCACCTCAAAATAATCGCTTAAAACATTCATGGCAATTTCTTTATCCGACAGCATTTTCATACTTGTATCTTCATCCTCAAATTCCATGCTGTTTCCTAAACCTGTATATTCAACAGCTTGCCTAGCATACCTCTCCGCATTTTTCCTCCTTCCCTCAAACCATTCCAGCATACTTACCGCCATAACGCCAAACTGCATAATAAGCTTTGGATTCATGCTCCATCTTTTTTCTTCTCTATCAGATATCTCACCGTTAACATCCACTATTCCGTACATGTCATCAGAATATAATAATTGTCTCAATGTCACAGTATCCTTATTGCGTATGGCTTCCATGTTCTTATCCCTCCACTCCAGATACTCATACACATCATAATCAACCCATGAAATGAAATCCATGCTATTCATCCCAAGTCTCTCTAACATCATTTCAAGTGTAAGATAATCTATATCCATTTCGCCTGTACAGTACTCATCATATTCCGACCTTGTACAGATTCCATCACAAAGCCACTCAGGAGCTATATGTTCATATTCCAGCTTTTCGTTTATTATCCTTAATACAAGTTCCTCTTCCATATTTCCTCCTGCTGTGTTATAGAATATCAAATCTTGCCTGCGGATAAGCGAAATAAGCGTCCACGGACTGTATTTATTCTAACACATCCGCAGACGCCTATCAAAGTCCAGCTCTTACAAACCATAGAATGTCTTGTAATCCATATTATAGTACATCACATATATGAACAATCCCACAGCAGCAACTATAATCGCACCAATATTGAGCAGAACAACCGACAGCACTATATGTATGATTGAGAGCACCAGCACAGGCTTCCACACCTTGTCAAGTGAGGCAAACTTAAGCCCCATAACACCCAACGCTATTCTCACAGCCGCAAGTGCAACAACAATCAGCAGATATACAACCGTCCCGAAATCACCGCCCGACCTTATCCATGTCTCTCCAAACTGATTCATCACAACCGCTCCACCGGTCTCATCTACAAGCTGCACCAAACCCATGATGGCACCTGCTACGCCGAACACCATATACAGAATTGACCAGCCTCTTACCGTTCTCTCCATGGATTTACCCCCTTAGATATTTAGATATGTCTATTTTACATATGCTTTTAGATTTTACCATGACATTTGAAGAAACCCTGTAATTTATTTTTTCACCCTCTTAATCATCCCTCTGAACAGCCACATCTGAAGTCCTAA
>OBVX01000505.1_pt1 | contig 21927 bp, 16 predicted proteins | sample 1495161 | NCBI WGS metagenome assembly OBVX01 (sample SAMEA2580023, study PRJEB22360) | human gut metagenome | reverse complement strand
CATAAATACCCAGTTCGTACATACCGCTGCCAATAACCATACCTATGGCGGCGGTCACCCAGATATCCGCTGCCGTCGTCAGACCTACAATATTTTGGTTACGAACGAGAATGTTACCTGCACCGATAAACCCGACGCCCGTCACCACCTGAGCAGCAATACGGCTGGGGTCGAGTCCGACGTGATCTAAAGACAGCACGTCAGCAAAACCATATTTCGAAACAATCATAAACAGGGCGCTTCCCATGCCAATTAATACATGTGTGCGTAACCCTGCTCCTTTGCCGCGCATTTGCCTTTCCATGCCAATAGCGCCACAGGCAATTGCCGCGAGTATAAGACGTATAATAAATTCTGCTGTCATATAAAAATGCAAAAAGGAGCAGCAAGATGGCTCAACTTGCTACTCCTTTTTACTTGTACCTCATTAATTCGGCAAGTCATTAGATGCTTGATTTTTGAAGGTATACAAATTTTTCTGCGGGTTTTTCTTACAGTATTCGATCACTTTAGGAATTTGAGTGAGATCGGTTTCATTTAAAGTAACGGTATCGCCACCTTTATATACTGTTTCTTCATGCAGCATCCACCATGCAACCGGGGTCATTGCTTTTGGATTCAGATCAATAAATTCCTGGCAGGTCATATCTTTAGCGGATTCATTGGCTGCCAGCGCAGATTGTGCGTTCACCAGTGACAAAGCCGCTACAGCGCCCATAAAAATAAACGCTTTACGGAGAGATGAAATATTCATTTTGTAACCCATTCAATATAGAGATTATATATGAACAGGAGGAATAGCTGCTTTTAAAGAAGATATTCCGGCCTGTTCAATATGCAAGGAAGTACGATGTAACGCATTCCCGGAATTACATATCTTTCTTAATTTTGTCCCATTCGCCTTTAACTTTATCTTTAAAGTTGGCTTGTTTATCCTGAGTACAAGCCTGAACGATAGCTGGGGTTACGGTTGCAATACCCTGAACATCTAAAACCGCATCTTCTGGTTTATCTTTGTTGTTCAGCGCTTCAGCAAAACCAACTGCAGTTGGCTGGAAGGATTCGTCCACAGCCAGGAAATCTTCACAGGTCCAGGAGTTGACCGGTTTTTTGTTATCAGCTGCTTTTTGCGCATCCGCTGCATTGCTCACAACTGGCAGAAGAAGCAGACCACCAAGAATAACGCCTAATACTTTTTTCATCGTAATATCCTCAACTATAAAGTGAAAGAGCCGTCACGAATCAATTTCGACACTGAGGTTATAACCTGGTTTTCTGTATATGTCATGTTGATGGAAAATATCAAAATCAGATATTTTTATTTCAATACAATGAGTTACAGATGCATCAGATACTGCAATTAGGAAATTTTTATTAAATCGACTGCATTCTTAGACGCGTTTTTGGCATAGATTGATAGCAGGGGATTTTCTTCTTAATTTTATAGGGTGGTTCTATGTTATATATAGATAAGGCAACAATTTTGAAGTTTGATCTGGAGATGCTTAAAAAACATCGCAGAGCAATCCAGTTTATTGCCGTGCTGCTGTTTATCGTCGGGTTGCTGTGTATCAGTTTCCCGTTCGTCTCTGGCGATATTTTAAGCACAGTAGTGGGTGCATTATTAATCTGCTCGGGTATTGCGCTTATTGTCGGGTTATTCAGCAACCGCAGTCATAATTTCTGGCCGGTATTATCCGGTTTCCTCGTCGCAGTCGCCTATTTATTGATCGGCTATTTCTTCATCCGCGCACCGGAGCTGGGCATTTTTGCCATTGCGGCATTTATTGCCGGTTTGTTCTGTGTTGCAGGGGTTATTCGCCTGATGAGTTGGTATCGTCAGCGTTCAATGAAAGGCAGCTGGCTACAGCTCGTTATTGGTGTGCTGGATATCGTCATTGCCTGGATATTCCTTGGTGCAACGCCGATGGTGTCTGTAACGCTGGTTTCCACACTGGTGGGAATTGAACTGATATTTAGCGCCGCCAGCCTGTTCAGCTTCGCCAGTTTGTTCGTTAAGCAGCAATAATTACCCCGGTTGTCACCCGGATCATAGTCACTTGATGTGACTATGATCCGATTAATACTCTCTCCGCTACGCAGTGTTGTAGATCAATTGCGCACTATCATTGAAATAATTACCTGCTAGTGATTATTTCAACCTACTGAATTTCATCTAATTTTTTTCACTCCATGGCAAATTAGCCATTTCAAACATTATCATGGCTGATATTTTCCGTAGTCAGGTTTAATGTTTTAAAAGTGCTGTGGGAAAGTGAACAAAGAGTTCCGTAAGCGTTGATGCTATGGGCGGTTAAATAAGTAATCCGGGTTCATTTTTTTGCAACTGGCGTTGATTACATTGCATAAATATCCGTGTCTCCAGACGCTATATAAAAACCTGAAGACATGAATGCGTTATTTACTCAGGTAATTTCAATGCGTTAAAAGAAAGCTGGCAATCCAATTGCCAGCTTAAGTCGAAACAAGGAGACTCGATATTTAAATCGGATTACATTTTAACTTTAGTAATATTCTTCAGAGATCACAAACTGGTTATTGATAACTTATTCTTGGGCAGTAATCCGCAAACGTTAACTTTTTGTTTGCTATTTACAAGCTGATAACAACCAGGAATCTTACTTAGGATCAATATATGGAGTGCGTGATGGATAAATCTGAAGTATTGATTAGTGTTAATAGACGTATTAGTTCACGAAGGGTAAAGTTCTTATAGGCGTTTACTATATTGAACAACGATTCGGACAAGGATGTAAATAATGAAAAGGATGACATGTTCGAAACGATAACGGCTAAGGAGCAAGTTATGATTTTTCTCATGACGAAAGATTCTTTTCTTTTACAGGGCTTTTGGCAGTTGAAAGATAATCACGAAATGATAAAAATCAATTCCCTGTCAGAGATCAAAAAAGTAGGCAATAAACCCTTCAAGGTTATCATTGATACCTATCACAATCATATCCTTGATGAAGAAGCGATTAAATTTCTGGAGAAATTAGATGCCGAGAGAATTATTGTTTTGGCACCTTATCACATCAGTAAACTAAAAGCTAAAGCGCCTATTTATTTTGTTAGCCGCAAAGAAAGTATCAAAAATCTTCTTGAGATTACTTATGGTAAACACTTGCCCCATAAGAATTCACAATTATGTTTTTCACATAATCAGTTCAAAATTATGCAACTGATTCTGAAAAATAAAAATGAAAGCAATATCACGTCGACGCTCAATATTTCGCAACAAACATTAAAGATTCAGAAATTCAACATTATGTACAAGCTGAAACTAAGACGTATGAGCGACATCGTCACCCTGGGTATCACATCTTATTTTTAGTCAGGAGATAAGCAACTGAAATTGATGGCTGGCATGACGAGGGATGCAGATGCTGATTTCATTACCCCCGGTGATTACTAAAGGAGAGGCTAAAACGACTTTATTCCCCTGGTATGTGTATCCACCAGTAGAACCCTTCGTTGCCCGAATGCTGGCAGGAACTGTTGGCAGAACGGCAACATTTTTTTTGTCGTTGACCTCACCATGTCGATCACTGTGCCTGTATCCCACCTTACTGGCTGACAACCCCACTATGCCGCTGGTCTGTAAATCCCTCATATCTCTCCTCGCGCGCAATTTAAAGAACCGTTATTTCTCAAGAATTTTCAGGGACTAAAATGAACAGAAGAAGAAAGCTGTTAATACCGTTGTTATTCTGCGGCGCGATGCTCACCGCCTGCGATGACAAATCGGCGGAAAACGCCGCCGCCATGACGCCTGAGGTCGGTGTCGTCACACTCTCCCCCGGTTCGGTCAATGTGTTGAGCGAATTGCCCGGTAGAACCGTTCCTTATGAAGTTGCCGAGATACGTCCCCAGGTGGGCGGTATTATCATTAAACGCAACTTTATCGAAGGCGATAAAGTGAACCAGGGCGATTCGCTGTATCAGATTGATCCTGCACCTTTACAGGCCGAGCTAAACTCCGCCAAAGGCTCGCTGGCGAAAGCGCTCTCTACCGCCAGCAATGCCCGCATCACCTTTAACCGCCAGGCATCGTTGCTGAAGACCAACTACGTTAGCCGTCAGGATTACGACACCGCGCGCACCCAGTTGAATGAAGCAGAAGCCAATGTCACCGTCGCCAAAGCGGCTGTTGAACAGGCGACGATCAATCTGCAATACGCGAATGTCACCTCGCCGATTACGGGCGTCAGCGGGAAATCGTCGGTGACCGTCGGCGCACTCGTTACCGCTAATCAGGCAGATTCGCTGGTTACCGTACAACGTCTGGACCCGATTTATGTCGATCTCACGCAGTCGGTGCAAGATTTCTTACGCATGAAAGAAGAGGTCGCCAGTGGGCAAATCAAACAGGTTCAGGGCAGTACGCCAGTACAGCTCAATCTGGAAAATGGTAAACGCTACAGCCAGACCGGCACGCTGAAATTCTCCGACCCGACAGTGGATGAAACCACGGGCTCCGTGACGTTACGGGCGATTTTCCCCAACCCAAATGGTGACTTGCTGCCTGGCATGTACGTCACGGCATTAGTGGATGAAGGTAGCCGCCAGAATGTATTACTGGTGCCGCAGGAAGGCGTCACCCACAACGCCCAGGGTAAAGCAACGGCGCTCATTCTGGATAAAGACGATGTCGTGCAGCTACGCGAAATTGAAGCCAGCAAAGCCATCGGCGACCAGTGGGTCGTCACCTCTGGCTTGCAGGCTGGCGATCGGGTGATCGTTTCCGGTTTGCAACGCATTCGTCCGGGTATCAAAGCACGAGCAATTTCCTCCAGCCAGGAAAACGCCAGCACCGAATCGAAACAATAACGTTGCAGGCTTAAGGGGACTTTCATGGCTAACTATTTTATTGATCGCCCGGTTTTTGCCTGGGTACTTGCCATTATTATGATGCTTGCAGGTGGTCTGGCGATCATGAACTTACCGGTTGCGCAGTATCCGCAGATTGCGCCACCGACCATTACCGTCAGCGCTACCTATCCAGGTGCCGATGCGCAAACGGTAGAAGACTCGGTCACTCAGGTGATTGAGCAAAATATGAATGGGCTTGATGGCCTGATGTACATGTCTTCAACCAGTGATGCGGCGGGCAATGCCTCTATCACTCTGACCTTCGAGACTGGGACATCTCCTGATATCGCACAGGTTCAAGTGCAAAATAAACTGCAACTCGCTATGCCTTCATTACCTGAAGCAGTGCAGCAGCAGGGGATTAGCGTCGATAAGTCGAGCAGTAATATCCTGATGGTAGCGGCGTTTATTTCTGATAACGGCAGCCTCAACCAGTACGATATCGCGGACTATGTAGCGTCTAATATCAAAGACCCGCTAAGCCGTACCGCGGGCGTTGGTAGCGTACAACTCTTTGGTTCCGAGTATGCCATGCGTATCTGGCTGGACCCGCAAAAACTCAATAAATATAACCTGGTACCTTCCGATGTTATTTCCCAGATTAAGGTGCAAAACAACCAGATTTCCGGTGGTCAACTGGGTGGCATGCCACAGGCGGCAGACCAGCAGCTAAACGCCTCGATCATTGTGCAGACGCGTCTGCAAACGCCGGAAGAATTTGGCAAAATCCTGTTGAAAGTTCAGCAAGATGGTTCGCAAGTGCTGCTGCGTGATGTCGCTCGCGTCGAACTTGGGGCGGAAGATTATTCCACCGTGGCGCGCTATAACGGCAAACCTGCTGCCGGGATCGCCATCAAACTGGCTGCCGGAGCAAACGCCCTGGATACCTCGCGGGCAGTCAAAGAGGAACTGAACCGCTTATCAGCCTATTTCCCGGCAAGTCTGAAGACGGTTTATCCTTACGACACCACGCCGTTTATCGAAATTTCTATTCAGGAAGTTTTCAAAACACTGGTTGAGGCTATCATCCTAGTCTTCCTGGTCATGTATCTGTTTTTGCAGAATTTCCGTGCCACAATCATCCCGACGATTGCCGTACCGGTGGTTATTCTCGGGACGTTTGCGATCTTGTCGGCGGTCGGTTTCACCATCAACACGTTGACTATGTTCGGGATGGTGCTGGCGATAGGGTTACTGGTGGATGACGCCATCGTGGTGGTGGAGAACGTCGAGCGTGTCATTGCGGAAGATAAGCTACCGCCGAAGGAAGCGACGCATAAATCGATGGGGCAGATCCAACGTGCGCTGGTCGGTATTGCCGTTGTTCTTTCCGCAGTGTTTATGCCGATGGCCTTTATGAGCGGTGCAACCGGGGAGATCTACCGCCAGTTCTCCATCACGCTGATCTCCTCCATGCTGCTTTCAGTATTTGTGGCAATGAGCCTGACCCCTGCCCTGTGCGCCACCATTCTGAAAGCCGCGCCGGAAGGCGGTCACAAACCTAACGCCCTGTTCGCACGCTTCAACACGCTGTTTGAAAAATCAACTCAACACTATACCGATAGCACCCGCTCGCTGTTGCGTTGTACCGGTCGCTACATGGTGGTCTACCTGCTGATTTGCGCCGGGATGGCGGTGCTGTTCCTGCGCACGCCGACCTCTTTCTTACCAGAAGAGGATCAGGGGGTATTTATGACCACCGCGCAGTTACCTTCCGGTGCCACCATGGTTAACACCACGAAAGTGCTGCAACAGGTGACGGATTATTATCTGACTAAAGAGAAAGATAATGTCCAGTCGGTGTTTACCGTTGGCGGCTTTGGCTTCAGCGGTCAGGGGCAAAACAACGGCCTGGCGTTTATCAGTCTCAAGCCGTGGTCTGAACGTGTCGGTGAGGAAAACTCGGTTACCGCGATCATTCAGCGGGCAATGATTGCGTTAAGCAGTATCAATAAAGCCGTCGTCTTCCCGTTCAACTTACCCGCGGTGGCTGAACTGGGTACCGCGTCAGGTTTTGATATGGAACTGCTGGACAACGGTAACCTGGGGCACGAAAAACTAACCCAGGCGCGAAACGAGCTGTTATCACTGGCAGCGCAATCACCGAATCAGGTCACCGGGGTACGCCCGAACGGCCTGGAAGATACGCCGATGTTCAAAGTGAACGTCAACGCTGCGAAAGCAGAAGCGATGGGCGTGGCGCTGTCTGATATCAACCAGACAATTTCCACCGCCTTCGGCAGCAGCTACGTGAACGACTTCCTCAACCAGGGGCGGGTGAAAAAAGTGTATGTCCAGGCAGGCACGCCGTTCCGTATGTTGCCGGATAACATCAACCAATGGTATGTACGCAACGCCTCTGGCACGATGGCACCGCTTTCTGCCTACTCGTCTACCGAATGGACCTATGGTTCACCGCGACTGGAACGCTACAACGGCATCCCGTCAATGGAGATTTTAGGTGAAGCGGCGGCCGGGAAAAGTACCGGTGACGCCATGAAATTTATGGCAGACCTGGTCGCTAAACTTCCGGCAGGCGTCGGCTACTCATGGACCGGACTATCGTATCAGGAAGCGTTATCCTCAAATCAGGCTCCTGCGCTGTATGCGATTTCACTGGTCGTGGTGTTCCTCGCCCTCGCCGCACTCTATGAGAGCTGGTCAATTCCGTTCTCGGTGATGTTGGTTGTTCCGTTAGGCGTCGTTGGCGCATTACTGGCCACCGATCTGCGCGGCTTAAGTAATGACGTCTACTTCCAGGTTGGTTTGCTGACCACCATCGGGCTTTCCGCCAAAAACGCCATCCTGATTGTCGAATTTGCCGTTGAGATGATGCAGAAAGAAGGGAAAACGCCGATAGAGGCAATCATCGAAGCGGCGCGGATGCGTTTACGCCCAATCCTGATGACCTCTCTGGCCTTTATTCTCGGCGTGCTGCCGCTGGTTATCAGTCATGGTGCCGGTTCTGGCGCGCAAAACGCGGTAGGTACCGGCGTGATGGGCGGGATGTTTGCCGCAACAGTGCTGGCAATTTACTTCGTTCCGGTCTTTTTCGTTGTAGTGGAACATCTCTTTGCCCGCTTTAAAAAAGCGTAACGTGTAAATGAGAGTAAGGTTGAACGTGAAGGTTCAGCCTTACTCTTTCCTGCTAACCATTCACCACTCAACAACCAGCTAACCGTCAGGAATACCAGGCTTAGTACACAGCACTGAAAGTAGAAACCACTCCAGCCATTCGTCATCAATTTGAACAACACAATACTGACCCACATTCCCGTAATCGTATGAATTGTCAGCTTAATAATCCCAAACATGCCGAGTCTTTTCCTCCTGAAAATACCGATACCGCCTGGCAAACTGCGAAAGAGAACTAGCCGGTAGCCCGGCAGAAATCATCAGGGAAGAGTTTCACATGAAGCAGGTGTGAGATCCTGACCAATATTCAAATGCGAAATATGTCAGGAAAAGGTACCTGGCGAATGTTGCGCAAACTGATGTGGCGTTACACCATAATATTGTCGAAATGTGTTTATAAAGTACGATGTACTGCTATAGCCACATTTTTCCGCAATAGTATGCAGAGGAATTTGACGTAACTCGAGTAATCGTCTGGCCATCGACATCCAGGAGGCGAGTAATATTTTACTGAAACAGGTATTTTCATCCTGCAACTTTTTTTTGATTAGACTCTCGCTGGTATACATTCTTTCCGCGATATCGCGCAGATACCAACGTTTGGCGATATCAAAGCTAATAAGGCGTTCAACTTTTCCTGAAACAGTGCTGATGCTATTGAAAAGTAAGGGGATCAGTTCTTTCTTATGAGAAAACATCGATAAACAGGAAAGGTAGAGCATATTGCTCAGTATCGGTGAATTTACCCCGCATTCATTGAAGCTATCAAAAATCGCCGTCACCAGCGGCATGGGGGGTGACTGGTTAATTAACAAACGGTCTTTGCTGTGTAACCCTAAATTGCGTGGTAGCTGACGAATATTTTGTAAGTAATGGCAAACTGTCAGCTCATCGATATCCAGTCGTCGCGTATCCGGTGAACAAAACGCAAAATCGTCTGCCAAATTTTTCTCCAGCAGCAGAATACTCTCGTTATGCAGCGATATTTTTTGCTGTTCATGATAAATATCGAATGAACGACGAATGAGGATCACCGAGCAGACATGAGTCATGATTATCCCTTATATTTCATACTGCGATTATTTCAATTTCAGTATACTAATGAAATGATGCCAGACTGTTTCTTAGCGCAAAAACTGCCAGATTTGGTAGGACCAAAATTTATCCACAAAGTAGTTTTGCATAACAGTTAATTGATAATAAGTAAATGCAGCACGAATATATTTTCGCACAGCGTATAGCTTATGTTTATAAAAAAATGGCTGATCTTATTTCCAGTAAAAGTTATATTTAACTTACTGAGAGCACAAAGTTTCCCGTGCCAACAGGGAGTGTTATAACGGTTTATTAGTCTGGAGACGGCAGACTATCCTCTTCCCGGTCCCCTATGCCGGGTTTTTTTTATGTCTGAGTAAAACTCTATAATCTTATTCCTTCCGCAGAACGGTCAGTGCCGTAAAAATTCCCTTGCGCAACAATACTTGCCGCCGAGTCACGGTTCGACAATCCCTGCGCCGATCGCTCCTGATACTCTGTGGGCGTCATCCCATAATAATTTCGAAAGACGTAAATGAAATACGACACGCTGTGATATCCACAGGATACTGCAACTCGCTTAATTGAAAAACCATGTATAACAATAAGTTGCAAAGCACGTTGCATTCTACACTCAGTAAGCAACTGTGAATATGATGTCTCTTCTTCGCGCAATTTTTTCTTTAACAGACTTGGACTCATCAACAGCTCGCTGGCGATTCGGGCTAGTGTCCACTCATGGGCGATATTATTATTGATAACCGTACAAACTCGTGTTCGCATGTTCGGTTGTAAAACGTTCAGAAGCAGCGGTATAAAGTGCTCATCCTCAAGAAAAACAGATAACAACGCAAAGATTAATGCTCTTTTACGTAGCATTTCTGCATAGCGAAGATTCTTATTCTGCGATAGTTGCGCAACTTCCTGAAAAACAGGAATATCTCTACTACAGTGATGAACGAGTAATGAAGAAACTTTTTTATGTGCATGAAGATTTAATGCCTCCTCCTTGAGCATCGGGAGAAATAATGAAAGCGTGTCCCTTGACACGAATACAAAATTTTCAACACACTTATCTACTCGAATTTGGCTTGCATCCGCAAAAACCAGGTCACCGCCATTAAAATAGCGATATTCACCATTAACCATGGTGAGAATATATTTATGTCTTGCATACGCAATTAGACAATTCCCATGTAGTGATTGCATAGTTGACTTAATATTACATAAACATATTACTGTTTATTAATGTAGCACGCCGCCCTCTTAAGTCAAATTGATTGATAAATAAATTTAAACGAAGCGGGAGAACAGGATGATAATGTGTGATGTTCTACGGGCAGGATGACTGGATTTATAATACAAAAACGTGTTTAAGAACGCAGGGAAATTAATAGTAAGCAAATAATCCCTTTTCGTGACATTAAAGGTAATCGCTACATTTAATAAACATTCATATAACATATATCTTATCAACACGATGAATAGACAGCCAATATATTATTGCGATTAATAAGCAACCGAATGCCCAGCTGTTTTTTTAAAGGCTGGGCATTCGGTTTTTACAACGTTATGTTATCAGGTGTGTTTAAAGCTGTTCTGCTGGGCAATACCCTGCAGTTTCGGGTGATCGCTGAGATATTTCAGGGAGGCTTTGTAGTCTTCCAGCAACAGTTCAGCAAAGTCCATTTCGAAGCCGCGACGACACATAATGCGCATCACCACGATGTCGGTGGCTTCACCGCCGAGAGTGAAGGCCGGAACCTGCCAGCCGCGCAGACGCAGACGTTCAGAGAGGTCGTACAGGGTGTATCCCGGATCTTCACCATCTTTCAGTTTGAAGCAAACCGCCGGGATGCCTTCGTCCGGGCGACCCGTACAGATGAACTCATACGGCCCCAGTTTGGCGATTTCATCCGCCAGATAAGCGGCAACCTGGTAAGAGGCGTTCTGTACTTTGGTATAGCCTTCACGACCGAGGCGCAGGAATTCATAGTACTGTGCAATTACCTGACCCGCCGGGCGGGAGAAGTTGATGGCAAAAGTACCAATTTGACCACCCAGGTAGTCAACGTTGAACACCAGTTCCTGCGGCAGCGCTTCTTCGTCACGCCAGATAACCCAGCCGCAGCCCAGCGGAGCCAGACCGAATTTATGGCCTGAAGCACTGATCGATTTCACACGCGGCAGGCGGAAGTCCCAGACGATATCCGGGGCGACGAACGGTGCCAGGAAGCCACCGCTGGCAGCGTCGATGTGCATGTCGATGTCGATACCGGTATCGGCCTGGAATTTATCCAGCGCATCGTGCAGCGGTTGTGGGAACTCATAGTTACCGGTGTAGGTCACGCCGAAAGTCGGCACCACGCCGATGGTGTTTTCGTCACAGGCTTCAATCATGCGTTTCGGGTCCATAAACAACTGACCGGGGCGCATAGGGATCTCACGCAGCTCCACATCCCAGTAGCGGGCGAATTTATGCCAGCAGATTTGTACCGGACCGCACACCAGGTTTGGTTTATCCGTTGGTTTGCCTGCAGCTTCCATACGCTTGCGCCAACGCCATTTCATCGCCATCCCGCCGAGCATACAGGCCTCGGAAGAACCAATGGTGTTGGTGCCAACGGCCTGACCATTTTTCGGCGCAGGCGCATGCCACAGATCGGCAACCATATTTACGCAACGCAGGTCGATGGCTGCGGATTGCGGATATTCTTCTTTGTCGATCCAGTTTTTATTGATCGACAAATCCATCAATTTATGGACGTTTTCGTCGTCCCAGGTCTGGCAGAAAGTGGCCAGGTTCTGACGAGCGTTGCCATCAAGATATAATTCATCATTGATAATCTGGAATGCGACATCATCGCGCATTTCGTGCAGCGGAAATCGTTTTGACTCCGCGATAGTAGAAATGGCCTTTGCGCCAAAACGTGAATCGAGTAGTTCTGAGCGGAAATCCGTTAACAGCTTCTGGTCCATTTCGAACTCCTTAAATTTATTTGAAGGCAATAAAAAAGTAGGATTTATCCGCAATGGAAGCAAGGCATTACAGGCTTAATTTAAATAACAAAATCCTAAGCAGAAAAACGACTTTTTATAATATAAACATTTAACATGATAATATTAAAAACAGACTTTATTATCGTAATAAAAATCGCCCAAACATTCCTGTTCGGGCGATCAAATTAATTATTGTTTATCCTGCATATACGGCGTGTACACCCCGTTCAGACTGTGCAGGAAAGCTACGATATCATCCACATCCTCCTGCGGCAGCTCTTTGCCTACCTGATAGCGCAGCATCAGTTTCACCGCCCCGTCCAGCGTCGGCACGTCACCGCGATGGAAGTACGGTGCCGTTAAAGCAACGTTACGTAAACCGGGTACTTTCTGACGCAATTTATCACGCTCTTCTTTAGTCACATTCATACGACCAATATCCGCCGCCGTAATTTCCCCAAAGTTAAAGTCTTTTTTCAGCCCCAACGGTTCAAAGGAACGTCCACCGAGAATAATACCACCATGACAAGTTGCACATTTATTATCTTTAAATAATTGATAGCCTTTTTTCTGTTGCGCCGTCAGCGCATTTTCATCTCCACGCAACCATTTATCAAATGGGGAATCCGGCGTAATTAATGTTTTCTCAAATTCAGCAATGGCATCAGTAATATTTTCGCCACTGAAACCTTGCGGATAGACGCCGAGGAACTGCGCTTTAAGCTGCGGATCTTTTTCCAGCTTAGCAATAATTTCGTCCCAGGATTTCGACGCCATTTCAATCGGGTTCAACGGCGGTCCACCAGCCTGATCCTGCAATGTTGCCGCACGACCATCCCAGAACTGCTCAACGTTAAATACTGAGTTAAATACCGTCGGCGCGTTAATCGGCCCAACTGCGCCACCAACACCAATCGATGTTTTTCTGCCATCGACGCCCCCCGCATTCAACGCATGGCAATGAGCGCATGAAATGGTGCTATCAGCCGATAAACGGGGATCGTGATACAGCGCAAAGCCCAACGCCACTTTTTGCGCATCGGTAGGCAGTTTTTGCGGGATGGGCTGCACCGGTTCATTGCGATGCTCCGGAGCAGTATCATTGCTGGCGTAATATTCCGCGCGCTGTTTTGCAATCCAGGCCAGTATTTCCGCCCGCTCTTCATCACTCACCTTACCCGCCCAGTGTAGCGCGGTATAACGCGTTGGTGGCATAGTTTCATACTGCATCACCCATTCAATCTTATTCAGATCGCTTTGCGAAACGGGTTTATCAGCCAGCAGTGCCGCACGCACGGCCTCGAGGTTAAAAGATTTATATCCAAGCTTAATGTCGTAATCCATCAACTGTTTCGCGCCAGGAATATAATAATAGGCGGGTAATTCTGCCGAAGGCGTGTGGCAATAGTCGCATCCTTTTTCGCGGAGAAAGCCTAAAACCTTATTATTTTCACTGACAGCAGATGCCTGAACATCGGCCTGTTTACTGCGTTTATTATCGTGGTACCACACATAACCAGATAACCCTAAATAGCAAATCGCGACGCCAGCCAGGCCGATCGCGGTAATACGTGAGACCATTTTCATTATTCTTCCCTCACGGTGGTGAGTTATTGTGACCCAGAAAATTTTCCAGAATGCTGCAAACGTCTCTGCGAGACAAAGCCATCATAAAAAACAGTGAGATACGCTTTTTGATAGGAATCAATCAATTACATGAATATAAACTATCAATAAGATAGCCTGTGCCTATTACCCAGATCAGGAATGGCATATCATGATTGCGGCGAGAGCAGGATTGAATGTTCTGAAAATGAAAAACAACACGAAATCCGTATTTTTATAAATTCCATGGATATTAGTGCGTTATATTTTTTGACAGGTTAATAAACGTGATCCACCGCACGCTTTGTCGCCCACCAGGCGGAGCGAATGACTACCCTTAAAGAAAAGCCCGATAATTAGCGACGAATTTCGGAGGTTGGATCCTTATGCTCAATCAGAAAATTCAAAACCCTAATCCAGACGAACTGATGATCGAAGTCGATCTCTGCTATGAGCTGGACCCGTATGAATTAAAACTGGATGAGATGATCGAGGCAGAACCGGAACCCGAGATGATTGAAGGGCTGCCCGCCTCTGATGCGCTGACGCCTGCCGATCGCTATCTCGAACTGTTCGAGCATGTTCAGTCGGCGAAAATTTTCCCCGACAGTAAAACCTTTCCCGACTGCGCACCCAAAATGGACCCGCTGGATATTTTAATCCGCTACCGTAAAGTGCGCCGTCATCGTGATTTTGACTTGCGCAAGTTTGTTGAAAATCACTTCTGGCTGCCGGAGGTCTACTCCAGCGAGTATGTATCGGACCCGCAAAATTCCCTGAAAGAGCATATCGACCAGCTGTGGCCGGTGCTAACCCGCGAACCACAGGATCACATTCCGTGGTCTTCTCTACTGGCGCTGCCGCAGTCATATATTGTCCCGGGCGGCCGTTTTAGCGAAACCTACTATTGGGACTCCTATTTCACCATGCTGGGGCTGGCGGAAAGTGGTCGGGAAGATTTGCTGAAATGCATGGCCGATAACTTCGCCTGGATGATCGAAAACTATGGTCACATCCCCAACGGCAACCGCACCTATTATTTGAGCCGATCGCAACCACCGGTTTTTGCGCTGATGGTGGAGTTGTTTGAAGAAGATGGTGTACGCGGTGCGCGCCGCTATCTCGACCACCTTAAAATGGAATATGCCTTCTGGATGGACGGTGCAGAATCGTTGATCCCTAATCAGGCCTATCGCCATGTTGTGCGGATGCCGGACGGATCGCTGCTCAACCGTTATTGGGACGATCGCGACACGCCGCGTGACGAATCCTGGCTTGAGGACGTTGAAACCGCGAAACATTCTGGTCGCCCGCCCAACGAGGTGTACCGCGATTTACGCGCGGGAGCGGCCTCAGGTTGGGATTACTCTTCCCGTTGGCTGCGTGATACTGGTCGTCTGGCGAGCATTCGTACCACCCAGTTCATCCCCATCGATCTGAATGCCTTCCTGTTTAAACTGGAGAGCGCCATCGCCAACATCTCGGCGCTGAAAGGCGAGAAAGAGACAGAAGCGCTGTTCCGCCAGAAGGCCAGTGCCCGTCGCGATGCGGTAAACCGTTACCTCTGGGATGATGAAAACGGCATCTACCGCGATTACGACTGGCGACGCGAACAACTGGCGCTGTTTTCCGCTGCCGCCATTGTGCCGCTCTATGTCGGCATGGCGAACCATGAACAGGCCGATCGTCTGGCAAACGCCGTACGCAGCCGGTTACTGACACCTGGCGGGATTCTGGCAAGCGAGTACGAAACCGGTGAACAGTGGGATAAACCCAATGGCTGGGCACCGTTACAATGGATGGCAATTCAGGGATTTAAAATGTATGGCGATGACCTTCTGGGTGATGAAATCGCGCGCAGCTGGCTGAAAACGGTGAATCAGTTCTATCTGGAACAGCACAAAATGATCGAGAAATACCATATTGCCGATGGTGTTCCCCGCGAAGGCGGCGGTGGCGAGTATCCGTTGCAGGATGGGTTTGGCTGGACTAACGGTGTGGTACGCCGTTTAATTGGTTTGTACGGCGAACCATAATATTTTTACAGCCAGCCGCTAACTTCCTGCTGGCTGTAAAATTATCCTCTTCAGGAGGAGATATTTAACATCATTGCCGCCTGGGTGCGATTTTTCACTTCCAGACGGCGATACAGGGATTCCAGATGCGCTTTTACCGTTCCGGTACTGATATTCAGCGCTCTGCCCGATCTCCTTATTTGATTCGCCCGCCGCTAACATGGTTAAAATCTCCCGCTGGCGGGCGCTTAACGATTTGAGATCTTTAATGTCCTTTTCCGGCGTCGTCCGCCAGTCTCCAGGCAGAAACATCATCCCCATCGCCGCACTATTTACCGCCAACGCAAATGTCTCGACGGTTGAATCACGAGGCACAATGGCCAGCACATTAAAATGGATAACTTCCTGTAACCACCGTTTATTGCAATCCGTCGCCGTGATTAACACCTTAACCTCAGGAAACTGCACCACGGTTTTTTGCAGCAACCAGTAGCAAAACTCACCATCCTGATCGCCATCGAGCATAACTAAGGCTTCAGGGTAACTTTCCAGCTTTTGCCATAACTCGTCTGCCTGACTGGCCCCCTGAATACTCACTCCTGGAATACGCTGCTGTAAACTGATTTTCATTCCATGAATAAATATTGACTGCCTGTCAAACATGACTATTTGCATAACTGAATCTCCACCTGAATACGTTAAAAAGACTTAAGTAGTGGAAGGGTATTACCCGCGAGAAAAAATAAGAATTCGCCATTTGGCGGTGGCCATTCTACAGAGATGACGCGTAGAAAATAGTTACCGATATAAATAGTTACAGCTAAACGCCTGAAATTACATGTCGAGGGCACTATTTAAAACAATTTTGAGGATTTCCTTATATTGGTGGTTAGTACGCATGCAATTAAAAATGAAACTCCGCGACTACAAGCCAAAATAACAAATGGCAATGAGACAAAAATAAGCACAAATAGCCAATACGTCCTCTATTCACTTTAAAGGGAATCACTGAAAAATACGCTCTGTTTAAGGGGATTCACCTTTCTCAGAAAGCTATTCCGCCCTTTTCCTGCTGAGAAATCGCCACATTCGTCATGACAACATTGTGAAACCCGGCATTAGATGTTAGAAAAAACAATAAACAATGCGATATGCGCGTTACTGTTTCGCTGTGAACAACAATCGGTCAAAGAAATGGATAAAATTCACGCAATGCAGTTGTTCATCAAAGTCGCGGAGCTGGAAAGTTTTTCCCGCGCGGCGGATTTCTTTGCTTTGCCAAAGGGAAGTGTTTCGCGCCAGATACAGGCACTGGAACATCAACTTGGCACCCAGCTTCTCCAGCGCACTACGCGACGGGTCAAACTCACGCCAGAAGGCATGACCTATTATCAACGGGCAAAAGATGTGTTGAGTAATCTCAGCGAACTGGACGGTCTGTTTCAACAGGATGCCACCAGTATCAGCGGTAAATTACGCATCGACATCCCGTCAGGAATCGCGAAAAACCTGTTACTGCCGCGTCTGTCGGAATTTCTCTATCAGCATCCGGGAATTGAGCTGGAACTGAGTAGCCATAACCGTCCGGTAGATATTCTTCATGATGGTTTTGATTGCGTGATACGCACTGGCGCGTTACCGGAAGATGGCGTTATCGCCCGTCCCCTCGGCAAACTGACCATGGTCAACTGTGCCAGTCCGCACTATCTGACGCGCTTTGGTTATCCGCAAAGCCCCGATGATCTGACTTCACACGCAATAGTGCGTTATACACCGCATCTGGGTGTACATCCGTTAGGTTTTGAGGTTGCCAGCGTTAATGGCGTCCAGTGGTTTAAGTCTGGCGGCATGTTGACGGTAAACAGTAGCGAAAACTATCTCGCCGCCGGTCTTGCCGGTCTGGGGATTATTCAGATCCCGCGCATTGCCGTGCGCGAAGCCCTGCGTGCCGGGCGGCTTATTGAAGTATTACCTGGCTACCGAGCCGCTCTCCCTTTCGCTGGTTTATCCGCAGCGTCGGGAGCTTTCCCGGCGTGTAAACCTGTTTATGCAGTGGCTGGCTGGCGTAATGAAAGAGTACCTGGACTGACCGACTATACTTTTTAAGAATGACCACGACAGAAGGACAAAAGAGCGGATGACGCAGGAAAACGAGATCAAACGTCCCATCCAGGATCTGGAGCACGAGCCGATTAAGCCGTTGGATAATAGCGAGAAAGGCAGCAAAGTTAGCCAGGCGCTGGAAACCACCACTGCCGAAAAAGTCCAACGCCAACCGGTTATTGCGCACCTGATTCGCGCGACAGAACGCTTTAACGATCGGCTGGGTAACCAGTTTGGTGCGGCTATCACCTATTTCTCATTTTTGTCGATGATACCAATTTTGATGGTGTCGTTTGCCGCAGGGGGCTTTGTGCTGGCCTCCCATCCGATGTTGCTACAGGATATCTTCGACAAAATTCTGCAAAACATCAGCGATCCGACGCTAGCCGCCACGTTGAAAAACACCATCAACACCGCCGTTCAGCAGCGTACGACTGTAGGGCTTGTCGGCCTGGCGGTGGCACTTTATTCCGGCATCAACTGGATGGGTAACCTGCGTGAAGCGATTCGTGCCCAGTCGCGCGATGTCTGGGAACGCTCGCCGCAAGATCAGGAGAAGTTCTGGGTAAAATATCTGCGAGATTTTATTTCGCTGATTGGTTTGTTGATTGCGCTGATTGTGACGCTTTCGATCACCTCGGTTGCCGGTTCGGCGCAGCAAATGATTATTAGCGCCCTGCACCTGAACAGCATTGAGTGGCTGAAACCGACGTGGCGATTGATTGGCCTGGCGATTTCCATCTTCGCCAACTATCTGCTTTTCTTCTGGATCTTCTGGCGGTTGCCGCGCCACCGTCCGCGCAAAAAAGCCCTGATTCGCGGAACATTTCTGGCTGCTATTGGTTTTGAAGTGATTAAAATCGTGATGACCTACACCCTGCCATCGTTGATGAAATCCCCCTCTGGCGCAGCATTTGGTTCCGTGCTGGGGCTGATGGCATTTTTCTACTTCTTCGCCCGTTTGACGCTGTTTTGCGCGGCGTGGATTGCCACCGCCGAATATAAAGACGACCCGCGAATGCCGGGGAAAACGCAGCCTTAAAATAGGCCGGATGCGGCGTAAACGCCTTATCCGGCATACGATTTTATTCGGCCTGGCTCCCCGTAGGCCGGATAAGATGCGCCAGCATCGCATCCGGCTATAATGCGCACATAACCTCTTGAAACTCGTCCCCAGAGCCTCTTCAGCCATCTATTTGGGAGCAAACAATTTCATTCCAACTCATAACCCCAGCATATAAATCCAGTTGGTAACTTTTATTTAACCTGAAACCAGTTTTATCCACTATTTATAAAATTATGTGAAGCATTTCATAGAAGAAAAATCACTGGCCTAAACATTATCCCCTTTTTGCCTGATTTTTGACCATTTCCGCGATTTGTTACACATTGAAATATCACTTTTGCTGTGCGTAATATGGCTATTCGTTAGCCAAAAAATAAGAAAAGATTATGCAAGCAACAGCCACAACACTCGACCACGAGCAAGAATACACGCCGATCAACTCGCGTAATAAAGTCCTTGTCGCCTCTCTCATTGGCACAGCCATTGAGTTCTTCGACTTTTACATTTACGCCACTGCGGCCGTTATTGTGTTTCCGCATATCTTCTTCCCGCAGGGCGATCCAACGGCAGCAACGCTACAGTCGCTCGCCACCTTCGCCATCGCCTTCGTCGCGCGCCCCATTGGCTCTGCCGTTTTTGGTCATTTTGGCGATCGCGTTGGGCGTAAAGCGACGCTGGTCGCCTCGTTGCTAACGATGGGGATTTCGACCGTGGTGATTGGTCTGCTGCCGGGCTATGCCACGATTGGTATTTTCGCCCCGCTGCTGCTGGCGCTGGCTCGATTTGGTCAGGGTCTGGGCTTAGGCGGTGAATGGGGCGGCGCGGCGCTGCTGGCGACTGAAAACGCCCCACCGCGCAAACGTGCACTGTATGGCTCCTTTCCGCAGCTGGGCGCACCGATTGGCTTCTTCTTTGCCAATGGCACTTTCTTGCTGCTTTCCTGGCTACTGACCGACGAGCAGTTTATGAGCTGGGGCTGGCGTGTGCCATTTATCTTCTCGGCGGTGCTGGTCATTATCGGCCTGTATGTTCGCGTGTCGCTGCATGAGTCGCCGGTGTTTGAGAAAGTCGCTAAAGCGAAAAAACAGGTGAAGATCCCGCTGGGTACGCTGCTGACCAAACATGTTCGCGTAACCGTACTGGGTACGTTCATTATGCTGGCAACCTATACGCTGTTTTACATCATGACGGTCTACTCTATGACCTTTAGTACCGCCGCCGCGCCAGTTGGGCTTGGCCTGCCGCGTAACGAAGTGTTGTGGATGTTGATGATGGCAGTTATTGGTTTTGGCGTGATGGTGCCAGTCGCTGGATTACTGGCTGATGCCTTTGGTCGCCGTAAAAGCATGGTAATCATCACCACGCTGATCATCCTGTTCGCGCTGTTCGCCTTTAACCCACTGCTCGGTTCTGGCAACCCGATTCTGGTTTTTGCCTTCCTGCTGCTGGGGTTAAGTCTGATGGGTCTGACCTTCGGGCCAATGGGTGCGCTGTTACCAGAGCTGTTTCCGACAGAAGTGCGTTACACCGGAGCATCGTTCTCTTACAACGTAGCGTCGATTCTCGGGGCTTCCGTTGCGCCATATATCGCAGCCTGGTTGCAGACTAACTACGGGCTAGGTGCGGTGGGGTTATATCTGGCGGCGATGGCTGGCTTGACGTTAATCGCCCTGCTGCTGACCCATGAGACGCGACATCAGTCGTTGTAATAAGAGTGAAAAGCCTGATGCGCTACGCTTATCAGGCCTGAATTTCCATACAATATATTGAATTCGCAAGGATTTGTAGGCCGGATAAGGCGTTCACGCCGCATCCGGCATGAACAAAGCACACTTTGCCAACAATCTAAATCTGTTTAATTGCCGGATGTCAGACATCCGGCAATTATCATCACTTCTTCATCTGCGACAAAATCGTCCGACACTGATTAGCCTCCCCTTCGGAAGGTGAGATCAGTGCCAGTAACGCCGGTGTTACCAGCGTTGCCAGTGCCGCAGCAACAGCACCACGGGCAATCAGCGGTCCGGCTTTCACCCCAGCCTGCGGATTTTTAAACGTCCCCCGCACATACAGCGGCGAACGCAGTGTGATAATCCGAATTCCTTTACTCTCCGGATCAATAGTCAAATCCAGCTGTTCCGAAGCAAAACTTGCCGTGCCGGTAACATTAATCAACGCGTTCTCAGTATCGAAAGCAAAAATCTGCGGGCGCGCCACGCCGTTGGCAATATTCAGATTCGCCGCCGCGCAGTTCACCCGCACCTCATCATCACCAAATATCGCACCGACAATGTAGTTGCCGACATTCAGCCCAACAATCTCCATCAGGTTGCGGCTCACCAGCCCGTCATTCATCAACAGTTTCAGGTTGCCGTTACTGTTGCCTAAAAGTGCCGCCACCGAGTTACCGCTACCGCGTAGTTCCGCGTCACCGTTCATTTCCCCCAGCGTCTTCTGCATCAGTTCCACATCGGGCATCAGTTCTTTCAGTTTCAGTCGACGAGCCTGAATATCTGCCCGCCCCTGCATCGGCTTTTTATCGCCTTCCAGATGAATATTCGCCGCAATGCTGCCGCCCGCCATGCCAAATTTCAGCGGTTGCAGGCGCAGGTCAGCATTTTTGAGGATGATATGAGTAGAAAGATCGCTAATCGGCAGGCTACTGCCATGCTCAATGCGCCGCCCTTTGAAGCGAACATCGGCATCCATAACGTCCCATTTATCGGTTTCGAAGCGGTCATAAGGCAGCACTTTGCCCGCAGGCTGAACGCTTTTTTCGCCCTTCTTCTGTTCAGACCGTTTCGACTTTTCTGCCCCTTTCCCGGAATCAACGCCAATCAACGGTCCCAGGTCCGCCAGCCGCAATTGCCGCGACTCGACATCACCTTCCAGTTTTGGTCGTGGCTTTCCGGTGGTGTAGACCAGAGAACCGTGGATATCGCTATCACCAATTCGCCCATTAAAACCGCGATAATCAAAGACCGACGATTTTTCAGTGTCGATTTTCGCTACCAGCCGACCATCCGTTTCAAACGGCGGGGTATCGGGCAGCAGAACGCCCGTCAGTTCATAGAG
>OBVX01000456.1_pt1 | contig 24329 bp, 29 predicted proteins | sample 1495161 | NCBI WGS metagenome assembly OBVX01 (sample SAMEA2580023, study PRJEB22360) | human gut metagenome | reverse complement strand
TTAACACTTTCATATTCTTTTGTGCTAATCCTACTGCTAAATTAGCTGTACATGCGGACTTTCCAGTTCCCCCTTTTTGGTTTACAATAGAAATAATTCTAGCCATTTTTCATCACCTTTCATCGTCGTCAATCAAAAAGAGGACTGAATTAGACAACCGGAATCTATATTCCGTGCGAGCTAATTCAGTCCTATAATTACAATAATTCTGTTGTTTTTACTCTTGTCTTACACAAATCCATTTCCAGTCTGGATCTGTAATAATTCATGTTCTGGAATGACAGCGCTGTCTTATTTTTCCCTTTTTCAGGGAGTTAAAAATAAGGACTAAATTAGTGCAACCCCTTGTATTTACTGGAGTTTTCTAACTTGTCCTTATTATAACTCGACCATGAGGAGTGATTGTTCCTTTTCCAAATCGCAAGGATTCTGCATAAATCCTATCATGCTTCGAGATAGCCCACCTGAAATGATTCTCCCAATGTAATGCAACTTCGACACTTTGGTTCTTATCAAACCAAATGAAACCTTGTACCTTTAACTTCTTATCTAAAGAAGTGATGACAGTAGGCTTTATCTTTTCCTTTGCAGGAATGCGAGAAATCGCTCGTTTGAAACACGTCTCTACGTCATCTGACATGGGAACATATCGTACACCGGCTTCGGTTTTCGTTGTATCTTCTATGTATATAGTAGACTTCCCGTCAATCATGTTACGCACAAGCTGTTTATTTACTCGGATAGTATGATTTTTGAAGTCGATATCGGATACAGTCAATCCACAGAATTCAGATATTCTCAGACCTGTATTAAACAGGATAAACATTCCGTCAAAGTAGATACGGAAATGCTTATCGTACCGTACAAAGTCTAAGAACTGCTTCATTTCCTCTTTCGTGATTGCTTCTCTACTCTTACTTCCACCGTATCTTTTCTTGAGCATCTCGAAACTAAAAGGATTCTGCCTGACATATCCGTTTTTCTTCGCCATGGTAAAAGCAGGTCTGAGGATACCTCTTAGAGTACATAATGTACTGTAGTTCTTACCGTATTTCTCATGCAGCTCATCGTACCAAAGTACAGCCATATCCTCGGTTACATCCTTTATTCTCTTCTTTCCGAAGTCATTGGTACGCATAAAATTGAGCTGTGTAGTATACCCATTTCGGGTAGTCTGTTTCACATCTCTCCAACGTGTCTCGATATACCTTTCCATGAGTGCTAATACAGTCATGTTCCCACCTGAACTGTCAATCTCTTCAACCAAATCCTTTTGTATCAAAGCTTTCTTTTCTCGTAATGATTCTCCCCGTTTCTGATTTTTCCCCAACGGGACTTTATCATTATGAGTTAATGTCCAAGAATATACAGTCTGTCATTTGTCGTTAACATCTTTGTAACGATATTTGTAACGACCTGTTTTCTCGTCCCAGTATTCTCCTGTCTGTAATTTTCTTCCTTTTCCATCTAATCTTTGTTCTGCCATTATGTGAATCTCCTTTTCGATTTATTTGAATAGTAATTCCCAAGTCTTTTCACAAATGACATACATCACATGTAAATCATATCATCACATAACACAACGTGTCAACATCGTACAACACACTACAACATAATACTGAATGCAAATATTCCTTACGGAATCGGGAGTTTATCTACCTCAAAGGTCAAATATATCACGAATTTACAAGTAAAGGAGAATGAATCATGAAAGATATTAAGCTCGAACAATCTTTAACAATCCAAAGTGCGTTTACGACAATGGAACCTACCCCATCCAACATTATGGTGACGCATGAAACTGTACGTGACACACTTTTAAAACAGATTTATCCAGTTCTGGTTCCTACGTGCCGCACTCGTGACGATGTCGTCTCAATGAGAATCGACGGAATGGAAGGTGTACGAGTTGTGTTCCTTATCGTGGAACTCAAACAGTTACTTTCCAAAACGACGCAACTAAAATATCGCATCACACCGCAGGATATAGCAAATGCAGTCAATCGTAACCAATACAAATATACATTTGCTACCATGTCTGAAACATTAAATCTTCCGGCATTCCCTGACGAAATGCCTATGTATATCCTGACGAATCACGACATGAATTATGGAGCAGGATTGATTATGAATAATTCTGTACTCAGGCACATCTTAGATAAGATGAATGAAGACATTTATATTCTCCCATCATCTGTCCATGAACTTATCGTATTGCCTGCAAGTTTCGTGGATGATGTGAAGTACATGACAGATATGGTTCATTCCATCAATCTATCCTGTGTAGACCCAAAAGACCGTCTGTCGAATGATGTTTACAAGGTTGACTACACGACAATGAAAATTAGAACGATTCCGTACCGTCCATAGAAAGGAGAATCATCATGAATAAATATATGGAACATCTATCGGAACTTCTTTCCGAAGGTTTGGAAAAATATTCATGCAGCGAGCAGTATAAAAACCTGCTCTCTGTAATGAGTAAATTTCATTCATATAGTGCAAATAACTGTCTTCTGATTGCCTTGCAGTGTCCAGAAGCAAGCTATATTGCCGGATACAACAAATGGAGAAGCGATTTTCACAGACAGGTCAAAAAGGGAGCAAAGGCAATACAAATCAAAGCTCCTATGACCTACAAGGACAAAGAAACGGATGAAGAGAGACTCGGATTTAAAGCAACATATGTATTTAATGTTGACGACACGTATCAGATTCCGAGTAAGCCTGTGGTTCCTCTAGGAATTGATGAGCTGCAAGGGACTGTCAAAGATTTTAAAGAACTGATTTCTTGTCTCACTTCTTCAAGTCCTGTGCCTGTGGAATTTAAGAATTTCAAGAAATCTGCTTACGGATACTACAGTAAATCCGAAGGAAAGATTGTCGTTAAGGATAATCTCTCAGAACTACAAACAACAAAAACTTTGATTCACGAGCTGGCTCACTCTCTTTTACACTCTGACGATGATAAGAAAACGCGAGAAGTAAAGGAGCTGGAAGCAGAATCCGTGGCATTTGTCGTCTGTAAATATCTAAGTCTTGATACAGATGACTACTCATTTCCGTACATTCTGAGCTGGTCAGGTGATGAGTTCAAAGAAATTCTGAAAGAATCTTTGGCAGAGATACAGAAAACCGCTGACAAAATCATTCAAGATTATGTTACATATAATAAGAAGAAATAAAAAAAGTGGGTAGCCTTAATTGGCTACCCTTAACTTTTTTGAATGAGCTTCTTCTTATTATGGTGTATGTTCATTACAACAACTGATTGACTCTATTTTGAATCTTATTAGCTGTAGCAGTTCCATACATCTGTACAAGTTTATTATGTCTAGCTTGTCCGTTACCGAAATCTCCACGAATCACTCGACGAGCTACAGCATCAATATCTACATAAGAACCTCCACAGAGCTGATTTACTGCATTTTGGACTGCGTTATAGTCATATCCAGCATTTTGAAGACGTTTCTTTCTATCCTCACCATTGCCCCATTTACCCTGTAAAACTTCTTTTGATACCTGCTCGATAGTTTTAGTAGGTTTATGAGAATTGCCGCTTAAAATGGCATTTACACGTTCCTGCACAGCATCCGGATTATATCCAGCATTGATAAGAGCTTGTCGTCTTGCATCTCCGTTACCGTATTTTCCTGCAATCACATCCCTTGCCACACTGTCAATATCCTGTGTTGGCTTTTGTGGTTGTACAGGTTTATTAGAAGAGCTGTTAGCGTATTTCGGACAAGCATATCCACGAATATTTCCGTGACCAATTGTGAGTTTCCGTCTTGCAACCGCTTCTCCTTTATTCCCCTCAATGACAATCATATATGTATCGTATACTTCTTCTACATAACCGATGTGGTCTGCGTATCCGTCGTTTGGTTGCGTTCCATCGTCCCAGTTATACAAGATAATCCATCCGACTTGAGGTCTTACTGTTCCATCCTCCTGCCAAATTCCTTTAGCTTTAAAGATTTCAATATGCTTCTCACATCCGCATTCTGTTCCGATAAGGTCTCTTGCTCCTGCCTTGATTGCTGCTGCACTGACACAAGTATCACACCATTCATCAGTGTATTTCACCTTGTAGCCACGAGCAAGAGGTGGATTGCTATTATACAAATCAATGATAATCCTGTGTTTTCCATTTGCTTCACTGTATCCTAACCAGCTACGCATTACATTTAAAACATCCTGTGCTGTTACACCCATAGTCGTTTCCTCCTTTTGTGTATCGTTAAATTTCCAGTTCGTGTCTACTTTTCCGTTGATTCCATCGACTTGTCCTTCTGACGTGTACTGTTGATACAGACAATCAATATCAGGAGTTCCCGCGTAGTCAGCAAGCCAGATGTCGTAATTCTTGATGAAATCCATTCCGTATCGGTTTTTCGCATAGTCTAAATTTGTGTAGATACCGACTCTATAACCAGCTTTCGCAATGGTATTACAGAATGATACTGTGATTTCTCTAATGTCTTGATTACTCAATGTAATTCCGTGTTGTCGTTTTGCGTGTGTGATTGTGTCATACTCCAAATCACACCAGATGATACATTCACGATTTGTAATCTGTGCGTTTTTAACATTCTTGAGACAAGACTCTGCATTCAAACGACCAATCTCTGCATTGCTCGGAACTCTGTCGTTCGGAAGATAGATGAAATGGTAGACACCGTCGATTCTGATTCCCCACGTCCTACATCCAAACACATAATCCATAAACTTCTTATCCATCGTCTGACGATATCCTTCACGAAGAATAACGAATTTTACATCACTCATCTTCACTTTCTTAAAGTCGATATTCCCTTGCCAGTACGAAATATCAATTCCTTTTTCTTTAGACATATATGTAAACCTCCTTACGAGAATAAATAAAAATAGTGCCGGACAGGTTGTGACGAAAAATATACACGTCAACATTTAACCCTGACCAGCACTAGATTTTCTAAATTGTCTGATAATTTGTAAATTGCATCGCTTTTAAACCCTTACACCAACAGTGTTTAAACGTGACGGGGAATCGGGTAAAATCACTCAGGAAACTCTTTATATATATAATATATACGTCTATATATACGCGTATATATTGATTTATAATTATGTTACTTATTTATTTATATATAATAACCCGTCTAACCTGTCTAAGAGGGTAATATCCGCATGGGTACTGGAAAAACGGAAGACGGATAGTCAGACGGGTTACAAAAACAACCCGTTCAAACCAATTCTGTAAGCGGGGAATCCCTGATGTACACTAGGAAAACTCACTCCGTAACAACCCGTCCGAATAGTATCTATTCGTTTTTATCTGTAATATTTTTTCTGTATCTCATCGTAGATACTCCTAAGAGTGTACCAAGGAACGTCGCAAATGCTGTGATTGTTCCGACAATGGCTGTAACCATTGACTCGTCACAAATGTTCCAGAGTGGCAGAACTACACTCACAAGAGTTGCCAATGCTGGCAGTGCAATCATTGCTACCCATTTCAATACATCGTAAATTTTGTTATCTAACATAGTTTGTATCCTCCTTCTACTGTTCTTGAAGATGCTTCACATCTTCTTCGAGCTTAAAAACTCTCTCTACTACTTTGTTATGTTTCTCTACCTGCTGTGTAAGTTGCTTGATTCTCTCATCCTGCACCGCATTATGAGACTTCAAATCATGCTGGATTTTCACATTTCCAGCATACACGGTTAAGATTGTACTGATAATCGTGAAGATTCCAGTACAAATACAGACTGCGATTGCTTCCGACATTTGTATCACCCCCTTAATTTGTCTGCACGTTATATCTGTCTACGAGTTCTTTAACTTCTGGATTCTTGAGAATCTTCTGTGTTTGTCCATGGTTGAGATTGCTAAAAATCAGCTCCAATGCAGTTTTTGTTTCCATCTTGCACTTCTCAACAGCGAGCGTCAGCTCCATAATTGTTAAAACCGTTGATTTTTCCATCATCAGATTTCTACCCCCAATTCTCGTAATTTTGCTTGATAATCCTCAATCGTTGCTTCTGGTTTAGGAATTTTCTTATCAGTCTCTACATATTTTCGGTTTGCTGATTTCGGGTCAATTGCCTCTTCATAATCAGATTCAGGAAATCCACCTCTGATAAAAAATCCTGCATCCGAATATGATTTGACTAAATCATTCTGTAAATTTTCATATACAATCATTTTTACACCTCCACATATTCGCTAATCGGTTTGATTTTATCTGCGTGTTTCGACCAGTTTGTGGCAGTTTTATATTGTTCTACAAGATTATCTGCAACATAAATATGTTGTGCAAATGTTGAACCATATAATGGTGACACTTTATCTGTTCTACGAATGATTAATGTTTTTAGTGACGACAATTCAGAGATATCCAATTGAGTATCTCCACCAAGGATATCCAACACTTGAATAGGTGGTTTATACTTATTTTTAAATGCGGTCAAAGCATAACTTGACAGTTTAGGAGCTACCAATTTTTCAAGACTTTGACAACGACTAAATGTGTTAGGTCCAATAATCGTTTGTACATTCGGAATCTCAAGCGTTGCCAACCTCATACAATTTTCAAAACAACCCTTTCCAATTGACCGTGAAGATTTAAGATGTATTTCAGACACCTTAGAGTTTGTCAAATTCATATCGTCGCAAGCGAAAACATACTGTCCAACAGATTTTGCATTCGGCAAAGAATAAACCCTTGTCACCGTATTATTGAAAAAGTTATACCCGTTAAGTGCTGTCACATCTTCATTGGTGAATTCCTGCTCTGTAACGGTTCCTGCTAATACGCTTACGAGTGATTGTACTCTTGCTTCGTTCCCACCCCCTGTCGGAACATTAACATTAACTGTTACAGTTTCAAACTCCCGGATATTCTCTGTAACACTTCCATTTTCCACAATGTCAATCGTCTTTGTTCCACTCGGATTTACACCAACCGGGACTTCTACTTTTGCCTGTGCATACTGTGTAACATCATGTGTTCCGTTTGACGTGATTGTTTTGACACCGGACGGTGTGATACCCTCGCTAGGTACATTCACACGCACATCAGCTTCTGCAAATTGTTTTACATCATGTTTTGTATTTCCATTTGCTGTAATTTCAATCACTTTAGAACCTGCTGGTTCAGCCGGAACAGGAACCTGAACATTCGCACTTGCGAAATTCTTAACATCATGAATACCATTTTGGGTAATCTGCGTAACGCCTGTCGGCTCATCTGGTACAGGAACATCAACAACGATGTGTGCATTAGCAAATTGCGTCACATCCTCAGTCCGTTCACCGTTTGCGACAATCGAAATTTCTTTCGTACCCGTCGGGGTGATACCACCTGTACCACCACCGCCTGAGCTCTTCTTTTGGATTGCATCTAAATAAAAATCAATATGCTTCATGAATCCAACACCTCCTACGCTGTCCATTCAACCCATTCATTCTTGCTATTCATAAGATATTTCTTGCTGTCCTGCAAACAAACCATCACAGAGCCTGCATAGAATGTTGCTCCATCTTCAATATCCTGAACAGTCTTACCGTTTACAGGTTTCGTTGCTGCTTCTGCTGTTGTGTCGCACTGCAAAACAACCCTCATTTTTGTAGCTTCTTGTGAATCTACTCTTTCCTTATTGATACAAATAATCATGTTTCTACCTCCTGTATATATGTTAATTTTTCATTGGGGATTTTCGGAATGGCACTGCTTTCAGCACTCTTGCTTCATCCTCTGGAACTGAATCCTGATATACAAAACCAATGGAACAAAGGAATGTTTTATCACTCTTATGTCCTACAACCTGTTTCATCAAGACATCACATTCAATCCTCTCCGTATCGACGATTTTTGGTGTGCAGCTTAAATAAAACGTACAAGGGATTTTCTTTATATCTCCAAGTGTTTTGTCAGTGATTGTGAACCATCCGCTTGTGATGAATTCGAATGGGATATTCACTTTAAGATAATCCACTGGAAATGTGACACTTCCGAGATATAAAGCTTTCGGCTTCACCGCTTCCTGTCTGACCGTACCCTCTTTGATAATCGAGTATGGAATTGTATAATTGAGATAGTCAGGATGAAATGTTGAACTGGCACTCACATATGTGAAAAACAGAATAGGTGCTGTTTCAACGGTTCCACCACCACCTGTATGAACGAAAATCGGCTTACGGTTAATCGTTCCGATTTGTTCCACTTCTTTCCCGTCTTTATCTACTAATTTTCCTGTATATTTATCATCCCAGCTCTCAGGATGTGACGGGTCATAGTTCGTCGGATACACTTTATGTTCCACAGTTGCTTTCTTCGACACATCCGCAACCTGTGTTAAAGATGTATTGATTCGTTTGAACTCAATCTCGTTCTGTTTCTTAATCAACTCTGGAATCGTCTTCTGCCGTGAACCAACAACCATATTTGTGTATCGGTCACGGAGCACATCATATGTGACCTCTGTAATCTCAAGTTTCACTCTTAATCCGAACACAACATCTTCTACAGTCACAATGTCGCACAAGTCTGCTGACTGTAACTCTTTGTTATATCCACTGTCATACACCAAATCAACTTCGTATGAAGCATAATTCTTATCTGTGTTGTACTCGTGATTCCGTAAAAATTCTTTTGCAGATTGTACAAGCTCGTTCCGTGTCGGTGGTTGCTCGTAAACACTTGATAAATCAAGTGATACCGTTCTTTGATACGGTAACTGTGTTGCTCCGGCAACCGTAACACTATCGTCATTATTCGTATCGTCTATGTTCGTAAGTCCGACATATCGTGCTTCACCAGAGAGAGGGTCACGTCCGCTCCACCATGGAACCACTGCTGTCACGACTTCTTCATTCGTATAGTCGATATTCAATCGCTTGACGTTCTTACCAGTACGCATTTTCACACCGTTGTCGTGTCCACGTTTTCTATGTAGTTTTACATTGAACATATCGAACTCAAATGCTCCACACTCTCCGTAATTCTCATCGGAAATCATTCCTGCTTCACTGTCAAGCAGAACATCCCACATGTTCATTCCTTCTTTGAGCGTACACCAAACGTCATTTGCTTCACTAAGATTCTTATCTGACATGATGTCCTGTACAGTGACATCACTTTGGAACCGAAAAGGATGAACACCTGCAATTCCTGAGTTTGTAGCACTGTTCAGCTTTTCCATCAGTGAATCAGGAGCTCCATTATAAAGATGAGTCATATAGAAGATGAGATATTGGAGTCTATACGAAACGTGTTTCGCATATACAGTAATCATATCTTCCGTGCTCGCTGTGACTCTGTAGATGTCAAAAGCCTGTGGTTTCTTGCTGTTATCGTGTGTAGCAACAATAATCCGTCCCGGCTGTAATTCCTTAAAATATTTTCCGTGAACCGGATACATCAGCTCTAATGTATAATCAGAATTTTTCTTCTCTGTGACCGTACAGGAGACAGCTTCTGATAATCTTCCGATTCCGTTTGTTGTAAATTTTGTTTCATCAATTTCATACAGAATAGGTATCATCTTCTATCACCTCCTACAAGTCGTACCAGTTCGGACACATCTCCAACGTGCATCCACTCAAAGAAATGTTGTTTCCACCTCGGTTCAACACTACGTTGTCGAGTGGTAACGTCACATATTTATTACAGTTCTTTAAATCATTTTCGTTGTCTCCGTTTGCGTATGCGTCCATGGTCTCACAGTCCACCCAAACTGTAGAAAAAGGACACTCAGGCAATACAGTGATTGTCTGTCCTTCAATCGTGACAGTTCCTTTTCCCGTGATTTTCAATAAAGGATACGCTTTATGATAAGTCGGATTATTAAATGTTCCGGCTGTCACAGTCTTCCAAGTCAAACTATCGGAACGATACCGTTGTGGTTTACAATCAAATACAATATCGAACTCTCCGACTCGTCTTTGTATTTTTGTCTCAGGTTCGCTGATACTTTCTAATCGTGCAAGATGTGTATGTCCTACATCGAAAGTATCTGACAGATAGTGATATTTCCCATCATTCCGACCCATTAGCTCGTCTCGAAGTTTCTTAAAATCTTCTAAAAACGTCCGAGCAATCCAGCAATGATACACAACCTTACGATTGTGATAACACTCATTATCGTTCAGCACATCCCCGTTCCGATGTGGAACGTGGATTGCTTCACAATCTCGTACAGATGCACCATATACTTCTGCTGATGCAATTCCGACCTTATACATATCTGATTGACACATTAAATCGTAAATAAATCTATGCTTTTGCATATGCTACACCTCCTAAAACATATTTTTGATTTTGCTAATAACTCTGTTTGCGATTGTCTCTTCACTTTGTCCATGTGCTCCATACACGTTCATATTCACGTTTGTATTTCGTGTATTTCCTCGTGTATTTTCTTTCAGTTTCATTCTGTGACCACCGCTCTCTCCGATGATATCCGATTTCAGAATTGCACTGTAGCCAAACCCAGCTTCAAATCCGGCTCGTGCCTGTTCACCAAGCTCTACACCAGCATCATACACATCAGATTTCGTTTCCTCGCTACTAAGAGTATTCGCAACTGCAACTCCGGCTGTATTGGCTCCGTTACGCACCTTTGAGATAAATTCGCTCATGTCTACGCCATTTGCCAGCAGTGTACTGTCGTTAGCTGCTGCAATCTCCCATGCACTTCCTGCATCCTCTACAATCCGAACTGTTCCGTCCACACCGTCTTGAGTTGCTGTCTGAATGCTCGCCCATGTGTCAGCGTAATTCGACTGTGCTTCACGCATAGTTGAGTAAGATTTGACTGCTTCATCAACCTCTGCACTGCCAGATTCCATACCTTCCCACAGTGCTTTCACCTGCTCAGAGCCAGCGATTCCCTGTTGCATAAGAGTGTTTGCATATGCTCGAAACTGCTCATCTGTCCTGTACCTCTCAGACTCGATGATGTTATTCGTGTACTCTACAAAGTGAGAGTAGGTGTCAGCCTGCTCCTGCATCGTATCTGATAACTCTTGAAGAGACTGTTGAGCAACTGTTTTCGTGTTGTCATAAGCCTGTGCGATTCCGTTCATACCATCGGTTGTTGCTTGATTCAGATTCGCCATAGTTCCGGCATATGTTTCCTGTACATCAGTCATCTCAGCAAATTGCTTCAAATCGTCTTTTGCGGTCGTTGCATTGAGATTGACATTGCTGACGAATTCTTGCAGATAACCGTTGCTCTCGATACCACCTTGCATGATACGATTCGCAATTTCTCTGAATGCTTCATCATTCGCATATCGTGTAGAGCTTAAAATCTCTGTCACAGTCTGATTCCAAATCGCATACTCTTCTGTATTTGCTTTCAGATTGTCAGTCATCTGTTGCCATGTGACTGCATCCTTTTCTTGTCTCTCTGCGAAAATTTCGCTCGGAGCATTGATAGACTCTGTGACACTCTCTTTATACTCCTGCCACTTTCCCATATTCTGTGACAGTGAAGCAACCTCTTCCTCAAGACCATCTGAGATAGTGTCGTGTGACTTTTTCCAAGCTACAGACGTGTTCTCAAACAGTTCTTTCAGCTCAGTCTCTTCTTCATTTAACTGTTCAGCAACAGCATCAATGTCTCCACCTGATTCTTTGATACGTCTGGAAAGGTCAACATATTTTTCAGATGCTCTGTCCGCTTCTAAACCTGCTCCTGTGAGTCCTTCACAAGATTTTTCTACAGATGCATTCTGCTGTTTCGTTGCTTCTGTGACCTTTTTCTGCTCATTTTCAAGCTCATCCAGATTCCCTTTATGCTCTTCGATTTGAGCATCAAGTTTTTCGTATTCTTCTTTTCCTTTTCTGACTTCGCCCCAGATTGCTTCCCATTCCGATGCTTTTGTTGACTTCCCTTTCCCATTGAAGACATCTTGCAATTTGTTCATAGCATATGAAAAATAAGAACCGTCAAACTCTTTCTCAGCAATCTTATTTGCTTCATCAATCTGAGCTTCCAGTTCTTTTTTCAGACGTTTCTTTTGAGCTTCTGCTTTGTACAGCTCCGTCTGCTCATCAAAGATAGCCTGTGCTCTTGCTGCATTTTTAAGCTCTTCTGAGTAATCACTCATATAGTCGCTCAAGTCTTTAATCTCACGACCATTGATTTTGAAATTGCCTGTATTCTTATCTACGCTCGCATTCAGCTCAGGATAAATGCTGTTCAGCTTTTCGACCAGACCACCCATTTTAGACATAGAACCGCTTGTTTTTGTAGATGCGGATTGCAACTTCTCAAGCTCCTGTACAATCGGTTCAGATGCATTTTCTTTCTCTTCCAGCACTCCCATGGAGTCTTTATAAGATGAATAGATATTGTCTAAGTTATCTGAAATCTGACCTGCATTTTGAGCAAGTGCAGACATACGAGACAACTCAGCATCCAGCTCAGTATTATGCTCTCGTGCCTGCTCTGTAGCATCTTTCATTGCATCGGCTGTCATCTTGATTGCCGTGACTGTTCCGGCAACTGCAAGACCGAACCATCCAAGCTTACTTCCGAACTTCGATACAAGACCTGTTCCTTTTCCAGCAGTATTCGCCACATTCGTTGTTGCATCAGCAACATCATTCAATGCATCTGCTGTCTTTTTGACATTGTTCATCGTGTCGATTGTATCATTCAGATTTTTCAATGTCTTAGATGCTTCTTTTGCTGTCTTGAGTGCGTCGATTGCAGCTTTCAGTGCAATCACTTTCGGAGCAGCCACACCTACACCTGCTGTCAAAAGTCCAACAACAGCAGTTGTTTTCTTCACCGGGTCAGGAAGAGATTTGAATGCTTTGTTTGCATCTTTAAGCAAATCAACTAAGTCCTCCACCATAGGAGCAACTACACCAAATGCTTCACCAGCAATCTCTCCTGAGACTGCTTTTAAATTCTGCATGGCAACCTGCATACTGTCCCACGTATCAAGGCTTGAATCAAAAGTTTTATCTGTAGCATCCGTTGCTTCACTCAGCAAATCCATGCTGTCTGCCATCTTTTTAAAGTCTAATCGTCCATCTCGAATCGCCGGAACAAGAGACTGATAAGACTTTCCGAACAGAGAATATGCTCGTTTCGCTACGTCTGTAGAGTCTGCATTATTCTGCAAAGCATCTTGAATGTTTACAAGAGATTCTCTAAAGTCTTTTCCTTCCTGAGATGTCTTGTTGTACGCTTTTTTCAGACCTGTCAGAACTGTGCTTGCTTCAAGACCTTCTTTCTCAAGACCTGCAATGAAGTCAGTGGCTTCATACAAATCCATTCCCATGTCTTGTAAAGCTCCCGCATTGCTAAGAAGAGACGATTGCAATGTACCAATTTGTACGCCTGTCTTCTGTGCCGATACAGTCAACACATCAAGATAATCGCCTGCATCTTCTGCACCTTTTCCGAATGCAGTCAGCACCGCTTGTGATTCGTCAATAGCACCGTTCAAGTCCGTTTCGTTGATGTTTGCAAACTTGATGTATTTACGAGATAAGTCTTCTAATGTCTTTCCAGTGATTCCAAAACGAGTATTCACTTCACCGATTGCTACACCAACATCTTTCATTTCTACGGGCAAATCAGACCAGATATTGTCTGCCAATCCTGTAAATTCGTCCAGTGCTTCACCAGTCGCTCCCGTCTTCGTGAGGATTGTGTCATATCCTTCGTCGATATCCAAGCAAGCCTGATATGCAGAGTCAGCAACCTGTTTGAATGCATCAGACACCTTATCTGCATATTCTACAATCATGTCTGCCGTAAAGAATTTTCCGACATTTTCTGTCAAATCCTGTACAGCTTCGGTTGTGTTCTCTGTAGACTCTTTGATGTCTTTTCCGGCATTCTTTACTTGCTTTCCATACTTGTCGATAGACGTTGCACACCCATCTGTGCTTTGCTTTGCTTCGTTCAAATATGTATCGTTTTTCTCTAATTCACGTGTCCAATCAATCACATTTGACTTTGCTTGATTGAGTTTTTGTGTCCACGTTTCAATGTTTTTTCCGGCTTGCTCATACTCTTTCTCACCACGAGCGAGTGTAGAATTTAAACTGTCTACGACCTTCTGTTGTTCCGCAATAGCTTCTTGTGAAGCATCTTGAGAATTCGAAAGAATCGCCAATTGCTTTTCAGCATCAGCAAGCTCCTGTCTATATTTATCAATCTGCTTTCCGGCTGTTTCATAGTTCTTCTGAGCATTTGAAAGAGCTTTCGCAGTCTCATTTTCTACTTTCTGTGATTTCTCTAATGTTTTTGCTAATGTGTCATGCTTTTCTTGTAATGCTTCAAGACTATTCGCATTTCCCTCATATTTCTTTGATACAAGGTCAAGCTCAGACTTCATTGTTTTCAAAGAAGATGTACAAGCTGATACTGATTTCTTAAATGCAGACTCGCCATCCAATGCGATTGTCGCTCCGATTTTCCTCATTCCTGCCATTTCGTACACCTCCTGCTAATCATCTATTTTCCAAATCATTTGTTTGATTGTCATATTGTGTTGTTTCTTAAATTGATTCTGCAACGCTTGAATCTGCCAATAGAACATTCGTCCTACATCTGTAAAAGACAGTCCGCATTGCATTCCTACAAAAGCCAGCCACTCAAAATCTATGAGGTTTTTGTGGCTACTGTCTTGGTACCCGTCCTCTTCGACTGTCCCTTTTTCTTCTTTTTTTTTCCGCTGATACAGTCTTCGAACTCACGAAATGCGATGAGTGCAAGTTCCTGTATCGTATATTCATCCTGCTGTTTTAATGTCTCCAGCGAAGGAATCTCATAACTTCCAGAAGTTACAACTTTTGCTTCTTGTAACATCCAGAAGATTGCTTTCGTCGTTAATCCGATATCTGGAATCGTCCAGTTTCCTGTTGTACGGTCAATTACACCGTCACCATCTACACGAGGTTTGAACCCTCTCAATTTGTCTTCTGCTTCTAGGATATCTCCTACATAATCTTGTATTTTTTCCAATACAATCAGGTCACATCGTAACGGATATGTCTGACCTAATAGAGTAAATTCTGTCATGTTTTCGTTTGATAAAATCATAAAAGATACATCCTTTCAAAAACACAAGGGATAAGCCATATAGACCTATCCCATGCATTTATTTTACACTCCGTGCTGTGGAAATTTCTTTCCGAGCCATTCCAATGCAGCAGCTTCTGTATCGAATGTTTCCTCGTATTTGTAATCTCCATTGTCAACTGGCAACGCTGTTCCTTCTGTGGAAGGAGTAGTGAACTCTGTTGACTCACCACGAGTATTGATTGTCACACTAGGGTCTTTCCACTGTGTACGTGGGAATGCCTGTGCTTCAAATTTACGTTTTCCGTCGATTTTCTTCACACCGATAACTGCAAAACCTACATAATCAGCGTTATCATCAACATTGTAAACGTATTCTTTTCCAGAACCTCCGTCTGCACTTTCTTTATGTCCGAACATAAGTGGTTTACAAGTATCTGGAACGTCTGTGGTTCCAAGAGAAAGTGTTGCAGATGTAACTGCTTTCTCAGATTCTGCCAAAATGTCGTCACCGTACAAACTCGCTTCTGCAATGTTGGGACTCATGCTGAAAGATACAGCTTTACCAAAAGGTACACCTGCCTTGTATTTTCCTGCATTTTCTGTGTCCATTGCATACACAATCGGTTTTCTTAATCCAATATATGCCATAATGCATTACCTCCTATTTAAAATAAATGTTTATATATCAATATCATCTTGAAATTCAAGAACGATATGACGCACTGTGTTATCTTCTTCTGTTGTGTTCAATACTACTGCCGGATATGTAAATCCTACACGAAAAATCTCGCTGCTTAATCTTCTTCGAATATCGAAGAAATTCTTGTCCGCTGACATATATAAATGTGCCTGCAAACTTGCTACGATTGCGTTTGGTTCATCATCTCCGAACAGGTCAGGTGTTTCTGACATGATATTGTATACAACATACATATCTTCGTTGTTCGTGTTATAGTCTGGATATGCTGGAAGTCCAGCATTTTTACACGCCTTTTTGATTTTTGCAAAACTGTTCATGCTGTTCCTCCTTACAAATTCAATCCTTTTGCATATTCGTCAAATGTCTCCTGCATACTGTCACACACTTTTGTACGTGTCGCTTCGACAGTCGGAGTGATAACTGGTGTAGGTTTCTGATTATGAGACTTTACACCAAATTCCAAATATGCCATTTTCTCCATATTTCGCACACCTGTTTTCTTATCTACACCAGATGCTCCAACGAATAAAGAATAACCATCCTTTTTCTTGTTTGGCTTCTGTGCTTTGATTGACTTATACATCTTTCCGCTTTTCTTGTGTGGTCGAGAGAGCTGTTGCATTTTCTCTACGACAATCGGAGATGCTTTTTCCAATGCGACAGGTGCGAACATAGCAATGTCAACAGAAGAAAGGTCAGACATGAAGTCATCAAGTCCTACATCAGTCTCAAATTTTGCCATCGCTTCTCACCTCACAACTGAGCTCAATCCTGTTCGATTTTTCTTTCTGATGTGTTCGTCTAATGTCATACACCGTATTATCTGACTCATCAATCAAGTAACCTTGTCTGTTATAACAGACACTGTCAATTTCAAAAATCACCGATACGGAATATCCCATCTGATGAGCAGAAACCTCATCGGAACGGTTTGTATCTCTCTTTCGTGCTGGAATGTTCTGAATATAAGTCTTGTGATGTGTTACAAATCCATCTTCATCCTGAGAAATTGTGTCACCATTTGGAAGTGAAATTGATGTATACATCTACATCACCTCCTGAACTGGCTCAAGTTGTAACTTGAACACTTTTTTATGATACAAATTCAAATACATATCAGTATCCGTACGGTCATCTCCTCGCATTGCCTTTACATAGAGTGAAACTGCTGTAAGTACACGAGGATTTGTGTTAGCTCCTTTATCTTCTAAAAGAGTCTCAGGAATCCCGGCTGTACGCATGTCTTCCAATGCGTCACTTATTAAGTCTTTAAACTCTGTATCATACACAGTAATTGCAGAAGGTACGCCACATCTTAATTTCACTGCATCAAGCATAAACCATACCTCCATTTCTACTGCTGTGACAAAATATCGTGAATGATATTGTCTTTTGTTCTACCTGATAATTTATACCCTCTTGCATCAGCCAATTCTTTTAACTGTTTTACAGTCAGGGTTGACAAATATTCTTCTGATAACCCTGTATCAGATGTTTCATCATCTGATACAGTATCAAAAGTTGTCAGTGCTGATGCGATTATTCCCCCGTTGCTACCTTGATAGTTCCGTACACAAATGCTTTAGAGTCAACTGTTTTGTAGTCAGCTCTCATGTCTGCACGATACAGAACACCTCTCTGCTGGAATGCATTGAAAATAGGAGTTCCGTTTGACTGTGTTACAGTAGCAGCATTGGAAGCCATGATAGTTGTTTGCTGTCTATCATAGATGTGGAATGCTTCTTTCACATCTCCTAAGATGAATGGAATAATGTTCTTTCCAGACTCAGTCATTGCATCAGACGGAAGGTCTGCGTTCGGGAATACCTCTACAGGAATAACCTTTGCCCCACAACGAAGTTGCAGTTTTGCAGGTTCTGTTGGGTCTGGATTCAACAGAGGACGTCCGTTCTTGTCTTCCAAAGTATCGAGATAATCCACACCGTCATCATTTGTGATAATCTTGCTGTCATAAGCAGAACCGATTGTCACTGTGATTGCATGTTTGATTCCGTTGATACCTGTTTTCAAATCTACGTTTGTACCAGCTTTTGCGAGTGCAAAGATTTTCTTGTTATCTGTTACAAGAGAATTGCGACCAATCCAAGTTACAAGCTCAGATTCCAGATTTGCGTCTGTATCTGCAAGTAAGTCATTAGAAACTGGAAGGTATCCACCAAAGTCTTTTACAGAGTATGTAATCTGTTCGTACTGTGGTTCACCCATTGCTTGAAGCTGTCCTGTTTCATCAACCTCTGCAAATCCGTTCATTGTTGCACGTTTCTCATAGACACGAGAACCTTTATTTGTAGTAACATTTTCTACAGACACGATGTCACGTACAGAACGATGTGTTTCTTTGTAGTGGTTGATTTTTGTCTGCACGTCAGCCGGAACAGTATAACCACCGTTTGCGTCAGTTCCCTCAACCATCGTATTCGTAGGAAGTCTACGAATGTTCTGAGCGAATGTGTTCTCAGGCGTTGCAGAAGGTACAGGTTGTGCTGTCGTATGGTCTACAACAGGTTCCTCATCCTCTAAATCTTTCAGAATATCAAATTTATTCTGCAATGTTTTCAGTTCCTCTTTTGCGTTCTGGGCTTTATCAAGCTCCCCAGATTCAACAAAAGATTTTACTTCTGCTTTCTTATCATTAATCTGATTGAGCAGTTCCAATAATTTCTTATTCATGTTATGTCCTCCATTTCGACTTGATTGATTATATATAACAAAAGACTTACACTCCGTATGAGTCTAAGTCTTCCATCAACGATTTCTTCAAGGCTTCGTTTTCAGCCTTTTTATTCATTTCAACTTTTGCTTTCTCCATCATCTCAGGAGTGAGCTTAATGCCAGTTTCTACTGCATTTAATGCATAACTGTTTGTGTTTGCTGGCTTATCAATATGATTGATAAATCCTAAATCTACACATTGATTTGCTGTCAGCCATGTCTCTTTATCCATAAGCTGTAACAACTTATCTTTGTCCATGCCTGTCTTATCACAATAAGCAGATGCTAACGCTTCATTCATTGTCTTCAATTCCTGTTTCGCTCGCTCCATATCGTGATAATCGCCTGATGCACCACCACTTACATTGTGAATCATGAGCATACCCACAGGTGAGATGTCCGATTCGCCTGCCATTGCGATGATTGAAGCGGCTGAACAAGCCATACCTTGTACATGAATTCTTACACGCTTATCAGCTCTGAGTGTTGAATAAATCTCCTGACCAGCCATTACATGACCACCGCCACTATTGATATACACATCCACTGTTTCGTTAGAAGGTGTCTTATCTAAGATGTTTTGTACCATGCTCGGACAAGTGCATTCCCAACCGAACCAGTCGTAGAATTCGGCATACTCGTTAATGACAATGTCACCTTTAATATCAACTCGTGCCATTCGTGTTTCCTCCTCCCTGTTGAGTATTGTTATATTGTGAACCTACTTGCGTAAGAGGGATATAATTTCCATTACACATCAGGATATCACCACCATCAGCATCGTCTAAATCCAAGTAAGAACGTGCTTCGTTAGGTTTGTAGATTGCGTTCTGAACCGCATTACACAATGTTTCCATCTGAGTTTTGCTGTCCGTTCGCAAGATTGCCTTTTCGTTGAATTTATAATAAAATCCATTTTTCATTTGCTCAGGCAATAACAGTTTCGCATTGATTTCTTCCTCATACATCTTCAACCGATATTGCATTGTGTCAACGAGGAATGACAACTGCTGTTGCTCGCTGTTACTGTAGCTTGCATGGTCATAATCGTTAATCTGGTTCGGCTTAATTCCGAATGCTGCTGCAATTTGCAGAGCTGAATATTTCTTCAACTCGTAGAATTGGGCATCAGTAAAACTCTGATTCAGAGGTTGAAGATTCAATCCAAAAGGAAGAGGAATCACCTTCCCTGCCGCCTCTGGACCCGTGAGCTTGTCCGCAAATTTCTTTTGCAACTGCTTTACACGGTCATCGTCCAAATCGCCCGTATACTGCATCACCATGCTCGCAGTCATGCCATTTTTGTATAGATTCGAAATGACTCTTTGAGAATGTGTGCCTGTTGCTATCGTATCATTAAGAATCGTCCGTACAGGCTCTCCTGTAATGCCGTTCTTACTGTACCAAGTCTTAAAATGCATTACCTCATCTGATGTTAGGATGTATGACTGCTTCGATACAGGGTCTTGATATTCATAATAAACAGATTTGCCATTATTCGAATTCTTAAAGATTCCTGCATTGTCCATCCATACTGTCACATTCTGAGGATGTAAAGGATACAATCCTAAATATTCCACGTGACCTTTATATTTACTGTCCATGACTAATTTCGAATGAATATAGATATATCCATTTCCGAAATGCTGACACATCATCTCTGTTGTAGTGAACAAAGTTGTTGGAGTCATATACGGATTCGGTCTTGTAGTAAGAAGTAATGTCGCGTCCGTAGGGTCAGCTTTGACTCTTCCGGCAGAAGTTCTTTGATAATAATGCAGTGGCAATTTCCCGATTGTCTCAGACAACATTTTCAAGCAAGTGAAATATGTAGCTTCTGAGATTGCTTGTGTCTGCTCAGTATCAATACCCAACCACTGCAAGAGTTTCTCATCGTTCATGGATACAACAGCATTTTTAACATTATTCGATTGTAAAATACTAAATACATTTCTAAAAAATCCCATGTTTGATTTACCTCCTTTCGTGGTTGTTTACCATTCTGATTTCAGCCATGCGTCGATTGCATCGACAAATGAGCTATTGAATTCGTGATACATCGCCAGTTTGTAACCGCATAAGGTTGCGTCAACCGGGTCAATTCGTTTCGTTGTTGCGTCTTTATCTATCTTTATCAAACCGTTGTTCTGCCTTACAACTGCATTTCCCATGGAATAGTTGAACAAGGGATTCACAATGTGATACACATTTCCGGCATACACCTGCTCTCTAAATCCGCTTGTACTTTCATTTAAAGATTTATGTGACTGATATACCTCTTCCACATCATATCCTTCATCGGACATCTGCATCATAGCCAAAGAAGCATTGGCTGGGTCAAAGCACCAGCAAGCAATTTTCCACCCATGCTCTTTTACAAAATTGAGCACATACTCAATCACTTGTGACTGGTCCACTATCGGCGTATCTGTGATTGTCAAAAATCCCATACGCTCCCAAGCATCGTAAGGCTGCTTGTCTTTCAGGATATGCTCCTGCAATCGTTCCAAATTTGGAATGAAACTGTGCGTCCATACAAGATACTTGACGGTCGGATTTCCCTGTCTGTCCCTCTCTGTCTGGTCTTGATAAGGAACTACAAATGCAACTGAGGTCAAGTCAATTTTCGCTGACAAGTCAACCCCGACATACACTTCCATTCCTGTGGTATCAATCGGAATTTCATCTTCTGTGATTTCACAAGCTGACCACTTCCCCATGTCCATATATCCGTTCTGACGAGCTTGCACCCATACATTCAACATCTTCGTGAGGAATGCAGTCATCTTCTCAGGGACAATCATAGCTTCTTTGAATGCTTTTCTGATTTTGTCCTGACCATCTTCGTAACTCATACGGATTGGATTAGCCATGTGCCAGTATCGTTCATTGGCAAGCTTCTTCATATCCTTTGCGATTGCTAAGTCAACCTCAAGAATATCAATCAGGTAATCATCCGCTTCTACATTCACATCTGGATTAAGAATATCCGATACATACTTGTATTCCACGGTGTAGCATGGATAAGATAAATCCATACCGGCAGTTGTGATGATGATGAGCGTCGGGTCTTTCGTATTTGCTCCGAGGAACAAATCTAAGAACTCGTCCGTCGGATGCTGGTGAAATTCATCAATGGACAATACAGCAGGGTTGGTTCCATCTCCTGTTTTCTTATCATCTTTAGATAATGTTTTCAGGAAGGAACCTGTTTTCATATGTGTGATTTGATTGTTGGTTATCTTAAATTTCGTCCGAAGAGGACTTCCGGCAAGCATCAAGTTACACTCATTGAAAATGATTTTCGCTTGGTCTCGTTTTACACCTGTGGTGTATGCTTCATATATCTCTCGATTGCGAGTAGACGCTACAGCTATTTCATATAGCAGCACCCCGGCAATCATCTGTGATTTTGCATTTTTTCGTCCTACCTCTACAAACAATTTATGGAATCGCTTGCAACCTGTGTCTCTCATACGCCACCCATACAACTGACACATAACAAACTTCTGCCATGTCGTAAGGGAGATAGGCTTTCCTGCCAAAACACCTTTGCTGTGTCGGAGATATCCGAACCAGTCAACAATCTTCTGAGCTTCTCGCTCATCCCATTCGAATGTACAGGCAGGGTCTTTAGCTCTCTCTACATCCTTCAGGAACCTCTTAACTGCATGTTTGTGCTTCTTACAAGAAATATAGTCTTCGTATTTAGAAACCTTTACATCTCGCAAACACAAATCAGCATATTCAATTAACTCGTCGAGGATTGGTGTATTAGATGTCACCGAACTCATCCTCGATATCTTGTTTTTGTTTATCAACCTTCGCTTGCCCCTGCTTGATACGGCTATTCATCGTAATTCCGCACAAGTCTGCGAAAGTCCTCATTTCTTTCCCCCATTTGATACAAACATTATTCAGGGGATTTTCTTTTATATAAGAAAAACCTGTCTCTTCGTCTTGATTGACAATGAGCAGGTTTTGCTTTCCTAATTCCTCAACAGCTTTGCGATAGTTCGCAAACGCATTACAGTAGCCAGCTAAGGCTTCTAAATCCAAATTCCCAGCAATGTTGATTTTCAACAATTGTGGGATAACTCTTTTCCATTCGTTCTTAGCGATTTGAGAGTTCAGCCAAGCTGGCGGTTTCATAATTTCTTCTACATCTGTCTGCACAGATGCTTCTGCTTGTGTTCTCTCTTCAATTTCTTGCTTTGTTAAGTGTGCCTTTTGCGTAGACACTGCTTTTTTCCGTGCTGGCATATAGCACACCTCCTAAAAATGAATTTATGTCAATTTTTGAATTGATTTCGGAAAATTTTATAAGGAAGACTAGGCGTGCGGTTTGCCCGCTCCACATCAGAACTTTCTAGCTATCCCCTAGTAGGGTATGATTCTATGCCCTCATCTTCCGCAAACATTCATATAACGAAACTTGCATTGCTCTCTTGTCTGCTTCTGACTTGTTGTATGCAGCGTGGATAAAATTATGAGTAGACTGCGATACAGGAATCAGATTCGTTTCCAGTAGTGCCTGTGACTTGTCGTCTTTGAGTTCGACAATGTGATGAACAGTCTCAGCTTTTTCAATCTGTCCAAAAAGAACATACGCATACACATCTAAGTTGTCATACTTATTCATAATGTATTCTCGCATCCGTTGCCAGTTTGATGAGTGATAAAAGTTTGCAGACTCTTTATCTCGTGATAATCTGTCATACTCTCTGTGCCGGAGCTTGATACACTCACAGGTCGTTCCGGCTTCGATACGCTTGTTACATCGAGGACATCTCTTATAAATCATATCTGTCTGTCCTCCCAAGATGTGTCTGAACAGAAGCAATAGTCATCGTTTTCTTCGAGCTCTTCTGGTTCATTCCATTCATCAGATTCTAAGTTTTCTGTGAACCTTTCGTATAATGAAAGGCAGAGACTTCTGAATCTACAAGCGGCGGTAGTTACACGCTCGCATTCATCGTTGTCTGCGTACACTCGTCGTGTATGTAAATTAAGCATTTCATGCTCACAACCTTTGCAGAAAGGAAGTGAATCTACAGGAATTGTTCGTTTATTTTCTTTCATACTAAACACCTTTCTTCTATATAAATATGTACAAAAAAAGAACACTCAGAATCCTGAATGTTCTTCTTATTAAAAACACTTTATTAAAATACAATCAGATATACAGAATCACATGTCAGCGATGTCACATCATAATCCTGAATCATATCACTGTCTAACAACTCATCCACAGAAGAGAATTTAGAATCTGTTACACTTTCAAAATACTCAACAAGTTCATCATCACTGTAACAGATGCGACAAAATTCTGTGTCGTGCATCTCTTCATATGCGTTGTCTAACTGCATATTGTACGCTTGTTTCAGTACAAGCAAAATCTCTGCATCGATTGCACTCCATTCATAATCTTTACTGTCTAAGAAGTCCTCCACTTCTTTATACTCGTTACTGTTTGGGAAGTCTTTTACTTCTTCATTGTCTTTGTAAGTAAGGTTTAATTCTTCAACGTATCTCATAGTAACTGTCTCCTTTTTTCTTTATTTGATATACAAGAAATTATAACACAAACGAAAAGATGATACCACCGCAACTTTGCTAATGATACCATCTTCTGCACGCTTATGTTTTATAAAAAAGAAAGGAGTTATGATAAATGAGTGACGTAAAGACTATTATGAAATCGTATAAGAAAGCCTGTATTTCTATACTTTTTCATACTATCATTTTACCACATTTGACTTCTAAAATCAAATTTCAGAGCGTGCTCTAAAAGGTCAATCGCTCGGAATTCCAGTGCTCGTCAGGGTTTAAAAACGATGAAAAAGTTTATA
>OBVX01000455.1_pt1 | contig 24336 bp, 18 predicted proteins | sample 1495161 | NCBI WGS metagenome assembly OBVX01 (sample SAMEA2580023, study PRJEB22360) | human gut metagenome | reverse complement strand
GAGCAGCTGATTTGTAATCAGCAGGTTATCGGTTCGAGTCCGATCATCGGCTTTCAAGATTTGGACCATTAGCTCAGTTGGTTAGAGCAACCGGCTCATAACCGGTCGGTCCTGGGTTCGAGTCCCCGATGGTCCATTAAATTTTTTCTTGCATTTTTGTGCAAACTGTGATATTATATATCAGGCATTAAGCATTTGGCCTAGTGGCTCAGTTGGTTAGAGCGCCGCCCTGTCACGGCGGAGGTCACGGGTTCGAGTCCCGTCTGGGTCGTTTGTAGTGAGTATCTACTACAATTTTATATGGGATCTTAGCTCAGCTGGGAGAGCATCTGCCTTACAAGCAGAGGGTCACAGGTTCGAGCCCTGTAGGTCCCATTCATGCCGCAGTGGCGGAACTGGCAGACGCGCAGGACTTAAAATCCTGTTGTAGTGATACAGTACCGGTTCGATTCCGGTCTGCGGCATTCATTCAAAACACTTGACAAGAGTGTTATAATGAATGAGTAAATAAAATATGTGTGTGTAGCTCAGCTGGATAGAGCACTTGGCTACGGACCAAGGTGTCGGGGGTTCGAATCCTCTCACGCACGTTATATAGTATAGAAAGAGCAGGTTGTAATACCTGCTCTTTCTATACTACAAATCGTCCGCGGACGATTTGAACCCCAGGGTTCGTTCTACACTTCGTTGCGGTCGGCGCTAAGCGGAAGTCCACCGGACTTCCAGCGCCCTCTCACGCACGTTATATAATATAGAAAGAGCAGGTTGTAATACCTGCTCTTTCTATAATTGAGGCACGGAGTATTAATTCCGTGCCTCAATTGTTTTATCCGGATTACCTTTCTGTTGTAAAATAAAGGGCGTTATTTCAGTGCAGATATAATTTTGAAATATGGCTTGAAAAGGCTGTAATATTTCAGACCATCTGTTTCACCGTAGCTCTTTGTGATGGCAGATCTTATGCCATTGAGATTCTTTGTTTTATTCTTGTTTTTTTCAAGAAAATCAACAAAATTTCCGGGATCATTAATATCACTGTGTGCGAAAATTATACCTGTAAAACGCTCTACCTTCTTTTTACGCGTGAGCTTTTCAGGCGTAAAAGAGTAGGATTTGTCTTTTATGGTTTTATAAATTGTCTGACCCTGTTTCATACCATAAACATGAACCAGCGTCTCATGAAGCTTGAGCAGATTGTCTTTTCCCATGCAGTTTAGGAAAGAATCTACCTCAAAATGGTCGAAGTCTTCGGATACTGCCGATACTTCAGAAATATCTGATGTATCAATGCTGTCCGTTGAGGATTTAGCCTCATCTGCTTCGTTTTTATTTGAGCTGTTACCAGAACCGTTATGAGGTGTCTGTTCGTCAGTGAATGGTAAGTCATCATTAGTCATAAGCTTATCACTTGACGGTAAGTCATCGTTAGTTGCAAGCTCATCACCTAACGGTTCACTGTCTGTATAGCTGCTATGATTGCCATCGATAAGTTCATTCAGATTGTAAGACTTTGCTGTGATAGCATCGGTATCAGTATCAGTATCAGTATCGGTATTGATATTGATATTGGTATTGTTATTGACGTTATCTTCCTTGGATGGAATATCTGCTACTACCTGATACTTGATGTTTTTTCTTCGCTGGACAGCCTGTTTGCAGAAATTTACATTGAATCTGCGTACAGCGAATCCCTTATCTTTCCAGAACCTTACAGCAGGGTCATAGCCTGTGTCATTGCTCATTATGATGTACTCATCAGCACATGACTCGGCTGATGCAGCATCACATTTGTTTTCACTGAATGAACCAGCGCATCCCATCAGATATCCCATATATGATACGAGCTGAAAATCAAGGGCATTCGTGCCCTCATAGGATTCCTCAAATCGGATATTTATTTTGTTATTTTCCATAAGTCTGATGACTGACATGTATGACATGTGAGGTGATTTTTTTGTGTAAAAAACTACGATTTCGTCGTCCTCATCTGCCATATCAAACAGCATCAGCCAGTTGTCGTTGACATTTTCGCTGTCTACTAAAAAGTGTCTGATAATAATCACCATTAATCCGGATAAAGGTATTGTAGCATGAGTATGAGAAAATGGCAAATAATCCGGATTTTAAGTAAATGTTAACAATACAAAGAGTGCAACATATGATATAATTTTAATATATCTTGAAAATGAAGGGGGAATAGAGTTGGCAGATATTGAAATAAATAAATCAGATATTGATGAAGTTAATGATGTGATACAAGAAACAGATGAAGAAGCATATGCGTTGGATTCTGAATTTACAGAGAAAAAGGAATATAAAACAGTACAGAAATATGAGCTTGTGACGATTCTGTCGTATCTTATAGGTGTCAGAAATGAGATACTTGATCATATGTGCAGTGATGAGTATGTGGAGCTTTTAAACAGCTTAAGAGAAAATAAAAATGCGAGGATACTCAGATATCTGTGTAAGGCGCGTACAGGTCTGCTGCGCAACTATAAAAAAACAGACAATGAAATAAAATATAATCTGGGTAATATAAACAGGATGGAGTGGTTTGATGCAGAGAATATAAATAAGCTTGAGAGCTGGGAAGTGCATATTATATTGTATAATTCATCGGCTGACAAGTATTGCGTACATATTAACAAGCTGATTAATGAGCACGTGGATGCATGTAAAAAGCTTTTCCCAGACTGGATAAAATGGGAGTATATCAGGGATTTGTTTGTCATAGTGGATTATGAAAAGCCAAAGAAGCTAAAGGCAGAGTTTACTGTCTATAAAGAGCACAGAAAAGAGTATCCATATGGGATGTATATCCACTGGCGCCCGGATGGCAGGGGAAATCTGCTCAATTCTGACGGAAGGATTTTAAAGACAATATACAGACAGCATGGTGATTATTTCAACGACGGTTCAAAATACAGGGATGCAGTGGAAGATACAAAGGAAAATATATATGAGTTTATCCGTGAAAGCATGCGTGTTGTGATAGTTGTGGATTGTGAAAATTCTGATGTATACAAGCTGTATGGAGTATTAAAAAACTTAAATTCTGAGCAAATGTCCAAAATAGAAAAAATTATACTTTATGATGATTATCATACATCCTGTGGATGGGACTGGCTGGAAAAATTCATACATATCCCTGTATTCCACGAGGAGGTGGAACGTGTGACAGACCGAAAGTCGCTTGTTGATATAAAGATGACTGCGGGAGTGTGTGAGGCGTATTATAAGGACAACATAGACTCGTTTATTTTGTGCTCAAGTGATTCGGATTACTGGGGACTTATTTCATCGGTAAAGGATGCTCATTTCCTCGTGATGTACGAATATAGCAAGTGCGGACAGTCGATCAAGGATGCACTTACAAAACGATGTATATTTCATTGTTCAATAGACGATTTCTATACAGGAAATGCAAGTGATTTAAAGAAAAAAGTCATGATAAGTGAATTGAAAAATCTGACAAATGATATTGTCGGAAAAAATGGCTGGGAGATGACAAGACAGATATACGAGAGAACTAAAATTACATCGACAGAGCGAGAAATGAAGGATTTTTACAATAAATATGTTAAGTCATTGCGGTTAAAAATTAATGAGGACGGAGTATTCGAGATTGTGGTCAATGAATATTGATTATCGTAAAACTGTTTTATGTAATTATTGTCGGTCACACATGTATTGTGTGAAGGTTAAGCCTTATTTTAGCGGAAAGAGTGGGAAAGTATGATGAAACCGATGCTTGAAATCTGCTGTGGCAGCTTTTCGGATGTGAAAACAGCATATGAAAATGGTGCAGACAGGGTTGAACTGAACAGTGCCCTATATATGGGAGGGCTGACACCTACACTCGCCAATTTAATATATGCAAAGGAGAACTGCAATATACCGGTAGTGGCAATGGTTCGGCCGAGGGGTGGCGGATTTTGCTATTCGGATGAAGAATACGACACTATGCTTATGGATGCAAAAATTCTTTTAGAGCATGGAGCAGATGGTATTGCGTTTGGATTTCTGACAGAGGAAAAAATGCTTGACAAAAAGCGCACGAAGGAAATGATAGAGCTCATTCATGAGTATGGCAGGGAAGCTGTGTTTCACCGCGCCTTTGACTGCATAGATAATCAGGACAGTGCAGCGGAGAAGCTTATTAGGCTTGGCGCAGATCGTATCCTCACAAGCGGTGGAGCAGTAAATGTATGGGATGGCAGAAAACAGCTTAAGCATCTTCAAAATCAATATGGAAAAGATATTACGATTCTGGCAGGAAGCGGCGTGAATGATACCAATGCGAGAGCACTTATCGAATACACAGGTATTACGCAGGTGCACAGCTCGTGTGGCTCATGGAAGTGTGATGTGACAGCAGCGGGCAATGCAGTAGATTTCTCGTATGATGAGGCGATGAAGAACTGCTATCAATGTGCAGATGCAGAGAAGGTTAGGAAGCTTGCAGAAGAGGTAAGTGGAGTGTAATATTAAAGCAAAAGATTATAGAAGTTCGGAGGAAACAATTAATGGCAGAGCAGGAAAACAATAAGGATTTAATCAGTGTACTTTGGAGTGGCGCTGATGTACTTCGTTCTAAAATGGATGCGAATGAATATAAGAATTATCTTTTGGGAATTGTATTCTATAAATACCTATCAGATTCATTTTTGATTAGAGTATATGATTTGATAAATGATGAGAAACCGGAATCGCTCAAGGTGGCACTTGAGGCATATAAAAATGAGTTGAAGGGTGAATATGCTAATGATTTGCTTGATGAATTAAAGCAGGATCGTAAATATGTAATTGAGCCTGAGCTTACATATACATGTTTTGCAGAGGATGCAAGGAATAATTGCTTTAATCGTGAGCAATTACAGAAAGCATTCAATAATATTGAGCAGAGCGGAGAGTTGTTTGTGGATTTGTTTTCCGACATTGATTTGTATTCAAGCAGGCTTGGAGCGGGAGACCAGAAACAAAGTGATACAATTGCAGAACTGATAAAAGTAATAGACCAGGCGGATTTGCTCAATTCCGATGGTGAAATACTTGGAGATGCATATGAATATCTGATAGGACAGTTTGCGTCAGAGACCGGTAAGAAGGCGGGAGAATTCTATACACCACAGGCAGTATCAAAAATTCTTACTAGAATAGCAATAACAGGACAGGAGAATGTGAAAGGTTTGTCAATCTATGATCCATGTATGGGCTCAGGTTCGCTGCTTCTTAACGCAAAGAGATACTATAAAGGTGATACAAACTATATAAAGTATTATGGACAGGAACTGAACATGTCTACATATAATCTGGCGAGGATGAATATGTTCCTGCATGATGTAGCTGCGGAGAATCAGAATCTGCATCATGGAGATACTCTTGATGCAGACTGGCCAACGGGTGAGGAAACTGACTTTCACATGGTACTTATGAATCCACCGTATTCGGCAAAATGGAGCGCTGCATCAGGATTTTTACAGGACGAAAGATTTTCAGAATATGGTGTTTTGGCGCCAAAATCAAAGGCTGATTATGCATTTTTACTTCATGGACTTTATCATCTGAAAAGCAATGGAACAATGGCCATCGTTTTGCCACATGGAGTGCTTTTCAGAGGTGCAGCAGAGGGAAAAATAAGAGAAAAGCTCCTTCGTTCAGGAAACATATATGCGGTTATAGGATTGCCGGCTAATTTATTTTATAATACGTCTATTCCTACATGCATTGTTGTACTTAAAAAGCATAGAGATGGCAGAGATGTACTGTTTATTGATGCGTCAAAGAAGTTCATTAAGGGTAAAAAACAAAACGAAATGTCAGACGAGCATATTGATGAAGTTATGGATTTGTATAACAGAAGGGAAACTGTAGACAAAGAATCCTATCTGGCAAGCTTTGATGATATTGAAAAGAATGATTTCAACCTAAACATACCGCGATATGTAGACAATTTTGAAAAGGAAGAGGAAGTCGATATAAATGGTCTGCTCGAGGATATGCAAAAAACAGATGACGAGATAGGAAAGGTCGAAGGTGAGTTTGTGAATTTGTTAAAAGACCTGACATCGTCCGATGAAAATATAATGGCATCGTTAAATCGTTATATTGATATGATTGAGGGGTGATTTGTATGGAAAATCCAAAGATTAGATTTAAAGGGTTTACTAAGGATTGGGAACAGCGTAAGTTTTCTGAATTGTATGCTAGGTCAAGTGAAAAGAATGATGGTAGCATAGGAATGGATAAAAACATCACTGTAGCGACCATGCAGTTCAAGAATGATGTTAAGGTTTCTACTACGGAATATCTCAAAACATATTATACATTTAAATTAGGGGATATAGCATTTGAAGGTCATCAGAGTAAAGAGTTTCGATATGGCAGGTTTGTTGAAAATGATATAGGAAACGGTATAGTTTCTCATATTTTTGCTGTTTTCAGACCTATTCAAGAATATGATTTATATTTTTGGAAGTATGCAATCAATAATGAAACATTAATGCAGCGCATTCTTGCTAGAAGCACAAAAGCGTCAACAATGATGCATGACTTGGTAACTAATGACTTTCTAAATGAAACATTTTTAGTGCCGTCAGTGAAGGAACAAAAGCAGATTGGAGCATTTCTCAATAAGCTTGATAATCTCATCACTCTTCACCAGCGAAAGTGTGAACAGACAAAAAAATTGAAAAAATATATGCTTCAAAAAATGTTCCCTCAAAATGGAGCAAAAGTTCCAGAAATTAGATTTGATGGATTTACTTACGATTGGGAACAGCGTAAGTTGGGGGAACTTGGTTCATTGAAGAACGGAATGAACTTTTCTAAAGAGGCTATGGGACATGGGTTTCCCTTTATTAACTTACAAAATATCTTTGGAAACAATGTAATTGATGTTAACAAATTGGAATTAGCTGATGCTACAGAAAAACAATTGTTAGAATATTCATTGCTAAAAGGAGATGTATTATTTGTTCGTTCCTCAGTAAAACTGGAAGGAGTTGGTGAGGCAGCATTGGTGCCAGAAACCCTTGAAAATACAACTTATTCAGGATTTATTATTCGTTTTAGGGATGAATATGGACTAAATAATGATTTTAAAAAATATATATTTGGAACTCAAAAAGTACGAAATCAAATAATGGCTCAAGCAACCAACAGTGCGAATAAAAACATTAGTCAAGGTGTACTTGAAAATCTTACTTTTGAAGTACCATCATTTGATGAACAAGCAAAAATAGGAGAGCATTTCTCCAACCTCGACCACCTCATCACTCTTCACCAACGTAAGTGCGATGAACTTAAGAAAATGAAAAAATATATGTTACAAAATATGTTTATATAATCATTTGATATTAGAGTTATGAGATCTCTTGAAGGAAGGGAGGGTTAAGAGTGTCACAGGGAATTAAAATGGATACAATAATTTTATATCACGGTTCTCCTAACAAAATAGTAACACCGGTATTTGGCGGTGGAGATGATAAACATGATTATGGTCGTGGATTTTATCTGACAGAAAACATAGATTTAGCAAAAGAATGGGCGGTTTGCAGACCTAATGAACAGAATGGATGGGTTCATAAGTATGAGTTAAATACAAGGAATCTAAAAATTTTGGATTTTCAGGAGAAAGATGTTTTATCGTGGCTTGCAGAGCTTATGAAACATCGCGATGCTGCTGATTCTAAGCGTTATAGGATGCTTGCAGCAAAATTTATTGATAAATATGGTATTGCTACCAATGCATATGATGTGATAAAGGGATGGCGCGCAAATGCATCATATTTTTACATTGCAAAAGAATTTGTCCGAGATAATATTGATATAGATATTCTTGAAGAATTGCTTTCGTTAGGCGGATTGGGGATTCAGTATTGTATTAAGACAGAAAAAGCATATGCAAATTTACGCGAGATAGAAAGAGATTTACTTCAAGTTGAATACAATGAATTTAACAATAAGTATAATCAAAGAGATATTGAAGCAAGAAAAAAAATGCGTAATTTAGTAGATTCAGATGCAAATAAGGTTACGAATGTTTTTAGTACATTGTTTTAGAGGTGAGAAAATGGGCGCATATTCAGAAGCGTATCTGGGTGACGTGGTGGAAAATCAGGGAAAACTATTTGATTTTGTGGCACAGTCTTATCCTGATAGTGATACAGAAGATTTTATAAATACGTATATGAAAAGTAAAACCAGAAAGAACATTGATGATGCGATGGCTTATGTTAATACTATGGATGCAAAAGAACTGTGGAAATACTTTTCAGACACAGAAAAATATAAGTTAAAGAAGGGGAAAGCAATCGAAGGATTTATGCCTGATTGGATTGGTGAATTTTATGCTTATTATCAGTGGTATTATGATATTCCAAGCGCAGAGGTAATAAATAAAGTACCGGTCGATTTTCTGAGGAAGGCTTATTGTGGACTTCATGATTTAGAGCTTGATTTGGCGGTAAAAAAGGTAGGTAAAGTATAAATGAATATAGTTTGTTTTCATAATCCAAATGAGGAAAATGGATACCTTAGTAACTGGTATTTAAGTGAGTTTGAATGTGATGGAATAAGATTTTCATCAATGGAACAGTACATGATGTATCAAAAAGCAAATTGTTTTGGCGATACTAAAATAGCGGAGAAAATCCTTGAAACTACAGATGTTGCACAAATTAAGGCTTTGGGAAGAAAGGTTTCAAATTATAATGAAACAATCTGGAATGGAAAGCGACAGATTGTTGTTTACAAGGGACTTTGTGCAAAATTTCAAAACTCTGAATTGAAATCCAAACTAAAAGCTACAGGAGATGCGGTTTTAGCGGAAGGTGCTGTGAGGGACTGCATATGGGGAATTGGATTGTCAATGACAGATCCTAAAAGACTGGAAATGGAAAAGTGGAGAGGACAGAATCTGCTTGGATTTGCACTTATGATGGTGAGAGATGGAATATAAAATCTGAAAAAATTTTGATTACTTTTAAGAGCATTCATCCGTGCTTTTAATTAATTTTAGGCGTGGGACAATTTGACTCACGTCTTTTATATTATAAGTGATGAAAAGTGGCATCACTCGTTATTAGCGTAAGTCCATTGTGATATGGTGAATAAAACCAAAAGTTTGGGAACAGCGTAAGTTTTCAGAGTTTGTAGAAAATGTAGCGGTAAGAAATAGAGAAGGGTTAGAGTTAGAGTGTTATGCAGTAACAAATGATAGAGGTTTTATATCTCAAAAGGAAGCACATGATGATTTTGGATATATGGCAGATGTTGATAAAACAGCTTACAATATTGTTCCTCCAAATTCATTTGCATATAATCCTGCAAGAATAAATGTTGGATCGATTGGATACTATGCAGGTACCGAAAATGTAATAGTTAGCTCACTTTACGAGGTTTTTCAGACTGCAGATTATGTCGAGGATGGATTCCTTTGGCATTGGTTCAAGTCTACTCATTTTCCCAAATGGATTGAGAGGTTACAAGAAGGGAGCGTGCGTCTTTACTTCTATTATGACAAGCTTATTCAATGTGAAATGAAGATGCCATCCTTAGAAGAACAGAAGAAAATTGGAAAATATTTTGATAACCTCGACCACCTCATCACTCTTCACCAGCGCCAGACAGATTTTTATAAAAAATACAATTTCTACTTTATCTCATCGTAAGCCAATAAAAAATATAAATGTTGAAAACGATTGGGAACAGCGTAAGTTGGGAGATGAAGCGGAAGAGATATTAGCAGGTGGCGATATTGACAAAGAAAAAGCAGTTGATGACGGTGTGTACCCAATTTATGCAAATGCCTTAACTAATGATGGAATTGTTGGATATTATGACGATTATTATAGAGTAAAAGCACCAGCAGTTACAGTGACGGGGCGTGGTGAGGTAGGTCGTGCACGGGCTAGAATGATTGATTTTACACCAGTTGTGAGACTTCTTGCTGTCCGTTCAAATCATGATTGTTATTTTTTGGAAAATGCAATAAATAATCACAAAGTTGTTGTCGAATCAACTGGAGTTCCGCAGTTGACAGTTCCGCAGCTATCATCATATGATATTTGTTTTCCTAAAGATATTGTGGAAGAGAAGAAAATTGGAACTTATTTCAATCAATTAGACCGCCTTATCACTCTTCACCAGCGCCAGCACAAATTACATCTGAACATGCTTTTATAAACTGTTTTTTATCGTAAGTAATATCATATCTATACAATGGTTACCATAAATTTGACAACGAATCAAACATAAACCAACCTCAAACAAAACAAGCCTAATTATGGTTACATCAGCGTAAGCAGTACTAATAAAGGAGGTAGCGTATGCTAGAGGATATGAGCAAGGATGCATTATTTTACAACTATTACACACAGTGGATAGAAGTGTATAAGAAAGATGCAATTCGTGAAGCCACTATGGCAAAGTACAGGATGACTCAAAAGTGGGTGGAGAAGCTGGCTCCGGAGCTTAAGGTTTGTGAGCTGACAAGGACCGCATATCAGAAGATACTAAATGATTACGCAAAGGAGCATGAGAGACAGACAACACTTGACTTCCATCATCAGCTAAAGGGTGCGGTAATGGACGCTGTGGATGAGGGGCTGATAGAGCGTGATCCGACCAGAAAGGCTATCATCAAGGGTAAGACACCACGTGAGAAAAAGATTAAATATCTCAATCAGTTTGAGTTGCATACTTTGATATCTGATCTGGATATAAAGGAAGAGCCGAACTGGGACTGGTTTATTTTGCTTGTGGCAAAGACAGGGATGCGTTTCTCAGAGGCGCTTGCCATCACACCGAAGGATTTTGATTTTGGAAGGCAAACTCTTTCTATAAGTAAGACGTGGGATTATAAGGGTAAAGGCGGTTTTCTACCAACGAAGAATAAGTCATCTGTGAGAAAGATTCAGATTGACTGGCAGATAGTAGTAAAGTTTTCTGAGCTGGTAAAAGGGTTGCCGGAGGACGAGCCTATATTTGTAGGAGAGGAAAAGATTTATAATTCAACCGTCAATGATGCTCTCACCAGACACTGTAAAGCCTGTGGGATATCGGAGATTTCCATTCACGGACTTAGACATACGCATGCGTCGTTGCTTTTGTTTGCCGGTGTTTCTATAGCCAGTGTGGCGCGCAGATTGGGGCATGCGAGTATGACAACAACGCAGAAAACATATCTGCATATCATTCAGGAACTGGAAAATAAGGATGTGGATCTGGTAATGAGGACTTTGTCAGGACTGTAATGTAGCTTTTTAAACAATATGCTTGCGCTGATTTTGATATAAGTAATTTTGTGGTATTTTATGCCTATATTTGCTATAATAAATATAGTTAGTGTTTTGATTTTGAAGAAGGAGAAATTATCATGCCGGAGTTGGAATCGTTAATAGAGCAGAAATTGATTGAGCAGTTGATATATGGGGATTCGCAGTGGACGTACAGACCAGATTTAAAGACAGAAGCGGATTTATGGAACAATTTTAAATATATTTTAGAGCAGAACAATAAGGACAGGCTGGATGGTGAGCCACTTTCTGATTCAGAGTTTGAGCAGGTAAAGAATCAGTTGCAGTTTTCAACATTTTATAAGGCTGGAGAGTGGCTGGTAGGCGAAAACGGCAAGGTCATGGTGCATGTACAGCGTGATACTAAGAAGCTTCATCTGGTTGTGATGAATCATGAGCATATTGCAGGTGGCAGCAGTGTGTATGAGGTTATAAATCAGTACAGTGCATTGAAGGATGATGAGGATGCCGCATCAAGAGACCGTAGATTTGATGTGACCTTGATGATAAACGGTCTTCCAATGATACATATTGAGCTGAAAAACAGACAGCATTCATATATGGAAGCATTCAATCAGATAAAGAAATACATTGGTGAAGGGCAGTTCAGGGGGATTTTTTCGGCTGTTCAGATGTTTGTTATAAGCAACGGTGTTGACACGAAGTATTTTTCTGCAGCAAGTGATACGGAGCTAAAGAAAGAATTTATCAGCGGATGGGTTGACAGGAACAATCAGCCGGTTTCTGATTATATTGATTTTGCAAAAAATGTCCTTAAGATTCCACAGGCACATGAGATGATTGCAAGATATACGGTTTTAGATAATGAAGCTAAGCGGCTTATTCTGCTTAGGCCATATCAGATACATGCTATTGAGGCAATTCGTGAAGCATCACGAACAGGAAAGTCGGGATTTGTATGGCATACTACAGGCTCGGGAAAGACGCTTACATCATATAAGGCAACAAGAAATCTCCTTATGGATATTCCGGCGTTGGATAAGGCTATTTTCCTTATAGATAGGAAAGATCTTGATGAGCAGACAAATACGTCATTTAGTTCATATTCTCAGAATGATTCAATTGATGTGGATAATACTGATAATGTGACTGATTTGAAAAATAAACTTAAATCGTCTGACAGACAGATGATTGTTACTACAATTCAAAAGATGCAGATTCTCATTTCAAAGCGTCTGAAGGAGGGCACACCTGAGTATAACAGGTTAAGAGGATTAAAAATAGCTTTTGTGGTGGATGAGTGTCACAGAGCTGTATCTCCGGCTACCAAGAGAATAATCGAACGCTTTTTTGGAAAGTCACTCTGGTTTGGCTTTACAGGAACACCACGTTTTCCGGAGAATCCTTATCCGTTGATGGGGGATTTGCCACGTACAACAGAGGAATTATACGGAGCATGTCTGCACAAATATACTATCCAGAATGCTATTCATGATAATGCTGTTTTGGGATTTCAAGTGGAGCACGATGGTCCAAAGGATGTGACGGATGAGACTGACAGCAGCCGATATGAAAATGAGACGCATATGCTCAAGGTGCTTGAGGTTATTTTAAATAAGTCATATCATAAGCTGGGCTTCCAAAATGGAAAAGGCAAGACCTTTGAAGGGCTTTTGACCACAAGTTCTATTTCGCTTGCACAAAAATATTATGAGCTGCTCACAAGGGTGAAAAACGGAGAAACGTCATTAAAGATAGATGAACGCATAAAGCAGGTTTTACCGGACTTCCCTAAGTTTGCCATTACATACTCTGTGACTGAAAATGAGGACGGTTCGCAGGTCAATCAGGAAAAGATGAAGCAGTCTCTTGATGACTACAACGCTATGTTTGATACAAAGTTTGATATTTCACAGATTACTTCATACAATAGTAATCTAAATAAACGACTTTCTAGAAAAGATCCTAAGTATAAGAGCAGAAACGAACAGCTTGATCTGGTTATTGTTGTGGATCGTCTGCTCACAGGCTTTGATGCGCCATGCATGTCGACAATTTTTATTGACAGGCAGCCGATGGGACCTCACGATTTAATACAGGCCTTTTCCAGAACTAATCGTATTTTTGACAAAAAATCAAAGCCGTATGGACAGATTGTGACGTTTCAGGCACCGGTACTTTTCAAGAAATGTGTGGATGATGCTGTCAAGCTTTACTCTGCAGGAAGTACAGAGGATACACCGCTTATTGCAGAGTGGGATGATGTGGAGCCTGCTTTTAAGAAGGCGCTCGCGGCACTTAGAATTGCAGCTCAGACACCGGACGACATTCCGTCAATGTCAGATGATGAGAAGCTTCATTTCATGAAGATGTTTCAGAGCTTTGACAGACTTTTTGCACAGCTTAAATCCTTCAGCAGATATGATGAAAGTATGCTTGATGATTATGGAATTACTGAACAGGAATATATAGACTATGCAGGTCATTACCTGAACATAAAAAGTGAGATTGGGCCAGAACCGGGACCGGACCAGGTTAATCCGCCGGTAGAACCGGAAATAGACTCAGATTATGAGCTTATGGCATACAGTAATACAAGGATTGATTATGAATATATCATCAATCTCATTCAGAATATCGTCAATCCTGAGGATGATGATATTACTCCTGAGGAAAAGCAAAAGAAGATTGATGAGGCAAAGCAGTATGTAGAGGATCTGCGTAAGGATAATCCGAAGGTTGCAGATATCATGTCACATCTGATTAATGAGATAGAGCTTGATGAGAGCAGGTTCAAGGGCAAATCAATTCTAAACATTGTTGAAAATATGAAACATGAATGTATAGAACAGGTTGTGAGTAATTTCTGCCTGTTATGGCATGCAGACAAGGATGATGTAATGTATGCGGCAACACATTACCGCAATGGGGTTATCCCTAATGAGAGCGCCATAAAGGCATCTATTAATTATCCTGAGTACAAAAATACAGTGGAACATGCTTTACCTAAATTCAAGTACTATGCTAAGTTTTTTGCAGAGCTTAGGAGTACGCTGGATGACGAGATTAAGCCTTTAGTGTAAAGAAATGTATTTCACAACACTTATAATACATATACAATTAAATACCGGATTGTGTTATAATATGTCTGTCGGCGGATTCGTCGGCAGACTTTTTTTAAGGAGAGTAAAATGAGAGTATTAACAGATTTAGAGCCAAAGAACGTTTTTTCATTTTTCGAGGATATATGCAGTATTCCTCATCCATCATACAAGGAAGAGAAAATCAGTAATTATCTGGTGGAGTTTGCAAAGGCAAGAGGCCTTGAGCATTACCAGGATGAGCTTCACAATGTGATAATCATAAAGGAAGCATCAGAAGGATATGAGGATGTGGAGCCAATCATACTGCAGGGGCACATGGATATGGTTTGTGAGAAGGCACCTGACTGTGATAAGGATATGGACGAGGAAGGCCTGGACCTTTTGATAGATGGTGATTTTATCTCGGCAAAGGGCACTACACTCGGTGGAGATGACGGTATCGCGGTGGCATATGCGCTTGCTATTTTGGACGATGACAGCCTGTCACATCCACGCCTTGAGTTTGTATGCACTGTATGCGAGGAGGTCGGCATGGAGGGTGCTACAGGCATCGATGTGTCTATGCTTAAGGGAAAGAAGCTTCTTAATATGGACAGCGAGGAGGAGGGCGTGATGCTCGCAAGCTGCGCCGGTGGATGCAGAGCCGATGTGAAGCTGCCTGTAGAGAGAGAGACTGTGAGCGGAACAAAGCTCACTGTGAGCTTATCAGGTCTCACCGGCGGACACTCAGGCTCAGAGATTGATAAGGGAAGGGGCAATGCCAATACTCTTATGTCCAGACTGCTTCGCGACGCATCGGCACCTGTAGCTATAGCTTCTATAGAGGGCGGCAGAAAGGATAATGCCATTCCAAGAGAGTGTACTGCACAGATTATTGTAGCACCTGATGAGGCTGCGGCAGTGAAGGCTTCGATAGAACAGGCAGCAGCTGAGATTGCGGAGGAGTTTAAGGCATCTGATCCTGACCTTAAGCTTACTGTGTCAGAGGAGACTGACTGCAGTGAGTCAGCTATAAGTGCAAAGGATAGCGCAAGGGTTATCGCACTTATCGAGGCACTGCCAAACGGCATCATCAGAATGAGCCGGGAAATCGATAAGCTTGTTGAGACCTCGCTTAATCTGGGAGTTTTAAAATCAGACGCTGCTGCTGTCACTTTAAGATACGCAGTCAGAAGCTCTGTCGGTGTGGCTAAAAAAAGCCTTAAGAACCAGCTTGTCTGCATAGCAGGCGCTTTTGCTGCAGAGGTTACATTTGAGGGTGATTATCCTGCATGGGAGTACAAGAAGGATTCAAAGCTCCGCGAGGATATGGTACGGATTTTTGAGGAGATGTATGGCAAAAAGCCTACAGTTGAGGCTATTCATGCCGGTGTCGAGTGCGGACTTTTAAGCGGCAAGATTGAAGGACTCGACTGCATATCAATGGGACCGGACATGTATGATATCCATACGACTGAGGAGAGGCTTTCCATATCCTCTGCAAAGAGGTCATATGAGTATATACTCAGAGTGATTGCGTGCAAATAAATAGTTATTCAAGGCTTTTGATAAAGGAAAGAGGTGTCATATGATACCTCTTTTTAAATGCCCTGTGAAAATAGCTCAGATTGTGAAATCCGACAGACAGTGAGACATCTAAAATGGAGGTGTTGCCGCGCTCGAACTGTTCCACGGATTTTTCAAGACGCACATTGTTGATATACTGCACGCAGGTCATGTTCATGTGTTTTTTGAAGAAACGCATGAAGTGGTATTCACTGAAATAGCAAAGCCCGGCAAGCTCTGCAACCTGGATGCTTTCGGCATAGTGCACCTCGATGTAATCGAGCACATTTTTGAGCTTATCGGAGGATGTGTTGACACCAAAATCAGCATTTTTTTCACTGTATTGCAGCAATAGAAATATTGCCTGAAGCAGAAATGCCTTTAGAGCCAGCTCATAGCCGAATTCCTGACTGGAGTATAGCTTTGTTATGCGCATGAAGCATTTGCAAAGGGATGAATATGCCGGATGCTTCGGTGCAATCAGGTAAGGCATGGCGAACTCATGGTTGATTAGCGGAGTCAGATATCTTGAAGAGCATATATCGGTATTGTTTCCACCTAAAAAATTGATATGGAATACATACGTTTCCGAGTAAAATTCGTCGCAGTCCCTTATTGAAATGGAATGCAGCAGCAGTGGCGGGATAAAGATGATATCGCCTTCCTTTGCTTCATATTCGAGCAAATCAATCTGATAGGTGCATGAGCCCTTTGTGATCAGTGTGAGCTCTGCCTCATCGTGCCAGTGTGTAGTGATGACAGGGTAATCTGCTGCAAGTCTTGTTATATATTTTTGAACGGGGAAAAATACTTCTCCGTGCTTTGCGTTTTCTTTCTGCCCGAGGGCAGGCGGATTATTGTTTTTCATATTGTTGTTTCTCCATAGCTTTTAAAACTATACCCTTTAAAATTATAAGAGCAGTATTGTGTTATAAAATGAAAAAATATTGCAAGAATTTATACTAACCACTTTCTATAATAGCAGTATAATACATCAAGACAAAGTGCTCAAGATGTAAATGAGAGCAAAATATATGATTAGATAAGAGGTACACATTATGGAGAGAAAATGGTGGCATGACAAGGTGGCATATCAGATTTATCCAAAGAGCTTTCTGGATACAAACGGTGACGGAATAGGAGATTTAAGAGGTATCATTTCAAAGCTGGATTATTTAAAATCGCTTGGAATTGACATCATATGGCTGTCTCCGATATATAAATCGCCATTTGTGGATCAGGGCTATGACATATCTGATTACTATGCGATAGCTGAAGAATTCGGCACTATGGAGGAGTTTGATGAGCTCCTTGCCGAGGCAAAGAAGCGTGATATGCACATCATCATGGATCTGGTAATAAATCACTGCTCGGATAAGCACGAATGGTTTCAAAAGGCACTTAAGGATCCGGATGGAGAGTATGCTGATTACTTTTATTTCAGAAAAGGTAAAAACGGCAATCCGCCGAGCAATTACCGCTCTTATTTTGGCGGAAGCTGCTGGGAGAAGGTGCCGGGCACGGACAAGTATTATCTGCACATGTTTGCGAAGGAGCAGCCGGATTTAAACTGGGAGAATGAAAAGCTAAGACAAAAGCTTTATGAGATGATTAACTGGTGGCTTGATAAGGGCTTGTCAGGATTTAGAATAGATGCGATAATCAATATAAAGAAAAATCTCGATTTCCCTGATTTTGAGCCGGATGCAGAGGACGGACTGGCTGCCTGCTACAAGATGGTTGAAAGTGCAGAAGGTGTCGGAGAGCTCTTAGAGGAATTAAAGAACAATACATTTAAGAAGTATGATGCATTTACGGTTGGTGAGGTATTCAATATGAAGCCTGAGGAGCTGCCGGAGTTTATCGGTGAGAATGGGCATTTTTCAACGATATTTGATTTTTGTGCACAGTGCTTAAGTGATGGAGAGCATGGCTGGTATGATGCACCGAAAATAGATTTTGACACATGGAGAAAGACCATTCTTGGTTCACAGCTTGAGACAGAAAAGTACGGCTTTAAGGCCAATATCATAGAAAATCATGATGAGCCGAGAGGTGCCTCAAGATTTTTACCAAAGCATGCTCAAAATCCTGCCGGAATAAAGATGTTAGGAACTGTCAGCGTACTGCTTCGAGGCATTCCGTTTATATACCAGGGACAGGAAATCGGTATGCAAAATGCAAAATGGAACAGTATAGATGAGTATGACGATATCAGCACAAAGGATCAGTACAAGGCAGCACTTGCAGCAGGCTTATCAAAGGAGCAGGCACTTGCAGCCTGTGGAAGGATGAGCAGGGATAATGCAAGGACACCTATGCAGTGGAGCGATGAGGCAAATGCCGGTTTTACCACAGCAAAGCCATGGCTTAAGGTCAATGAAAACTATAAGGCTATCAATGTTGCGGCGCAGGAAAAGGATCCTTCATCTGTTTTGAACTATTACAGAAGGCTTGTGGCACTCAGAAAGTCAGATGAATTTAAGGAGCTGTTCACCTACGGCAGATGTGTTCCGGCATATGAGGATACAGATGGCATCATGGCTTATTACAGAGAGGATGAAAATAAGCGCGTGCTGGTTGTGGCAAATTTTGGCAGTAAAGAGGCACAAATCAGGCTTGATGGCAGTGTGAAAAAGGTGCTTTTGTCCAACACAAATGATGCTGAAAAGAGCACTGTTTCAGTGGGAGCATCCGAGCTTAAGCTTGAAAGCTGTGAGGTTTTGGTGGTGCTTGTAAAATAGCATAATTTGATACAGCATTAAAGAAACGAGGCTGAATTTTTACAAAAAGAGACAGCTAAAAGAGATAACAAAAAGAGATAACAAAAAGAGATAATGAAGAGACAAGGAGGGCATAATGAGCAAAAACAATAACGAAAAATGGTGGAAAAAGGCGGTAGTTTACCAGATTTATCCAAAGAGCTTTCAGGATTCTAACGGAGACGGCTTTGGTGATTTACAGGGTATCATCAAAAGACTTGATTATCTTGAGACGCTTGGAATCAATGCAATATGGCTTTCGCCGGTATTCAAATCACCGCAGGCGGACAACGGTTATGACATTTCGGATTACAGGGATATTGATCCGACGTTTGGCAGTCTCGATGATATGGAGGAGCTCATAAACGAGGCAAAGAAGCACAATATAAGGATTATGATGGATCTTGTCTTAAATCATTCTTCAAACGAGCACAGGTGGTTCAAGGAGGCTAAAAAGAGCAAGGACAATCCATACCATGACTACTATATTTGGAGAGACGGAGATGAAGGTGTGCCGCCAAGTGATATGAAGGCTTGTTTCGGTGGAAGCGCATGGGAATATGTGCCGGAAATCGGACAGTATTATTTCCATCAGTTTTTACCGGAGCAGCCGGATTTAAACTGGGAGAATCCAAAGGTCAGAAGAGCAATCTACGATATGATTCTCTGGTGGATGGACAAGGGAGTCGGCGGCTTCAGACTTGATGTAATCGACCAGATAGCAAAAGAGCCGGACAAGAGAATCACCATAAACGGACCAAGGCTTCAGGAATATTTTAAGGAACTGAGCAGGGAGACCTTCCAGAAGGGCGACCTGATTACCGTGGGTGAGGCATGGGGCGCAGACACAGAGCGCGCAAAGCTTTACAGCAATCCGGATGGCAGCGAGTTTTCTATGGTGTTCCAGTTTGAGCACATAGGGCTTGACCAGAAGGAGGGCGGCGAGAAATGGGACCTTGCACCGCTTCCGTTTAAAAAGCTCAAAAAGATAATGGCTCACTGGCAGAATGAGCTCTACAACTGTGGCTGGAACAGTCTGTTCTGGGACAATCATGACCTGCCGCGTATCGTGTCAAGATGGGGCAATGACAGGGAGTACAGAGTGGAATCTGCAAAGATGCTTGCTATATTGCTGCACGGCATGCAGGGTACACCATACATCTATCAGGGCGAGGAGCTGGGCATGACAAATGTACAGTATGATATCGAGGATTATAAGGACTGTGAAATCATAAACATGTACCATGAGCGCCTTGAAAAAGGATACTCAAAGGATGAAATCATGAAGTCCATTTACGCAAAGGGCCGTGACAATGCAAGGACACCTATGCAGTGGGATGACTCGGCAAATGCCGGCTTCACCACAGGAACACCCTGGATAAAGGTAAATGACAATTACGACAAAATAAATGCCAAATCACAGGTGAATGACCCTGATTCAATCTTTAGCTGCTACAAGAAGCTTGTTCAGCTGAGAAAGGATTATCCTGTATTTGTTGATGGTAAATTCACACTTTTACTTGAGGATGATGAGAATATTTTTGCATACAGCAGAAAGAATGAAGAAAAAACCATGATTGTTGTGTGCAATTTCTTTGATAAGGAGATACCAATGCCGCTTGCAAAGGAGTGTGAGGGCATGGAGGTGCTGATTTCAAATTATAAGGATACCTCTGATATGTCAGTGCTCAGACCTTATGAGGCCAGGATGTATATACGATAGATAAAATTGATACCGCTTGTTTTTATAAAGGTGTTTTATAAAAGCAGGCGGTATTATTGTATTTTTTAAGGATAATGTATATAATAAGTTACCGAAAAAAATTCAATGGACGATGAGAGGAACCAATTCCATGTTTGATATAATAATAATAGGCAGTGGTCCGGCAGGACTGTCTGCAGCAATATATGCAAAGAGAGCCAATCTGAATGTGGCAGTAGCAGAAAAAGAATACGAGGGGACAGGCCAGATAGCCGAGAGTGGAAATGTGAACAACTATCTGGGGCTTCCCAACATAAATGGATACGACTTGGGAGAAAAATTCAGGGAGCATGCAGTGTCCCTTGATGTAGAATTTATCGAAAAAGAAGCAGTGCAGATAGAAGCAGTGCAAAATGGTGAGAAAGAAGAATCAGCGATATACAGAGTGAAATTCGATGATGACACGATAGCAGAGGCAAGAGCGCTCATCTATACCGCAGGAGCATATCCGAGAAAGGCAGGAGTGCCGGGAGAGGATGAGTATACCGGTAAGGGAGTATCTTACTGCGCAATCTGTGACGGAGCATTCTATAAAGGAAAGACAGCCGCAGTGCTGGGCGGCGGAGATACCGCTTTGGATGATGCATTATATCTGTCCGATATATGTGAGAAGGTCTATCTGGTTCACAGAAGAGACAGCTTCCGAGGTGCACAGAGCACAGTTGAGCTCTTAAAGCAGAAAGAAAATGTAGAGCTTGTCCTAAACGAAACAGTGACAGAAATATATGGAGAAAAAAAGCCGACAGGCATAAAACTTAAAAGTGGCAGGACACTGGCTGTAGACGGAGTATTCGTGGCATATGGCTCAGTACCGCAGTCAGAGCTTATAAAGAATCTGGTGCAGCTCGATGAGAGAGGATATGTAGTGGCAGGTGAGGACGGCATCACATATGCTGCAACAAAAAATGGTGACCATGATAGAAGCGTCCAGCCGGGACTGTATGTGGCGGGAGATGTCCGTACCAAGACACTGCGTCAGGTGGTAACCGCAGTATCTGACGGCGCAAATGCCGCAACGACAGCCGCAGAGTATTTAAGGGACATCAATGGCTATAAACAAAATATATAACCACGGACAAATAATTTGTATAACTGATAGCATTGACTTTCAATACACACGTTTGTATAATAATCTCATCAATTCCTAGTAACACAATAGACTATGTAAGAATTAACGAGAAGAAGAAAACAATGAGATTTAATACAAGCTTACTTCATGCCGGCGTGACAAAAGAGACAAATGGCTCTACACTGCCACCGGTATATCAGACAAGTGCCTTCGAGCAGGAGAACGCGGCAGATCTGGAAAAAATATTTGAAAACAAGGCTCCGGGCTACTGTTACACAAGAGTTGCCAATCCTACGATTACAGCTTTTGAGAACAGAATAACAAAGCTCGAGGGAGGAATAGCATCGGTGGCATGCGCATCAGGCATGGCGGCACTGATGAATACCTTCTTAAATATACTAAGCAGTGGAGATGAGCTCATCTCAAGCGCCAGCCTCTACGGTGGCACAATAGATTTGTTCCATGATCTTGAGGCCTTCGGCATCACAACCAGATATGTCGAGAACAACAACTGGCAGCAGATAGAGGACAGCATCAATGAGCATACCAGACTGATTTTTGCAGAGACTATCGGTAATCCCTGTCTGGATGTCACAGATATTGAGATGCTTGCAGAGATAGCACACGCACATGATATACCGCTTGTAGTTGACAATACCACATCGACAGCTTACCTGATACAGGTTTTAAAGCATGGAGCTGATATCGTGGTCAATTCATCTTCCAAATATATCAATGGAAGCAGCAATGCAATCAGTGGTATTTTGACAGACTCAGGTAAGTTCAAATGGGACAGGAACAGATATCCGGGTTTTGCAGATTATGTGAAGTATGGACCTATGGCATTTGTCGCAAAGCTGAGAAACAGTCTTTTCAGAAATATGGGTGCCTGTTTAGCTCCGGTGAATGCATACTTAAATATTATAGGACTTGAGACACTCGGTCTTAGAATGGAAAGAGAATGCTCTAATGCACTCGAGCTTGCGTCATGGATAGAAAACAATTATCCTGACATAAAGGTTAATTATCCGGGGCTTGAGAGCAGCAAGTGGCATGAAATAGCAAAAAAACAGTTCACAAACGGCTATGGAGCAATCCTTACAATCAGGGTTGGCAGCAAGGAAAAGGCATTTAAATTTATAGACAGCCTGACGATTCCATACACACTCAGCAATATCGGAGATACAAAGACACTTGTCATTCATCCGGGCTCCACAATCAGTCTTCACAGCACAGATAAGCAGAAGGAGGATGCAGGAGTATTTGAGGATCTTATAAGAGTCAGTGTGGGTATCGAGGATATAGATGACCTCAAGGAGGATTTTGCACAGGCTTTTGCAAATATAGCTGATTAAGCCATCATAATAAGGTATCAATGTGTATGCAAATGAGAGCGTGCATATGCATTTACATATAAAACAAAACATTAACATATTTACACAGCCTGCAAATAAAAAGTCAAGGCTAAAATGAAAGAACTTTGAAAATTTTATACAGGTTGAAAATTAGACATCAAAACAAGACCACCACACCAGTGCTGGTCTGAAAGGTATAGTAGATAATTAAGATTCTGGAAGAGATGCAAGATATTCTTTCACTCGTCCATAGTAGATGCGTAGAAACTTGTTAGCACCGGCAGTCATATAGACATAATACGGTTTCTTTTGAGCCCGTTTTTTGTCTAAGAACTGATACACAGGATCATCTTGTGGATGTGTTTTGATTAAGACATCCATTACCTGAAATAGTGTTTTCCTGAGGTCAGAAGAACCTCGTTTTGAAGTTGGAACACTTTTCTGTTCATAAGAGCCGGATTCGTTAACACCAGGGTCTACACCGGCAAAAGCAGTAATGGCACCCTTGTGAGTGAAACGGGAAACATCACCAATCTCAGCCATCAGTTGAGGACCGAGTGACGTTCCAACCCCTTTCATTGCCATAACAACGGGATACTCCGGAAGCTTGGATGCAGTTTCGTTCATGAGAGTGCGTAGCGACTCAACAGTAATAGAAGCACTGTTAAGTTGGTCAACTGCCTGCTTGATAATAAGCTTTGTAATGTCATCCTTAGGAAGTACAGGAACAAGCTCCTTTGCTTTTCCATAGATTTCTTCAGCTTTTGACTTGCTGAAGTTGTACTTCTTGCGTTTGCACCAGTTTTCATAGTGATCAATAAAAGCGTTTATGGACATTTTACGGACACAGTCTACATGCCAGTATGTAGATGCAAAATCGACCCATTTCTGGCTGCCGTCACTACGTGCAGGACTGTCAAAATAAGTATTAACACCAGGATAGGTTTGGTCAAGGATGCCGATAAGGTTATTCTTCATAGCCGTCTTGTGCTTCATGTAAAAGCCAAACTGACGGTTCATGGTTTTGAGTTGATTGCGTAATTCATCCATAACGCTATACTGTTTCAGATTTTGCCACTTGTCAAGTGCATATCGGGCAATTTTAACAGAGTCAGCTTTATCTGTTTTGACTTTACGAAGGGAATCGTTATCAAAATCCTTGATAAGCTTTGGGTTAATGGCACTAACGAAAAGATTTGCTTCGGAAAGTTGATGGGCAAGGACTTCGTAATAGCGTCCGGTATGCTCCATTACAATTCGGGACTCACCTTCGATAGACTTGATAAGTTTTACAAGCGAATTGATGTCACTGGATGTGTGTTTAATTTCAAAGGGTGTGGAAACAATTTCGCCAAAAGGCCGCATAATAGCAACCATACTTTTACCTTTTGAAACATCGATACCTACTGCGTTCATAAATTTGTCACTCCTTAAGATTATTGCAATGGATAAGTACCAGTTTTACTCATTGCCTA
>OBVX01000436.1_pt1 | contig 25509 bp, 20 predicted proteins | sample 1495161 | NCBI WGS metagenome assembly OBVX01 (sample SAMEA2580023, study PRJEB22360) | human gut metagenome | reverse complement strand
TTCCTTGATTTTTTCCCGCTCCGCATCTATGCTTCGCACCGAAAGTTCCGATGCCGCCAGATACTGCGCCAGACGGTTTTCCAGCGACGACTGCCGCGACTCATCAAATGTGGTCTCGGAAAAGGTGCCGTTTATCGCCGCCTCAAGCATATCGGAAAGTCCATTCATCACCTGTTTCTGCCGGTGTCTGAAGAAAAGTGCTGCTGCAAGCACACTCCCTGCCGCAAGCAATATAATTACAAAATATCCGATCATACTTCCCATACATATCCGATCCCATACACGGTCCGGATCTGCTCCTTTGCCTGTAATTTATCCCGCAGCCGCTTGATGGCAACCGAAAGCGCGTTTTCATCCACGTACACCGCGCCATCGGTCCAGATGCGATCCATCAAAGTTTCCCGCGGCACGGTCATCCCCGCATGCTGCACAAGAAGTGCTAGAAGTTTCTGCTCGGTTTTACTTAACTCCACTTCCTGTCCGCTTACGGTAAAACGCATATTTGTAAAATCAAACTTCCAGATACTGCCCTCCCAGATCTGTGTGTTTTGTGTGCTTTCTTTCTGCATCTGCACCGTCCGGTTCCGAAGCTGGGTGTTTACCCGCGCCCGGAGTACCGCCAGACTGAACGGCTTTGTGATGTAATCATTTGCTCCCTGCTCCAGTCCGCTTACAATATCCATTTCCAGATCGTTTGCCGTAAGTAAGATCACCGGAAGATCCGAGGTTCTGCGAATCTCCTGCAGCAGATCAAAACCGCTTCCGTCCGGCAGATTCACATCGAGAATCAGCAGATCTGTCTGGTTCTGGTGCAGATGCTGTCTGGTCTCCTGTATGTTTTTACAGCATAGCACCTGTCGGTTTTTCTCCTGTAATGCGCGCTGCAGTCCCTGTGCGAGTGCCATATCGTCTTCCGTGATCAGAAGATGCATGATTTTTTCTTCCATTGGTTTCTTCCTGTTCTGTTCATGTTGCGATTTTTGTTCTTTCAACAGTATATAACAGAGCGCACGGACTGTCAGCCTTTTTCTTAATACTATTACTATTTACCCCCACTTGAAAATCTGTGAAAAAAGGACTATAATCGCAGCCGTGTGCAATGCACACAAAATCTATGGGAAAAGGAATTGCGATCATCGGAAACTGGATGGATCAGCATGTGGGATTTGTTTCAATCCTGCAAAAAGACGAAGCTTAACGCTTATTGCTTTTTATCATTTTCAATCACACAGGAATGTTCTTTCGTCTTCTTATCATAATTGATTCCTACGAGCAGAATATTTCCTGTATACTGCTCTAACGATTGCGGATACTTTCTGTCTTTTATCTGTTGTAAGGCGGTATCCGCAGTTTTATTCCATTTCAGTTCCACAACCAGTGCCGGATAATCAGCTTTATATTCCGGTTTTGGAATATAAACAAAATCCGCAAAACCACGGCCGGTCGGCAATTCCCGGATGGGTTTAAAATAATACTGCATGGAACTTAAGTATGCGATCGTAAGTACACTGCTGAGCGAATTTTCATCATGGTACATAATCGTTGAAGAATACCCGGTATGAATTTTCTCAATCCCCTTTGCAACCTCCATTCCATCTTTTTCCAGCGTTGCATCTAATAACGCTAACGATTCTTTTTGAAATGTCACCATCTCATTCCACCTGGTACGTTTCACTGCATGATTTAACTCGTGCCGGATTTCTTCATTCGGAATAAAAACATGCCGGCTGTCCTGATCATAAGCCAGATATCCCAAATGAATCAGGTACGTAAGCACATCATCCCGATTTGCAAAACTTACCGTGTCATTCTGAAAGGATGTCACATCCACTTCTACGGATGCGCCCGACAACATCTCGATAATTGCAGATTTCAAGCCATCAAAATCCATGTTGATCAGTGGCACAATTGCCTCATAGCTTCCGGTATTTGACCAATAACTTTTATACTTTCCATTTAACATGACACTGACAACGGCCTTCGGATTATATACCTGATAATCCTCTAATAAATAGCCATCATACCAGGATTTCACCTGTTCATAACTGCATCCGTATTGTTCACACAGTCCGTGGACTTCTTCTTCTGTAAACCCGACGTAAGGAGCCATCCGTCCTGCATCGAGCATGGTAAACTCTTCAAAATTGTTGAGCGCTGACTGCGTTTTTAATTTCTTAATCGGTAAAATTCCCGTCAAATATGCTAACGCAATGTATCTGGAAGGTTCTGTGCCTTTAAACATTCCTCTGAGAAAATCAATATATGCCTCCTGCAATGTATGATTCTGTGCCTCATCTCGAATCAAAACATCCCACTCATCAATGATGACAACAAATTTATTGCCCGTAGCCGCTTTGATATAGGACATTGCCCCATAAGCAGTCCTGACCGCATCCGGAATGATCTGTCCGTATGCTTCCCTCAGTTCCTGTAAAATTCCCTCGTTGATATAATCTACAACATGATCTGTATCTTCGGCATCCATCATGCACCACTGTACATCAAAATGAATCACATCATACTTATTAAGATTCTTTTCATATGATGAAACTGTACTTATCTCATAATTTTTAAAGAGCTCTTTGGAATCACAGCCCCTGCTGTAATAAGCGGAAAGCATGTCTGCAGTCATGGATTTTCCAAAACGTCTCGGACGGCTGTTACAAATAAATTTTGATGTGGTATTTATCACCTGGTTGGTGTATTCCAGCAAACGGGTTTTATCAATATAAATTTCTGAATTGACTGCCTCTGAAAAAGCCCCGTTATCTGGATTCAAAAATCTTCCCATAAGTACCTCCAAAAAATAATCCGCTATACTATGCATCTAGTATAACGGATTACTCTTAAAAAAACAATTATATTGCCGAGTCCCGATCCCCCATACCGTTTTACTCACACGCAATATAGTTGTATTCCCACCTGAAGAGCCCAGGCAGCCGTGCTCTTTTGCCACAAGCTGCATATTATAAAACTGATAACCGTACATCGCAGAAGCACCGAGTGCCCGTACCTTTCCTGCCTTTACCAGATCGTTTAAGGCTTCCATCGTCTCCTCGATCGGAGTCTCATAATCAAACCGGTGAATGATATACAAGTCCAGATAATCGGTTCCCAGACGTTTTAATGTTCCATCAATTTCTCTGTGAATTGCCCCGGCAGACAATCTGCCAGGATTGAAATAAACCTTTGAGGCAATGACAACTATTACCGGTAATCCCCGGACACATCCAGATAACTCCGCTTCACGCTGATATAATCCGCATAGGCAAGTTCCGGATCTTTTCTGTTGATGTTTCAATCTGAGGTGGTCTCATACACTCACCCGTTTTACCAGTGTCAATTGAATTTTTTCAGTATTATCCACTTTCCTTTTTGACTACTTCCCTGCCTCGTCAAATATTTCTTATCTTTCAATTTAGTTATATAATACTTCACACTGGCAAGATTCCAACCTAAAATACTCGCCATCTCTTTCTGTGTAATTGACGGTTGTATTCGCACAAGGTTCAAAATTTCTCTTTCTCACTCAGTACATTCGTCTCAGCATCTTGTTCTAATTTTTCGGATTTGGGTTAGCTTGGTCAGTGACTTGGTTAGCTTGGTCAGCAACTTGATTGGTCCGGAACAACTCTACACGAAACATATTATCAAATTCCTGAAATCTCGGCTTCGGTAGTCCATGCTCTTCTGCAGCATTGAGGATTCTTTTTATTCCGCTTCCCCATGCCTCAACAAGTCCCATCTGACTTATTTTCAATATTCATATTATGGCTTTGATGATACGTTTAAACTCTCACATCTATAGGAACATATTTGTTCTGCGGTGTTTTCGGTATTGCAGATACAGACGCTGTGTTATCATCTGCTGTTTGCTGTATATCTGAAACATCAGATACTATGCTTGGTGCATCTGATAATGTTTCGTTTTCAGCGGTCTGCTGCGCCTGTAGGTCATCCGCCATTTTCTCTAAATCATCGGTTTCGGTCTTTAAATCATCACTTGCCGTCTTATCTATCATGTCAGATACTTCTTCAATGCTATCTGTCAGCTTGCTCTTATCGTTATCTGTTCCGAGTATCTCGTCTTTTTGCTCTTCTTTTCTTTCTTCCTCTGTCTTTGGCTTATTCTTCTTAGTCTGCTCAGCGATTTTCTCACCGCGCTCCTGCGCTTCATCCATGGCATGAAACATCTGCGAGCTGTTATAATCCTCTTTTGCTGCCGCTATCTCGTCCTCATAGTTGTGGAACATATCCAGCTTTTTTGAAATTTCCTCGAGGGTATCAGCCTTTACATTTTTAAGCTTCTCTTTTTGAGCCTCGAAAAATGCGACTTTTTGGTCCCGTTCTGCCTGACGCTGCTGCTTTTCCTGCGTGCTTTTAAGTCCCTGCGGATTTCTGGTCATTGCAAGTCTGCTGTCTTTAAAATTAAGTGTGATATTCATATACTGCCTCCCTGATTGTGTGTTTCCGAATATGTCGACCGTGTAACATCTGCTTCTTACTACATGGCTTATCCAATATATAATTTGCCTGTATTAAGCTTCTTTGTATGTTCTTCGGAAATATGATGGGATGACTTAATATGATATGTCATGAAATGAACTTTTTATGTCATGAAATGTTTAAATCACTGTAACATTATCATTATCATTATTTCATCGTTTACTTCACACCTTTTCCTACTTTACTCATGAAGCCAAATAAAGGAAGATTTCTCCTTGTTTACCTCGCTATAAATTAAATTCGCCACTGCATCCTCTGTAAGTCCTGGGTTCTGCATTGCAAGAATACGTCCAACTTCGTTATTGTGCAGATCCATATTCTTGTGCTCTGTTTTAAGGAAGCCATCGCTTTCCTTACCAGAGACATCTTTGTCTTCATGGGCTGTTGCAAACAGTTCTGCCTTGGTTTTCCCAATCAGATACGTCATTTCTGCGTTCCAAATACCATGCCGGAACGCATCACTTTTATTTCCTAATCCGTTTACGCCGAATTTAGTTTCCGTCTGAGTAGTCGCAATGTTCTTAGCCTGATTTACCTTAAGTGCATCAAACGGATAACGGATGACTAATTTCTTCTCGGAATCCGTAAGTGAATTCCAGATATCAATAATACCACTTCGCATTGCGGATTTCCCCGGCGCATTTACATCCATCGCATCCTCTACTTGCTGTTCCATCCACTCTGGATGTTCTGACTTGATGTTCAGAATCTGCTCAACGATCCCTTCAAAATCTCTCTCATCAAAGAAAACCACGTCATTACTTACCAAGGAATCATTTGAATCTGCCCAAGTCTGTATAGGAACTCCAAAAGTCAAGACTGTCGCAATAATTATGATGAATACTTCTTTCTTTTTGTTCATAATCAATTTCTCCTTCTTAAATCTGTTCTTTATCTGAGTATAAAATTAGCTTCTCCTTTCCTATCTATCAAACCATGCTGCTACCATCTGTTTTCTGACTATTGCAAACTTTCGTAATACCAGCCCTTCATCTTCAATAAATCTTCATGAGTACCATATTCTATGAGTTTTCCCCTATTCAAAACATAAATGCGGTCTGCGCTGCGGATTGATGCAAGTCTATGGGTGATGATAATCTGTGTTTTATTCGTTGCCCTTAAATTGTCATAGATTTTCTTTTCCGTAATCTGATCCAGATTACTGGTTGCTTCGTCAAAAATAATAACTTCTGTTTTACTAATCAAGGCACGTGCAATTGCAAGACGCTGACGCTGTCCGCCTGAGATATTCTGTCCCCCCTCGCCCGCAATCGTATCAAGACCCAACGGCATATTCTTAATTTCATCTTTCAATTCTGCTGTTTCCAACGCTCTCCAGATTTCCTCATCTGAAAATCTGCCTGTGATATCCACATTCTTCCGAATGCTTGCATTTAAGCACATTGGGTTCTGAGTAACAATGGAAAACCATTTATAAATCTGTTCCCTTGAAATATCCTTTATATCATAATCGTTGATGTAGATATTCCCTTGGGTAATCTCTACAGCACCTAACAGTGCTTTTATCAAGGTTGATTTTCCACTTCCAGATAATCCCACAATTGCAATCCTTTCTCCACGTCCAATATTCAGAGATACTCCATTTAAGGCATTGTTCTGTCCATCACTATAGCAGTAGGATACAGAATCCATTTCCAGCCTTATAAACTCCCCATCCATAACAGCCCCATCCCGGAGATTTTCCCGGAAATTCATAAGTTCTTTATATCTTAACATAACCTCTTTTACGCTGTTAATGCTTGGAAGCATCATAACAATCGTCATAAAAGGCGCTGTAAAATACCCTACCAGCGTCACATAAGCAATAAGCTGTCCGATGGTCATGTTTCCTTCATAGATTCCAAAACTGCCAATCAAGTAAATGACCACTGGAAATGTCAGGCTGACTGTTGAAGTAAAGCAGCTCATCAGGTTGCTTATCCGCGTTTTCTGATCAAACTTCGTGATCAATCCGGTATAACTCTCCTGAAGGTTCGCGCCGACCGGCTGATCCATTCCCATGCACTTGATTTCTATAATATTTCCAAGAGTGTCAACCAACTCCCCCTGCAACATGCTTTGTGTATACAAATATTCTCTTGTTTTGAGGAGATTCCTTTTATTTAAAATTACCATTATCACAATCTGCAGTACCGCAATAAAGACCGTAAAAGCAGTCAAGCTGGGGGAGGTGTAAAGCATTGCAAACAGGCATACCAAGGACGTAATACCTTGTATCAGGATATTGGAGAGTCCATTTATGATAATATCATTCAGTTGGTTAATGCTATTGAATCTGTTCCCGATATCACCGACCGTGTGCCATTCAAAAAAACTAAAATCCAAGCAGAAGATCTTATGTACCATATTGGCAATCATCCTTTTAAACATATCCATGTTGACGTGTAGCAAAATAGCCTGCCGTAGCCAACTTAAACAGAAGTACGAACATATCACAAGAAAAATTATCAGTAAAATTTTATAAGTATTCAACTGTACATCTTTAGAAAGCCCGTCAATTACCTCCTGTACAATCGCAGGAACACACAGGGTTATCAGTTGCGCCAACAGCATAAAAGCCGTAGCAAGCAATAACTGGGGAGCCTTTATCTCGATTTCAACTTTGCTTCTGGGAATCTTTTTAACCTTGGGTCCCGGGGTAATGGATACTAAAATATCCCTATATAAATTCTTAAGTTCAGAGAAATCCACCAAGCTTCGCCCTTTTGCTGGATCAATGATGGTGTATTTTCCATTCCGCCTGATTCTTTCAACCACAATGTAATGACTGTCGTTGCATAGAATGACCGGAAGCATACTGTCCAAGTTCTTTTGCTCATAGGAATATTGATAAGCGGAAAACCTAAACCCGTATTTTTCAGCAGTTTCTTTCATTATTGAAAGAGACATACCATCTCTGCCAATATGTATATATGTGCTTATATCAACAATATCTACTTTGCATCCGTAATAATTAAAAAGCATTGCTAAACATGCCGCACCACAATCCATACTTCCAAGTTGGGCTACAAAAGGTATTTTCGTTCTTTTCAAAATAAATCTCACCCCCTAACATATAAAAGTACATTCCAAAGCATATTCCCCTCTGACAAAAAACATAGAGTGTATCACATAACTTTAGGGTACTCATATAATCCTTACAAATAATTTAACAATAAACGATATCTGAAAATTTTACGTTATACTTTATTGTCTAAAGTTCTATTGCAAGAATACAAGGAAGTGTTTCATCAATATGTCTGAGCAAAGAATACCCCATTCCTGCAAGCCCCGTCATAAAACCAGGAATTTTGTGACCAAATAAGTACGCCCTTCCACAATCAAAATTTCCACTTAAAATATTATTTACAGCATAATTTAGTAAAATATTGCTCATCTTTTTAGCTTCCAAGTTACCTGTGTTCTTCGCACATTCGCTTAGTATTTCTGAATTTCCAAGATTACCATGACACAGGCAATTATTATCAAACATTCCGTGTCTTATTATTGCCTTTATAGCATTTTCAATATCCTTCGTGAGAAATTCTTCCAAGTACATTTCGTCATAACATTTAACTCTGGAAAGTAGTATGCCAGCAGCCCCATGACACCATGAGGTCATAAATTTCTTGTTATCACCGAACTGGATATCTTTAAAACATCTTTTATCTTTCCAGTTTCCTTCTTGAGCATCATATAAGGAATTCTCAAATAAAAAACCCCTTTTAGCCGATACACAATATTTTTTTTCTTTTGTTAAATGCCATAATCTGTAAAGTGCATAGGAAATCCCAGAGGCTCCATGCGAGAAACCCGCCAATTCATTTGCACTCGTTTTCCCTTTCCAACCACCGTTTTTCTCTTGTTTTTCAATCAAACTGTCTCCGATGGATATGGCCATCTCAAGGTACTTTTTCTCCGGGAAAACCTTGTACATATTTAATATTGCCAAAAGAGCTCCTGCATTTCCATATATAATGTCAAAATATTGATCACTATTAACTATTTTTGAGACAACTTCTATCTGTTTCTTTGAATAGGTAATATATTTTTCTTCACTTGTTAATTGATATAGAATTTCGTATGTGTATAACAAGGAAGCTTCTCCACAAAAAACACCACTGCTTTCATTCTCACTCCCTCGTTGGCGCAAATACATTTCGTCAGTATAGGTAAATAATGCTTTACTTATTCCTTCTAAAATCTGATTATATTTATCATCTGAAAAGATTTTGTTTAAAGCAGCGAAAAAAATTGCCACTCCTGGCAAACCTTCATATAAATAGTTGTCCAGTGGTCTTACTTGCCAAGTTGCATTTTCCGATTCTCCTCCTGCAAATACTCCAATCCAATTAACATCACTTTTATCGTCACTAAATATTGCCTTATCCATTAAACATTTAGTGATTAGCATAATAGACTTCGTTATAGTCGACTTATCAACTGCTTTGTGCTCCGATTTTACCTGTCGCATAACTCTCTGTTCAAAATCCAGCTCATTTAGTTTGGTCAATGCAATCTGAAGGTAAATGCTTTGCGTAGTCATATCCTTTCGTGATAATTTTTTGATTTTCTTTTCTACATAATGAAAGCTCGATTCTCTAAAATATTTATGAATCGCTTTCCCTCGAGAATCGAACAAATCAGTATCTGATGAATTCATGTAAAAATAAGGAATATCCATTTCTAACATATCCATAATTTCGCTTCTTACAATTTCGATATTTCCCTGTACCTTTTTATAATCTTTAAGCAGACTGCAAAGCATCAGTTCTCTAAACATAGCATTTTGTAAAAAATCAGGATGATAAGATGTATGAAGGATCATTGAATATCTTTGCGTATCCTGCACCAAATATCGAATATTTATATTACAAAATACTTTTACAGCTTCCAGTGCCTTTTTCTTTCTTTTCAATAAATTCAAGTACGCATCGCAAAACCCCTCATTTACTTCCTGCTTATATTTTGTGGGATCAACGGATCTCCCCTTTAGAATAACCTGATTACTATTTTCTTCCGTTACTGGATGCACATATTCAAAATGCATATTCGATGTAAAATTATCCTTAATTCTAGGAATAGTTATAGGATATTCATCCCCAGCAGAGCCATTTATTGCCCCCATATTTATACCATGTCCGGCTTGTGCATATTTATAACATGGCAATAAACCTGAATACAAGACCGAATCCTGTATTATTAAATGAATTCTATCTCTAGCTGTTTCCGCATAATCCACCCTGTAATTTCCCAGAATTGTTTCTGTGTCTATAATAATAGGCGTTTCTCCAACGGCAATTAAATTTTCAACATGTAAATCATTTGTATTTAATATGTAATTAGCAAATATAAGCATTCCAAATCTATAAAAATATCTTTTGACTTCTGCCTCTGTATGACAATCGGCTTGTTGAACATACTCTTCCCATCCATATTTACCACAATTTAATATTGTATATTTACCTATTGTATATTTGCACCCTTTAGATACAAAATCCAAAAAAGTCTGGTATTTTTCCTCACATTCCAGTGAATGAGGTTTATAAACTATTTGATAGCCATTATCTAAACTTACGATAAAAACTGAACTCCCCTTTTTATGGGAATCCGATATTCCTCCTTTTATTTTCAAAATATGTGAAAAGTTTTTCCCTTCGCACAATTTTTCAACAATTAGATCATGATCCTGTGCCAAACGATCCACAAAAATTTTATAGTTGTCCAATGCATTTCTTATGCATTCAAATATAAGTCGCTCAAGACAAGGGTATATTTCAAAAATACATTTGACATATTCTTTACTTCTTAAGTATTTTTTATTAAAAAAAACATACTCCGCTACTGCATCTTTTCCCCGCAATTTTTTTTCTTTTTTTAAAATATACATTTCAAACATTAATGTGCTAATGCATATTTTACATAATTGCGTCAGGACACTGTCCGTAAAACTTTCCACAATACTATTTTCTGTATTTTCAGGAAGCAGTTCAGTAGAAAACTCTACAAGTTGAGAGAAAAAACTTCCAAAAACGACGTCCTTTCCATTATAAGTAATCTTGTCTCCACTCCAATTCTTTGAGAAAAAATTATTGGAAAGTTCTTGTATCTCATCCAAATTTTTTTGATTTGTTGTGTATGTATTTGTTCCGATTAAAGTACTATCTATATCTATACCATATAAATTTTTCAAATCAGATATTACTTCAGCCCCGAGAATGTTTGTCCAATATCTTTTTAGTGCTTCATCTACAACACCTGAATTTTCCTTATCGTATTCTCTTTCAAACAGATATGTGTTCTTTGTCTTATGCATAATGTTATTCCTTTCTAGTATCGCAGTTTACAATTAGTGGCTACACTATTCTGAATCAATGCGCAAAACTCATAGTTATCGTTTATCCGCTTACTACTTATTGCTCAACTGGTTTAGTCATAGCAGCAGAATTTGATGTGAGTTCCAATGTTACACTCACCTGTAAGGGTACAAGCAATTCCGCCTGAATTTCTCGCCACACCTGCTCCAGCGGCAACGCTATTCAATTCTGCCTCTGTGAGCTCTTTCATGATATTTCCTGATGGATGTTCAAAGTTTTCCGTTCTGGTTAATGGATTTCTTAAATCTTTCATAGTATGTATCTCCTTTCGTAACAGAATAGCGTAGCCACCAATTCTAAACTTCGATATCAGTTTTATGTAAATTATAGTACGCAAAACACTTTCAAAATTTACAGGTTATTGAGTATACAGCACCCCCTTCCCCTTGCTGTTCTCCCCTATCACCGAAGCAAATCCATTATCCTGAAAATAATATTAGGAACCCCTACTATTACTACCGTTGCCAAAAACAGGGAATTCAATATCAGTGCCATCTTTGTAACCAGATCTCGGAAATGTCTGCTTTTAAATTGATAGAGGGCTATTACAAAACCTGCGCCAATCACAATAACAACGCCTCCAATAACAATATAATTTACCGGAGATTGTCTCATAAACTCCTGTTTCCAGATAAATAACAGGGAAAACGGTACAATTCCCATAATCAAACTTACCACACTTAATACTTTTTTCATTTCTATACTCCACTTTTCTGTGAAAGGCACCGATGGGGGTATGAACCTCTTCATCTGCTTTCCTCTTTCTAATCTATTTTCCTTCCGATATTATTCTCTTATAAGACTGACACACTAATCTTCTAAATCCAGATCCTTATCGCATCATCCTGACATCGTTGCAAGTACAGATACGCACAGTGCAAACATTAAAATTTTTTACACATTTTCCTCTCACCAACCTTTTTCTTTTTAACCTTCTTAGTATTTTCCTCCATATGTTTTGGTAGGGTAAGCACAATAAAACATGTAATGATTATCAAAAGCATCATCGTCCCAATACCCAGGAAAGTATTCATGCCGTTTCCACTTGTGATATCCGATACAAATCCCGTAGTATCAAATTGTATGACACTAAGCCCCGCTGAATAAGGGTATATATTCCTTATCACCGAACTTTTCAGGAATATACTCAGATAGCCTAAAACAAATGACAGAACAGCCCCCGCCTTAAACGCATCCTGCTTTCTCGCACACCATGCAATAACAGGCATTTCTGCTATAAAAAGGCATATTCCCATGCCGATGATCTGAAGTCCGCCATATAGACATTCTTTAAAAGCCATAGTCTCCCGGCAGAATAAGAGCCCTACAACCAGTGTCACTATAAAATTATACAGACTCAGCAGGATTGTAATTACCCCAAGGGTACATAGTTTGCCTGCCACCATCCGACGCATCGATATTGGTATGCAAAGGATATTTTTCAGCGTATCATCTACATATTCCCGGTCGATAAAATGCCCTCCCACCAGTGCCAGAATCATCGGGAAAAAGATGGCCATATTATTCCATATGGTATTGTTCAGCAGCTCCCTGAAAGTATAGTTTTCTACAGAGCCTGCCTGCACCGTCATCATACTATTCTGGATAATAGATATGATAGGGGAAAACGTCACCCCTATGAAACCGATCAACAACATACTGCACCGTTTCATTTTTTCAAATTCTGATATTGTGAAGTTCATACTCCCACCTACCCTTCTCTTCGTTTATATACTTTAAAAATTACTATGACAGAGACAGCTCCTATGACGAGAAGTATCCCGATACAGATTGGCGTTGCCACAAAGTATGGCTCCATCTTCTGATAGAACTCAAGGGATGCCCCCTGCCCTGGAGAAAAAAACGAATAAATCCATCTGTATATCAACGGGATTGGAAGGATGGTACCAATATTGAACCCCGTAGGTACCAGCATCCCCGCGTCTGTATAATGGACTACATAGTTCAGGATGGTATAAAAAAGTGTAATGACGACAGAGATAATATCGTTTTTGTTAAACCAGACCACCAGTAGGATACAAGGCAGGGCCGCGATATAAGTCATAATGCCAAGAGCAATGCTGAGGATCAGTTTCGTCAGAAAACCTGTCAGGATCATTCCCAGAATTTTTGCGCATACCGCGCTTGCCAGATAACCACCCACTGTATAAACAACCGCCAAAATCAGCATTACAGACAGCTTTGATATGACAATCTGGTTTCTTGAGACAGGAACCATCTCTATATTTTTTAGTGTACCGTTGTCCTGCTCCGTAAAAAACATGGAAGAAGCCACTATCACCAATATTGGCAGGAGCAAAAGGAAATCACCATAATCTACTATCCCTGCGAAAAGATTCTCAAAATCAGGGTCAGGTGTGTTCCAGAACAATGCAGTTATAATAATTGGAAAGATAAACGCAGCTAATGTGGCAAGGATAAATATCTGCCGACGCTTAAACTTCTTACATTCACATAGAATCAGATTAAGCAATCCCTTCACCTCCGGTAACTTTCTTAAAATAATCCTCCAGGGTATCCTCACATTTCTGTACCCTGGACACATCATATCCGCCCTCTACCAGTTCCCGGACTAATTTGGCCACCGGGATATCCATGTTAAAGATCTGGATATTATATCCGTCTATGGGTTTGAATTCGGATTCTTTTATGAACTTTGTAAGAATCCCTTGAGCACCTTTTGCATCATTAACGGTGAGATGGATATATTTTGTGTTTTTCTTTTTCAGTTCATCCAGGCTTTCTTCCTCCAGAAGTTCTCCATGGTCAATAATTCCGATATCATCCGCAAGTAACGATATTTCTGATGAAATAAGGATTGTTTTGTTCCTTACATCGCATAGTCCCCTAATAAAGCCTCGCACTTCCGCAATCCCTATAGGATCTAAGCCGTTGATTGGTTCATCGAGGATCAATATTTGTGGATCATGCATGACGGAAAGAGCAATTGCCAGCCTCTGCTTCATTCCCAATGAATACTGTGAAAATAATTTTTTATCTTTATAGGGAAGATTTACCAACTCTAAAGCGCTCTGTATCGCACGTTTTTTATCCTCTATCCTCCTAAGCCTGGCGAATATCTCAAGATTTTCTGTTCCTGTCAGATTCGGGTAAAATCCTGGGGATTCAATCAAAGAACCTATTTGGGGTAATATTTCCAATCTATACTTTTCGATATCCCTTCCCATAACCTTAATATTCCCCGATGTGGCTTTCGTCAGCCCAAGCAGCATTTTCATTGTTGTTGTCTTACCTGCACCATTTCTACCCAACAAACCATAAATGTGCCCCGGTCTTACATGAATATTAAGGTCCGATACACTTTTCTGTTGTCCGTACTGTTTTGTCAAGTGTTGTGTTTCAATTATGAACTCTTTCATGCAATATTTGCTCCTTTATTTATTTGTCTGTATCTTAGCATAGCTATCTTGTGTGAACCTTGTAGCTACCTTGTGCCAACCTTAAATTTTTAAGTCGTTACGCAATTCTGTTGTTTTTATAGTATAATGAGGTCTGTAAAAAGTAATTTTGCCCCGTTATGCATAATGTGATTGTCAATGAATAGCCGAAATTCAACTACGGGAGGATGTAGCATGATGTGTGAAAGAAAAATCTTAGTAGTAGATGATGAAGTGGATCTGCTTCAGATGATAGAAACAACCTTAAATACAGAAGGATTTACAAATGTGCTGACTGCCATCTCAGGAGATGAAGCTTTGTCCTTATTTTGTAGTGAAAATCCTGATTTGATATTATTAGATGTGATGCTGCCCGATATGAATGGTTTCTCATTACTAAAAAAAATTAGAAACAGTAGTGTGGTTCCAGTGATTATGTTAACTGCTAAGGGTGAGGCGAATGACCGTTTTAATGGGTTTGAACTCGGCGCAGATGACTATATAATCAAACCCTTCCTACCAAAAGAATTAATATTACGGATACAGGCCGTCCTCAGACGTGTATATCCACATGATAAAAAGACATTGAGGCTCCATGCCTCCGAAGTGGATCTGGCAAAGGCACAGGTCTATAAAAATGGGAGCATACTGCCTTTGACAGCTAAAGAATTTAATATTCTCAGTAAATTGGCCGAAACCCCCGGATGTGTCGTGACTATTGGCTCCCTATGCCGTGCTGCGTGTGGTGAGATCTGGGAAGGATATGAAAACTCCCTGATGGCTCATATCCGACATATCAGAGAAAAAATTGAAGAAGACCCATCCTCCCCTCAGTCACTTATACTGATACGAGGGCTTGGGTACAAATTGATTATTGAGGAAACTTAAGTTTGAAACAAAAAAGTTGAGTTTATTCACAAGAATAAAAGCAAACAAATCTCCCAAATGTTCAAGAATATATTATGTGATAGATCTGGAAGACTTACGGGCTACTGTTATGCACCATTCATTGATGTCTTAACGGATGACCGACAACATAGAATTATGCGAGGTCGCCGCTATCCAGCCCCGCCACTCACCTCCACGTGTTCTGTAGTGTGTCAGTCTTATAAAAAAGATAATATCAGATGGACAGCAAATTTAAAAGAGCGAAAGACCTTGCCGGATTTCATGCCCCCATTAATGCCTTTCGCAGAAAGGTTGATTATAATTATGAAAAATTATGATACGTTTTTTAGGAAATTTATTGTAAGTTCCATTATCATTGTGGTGCTTTTCTTTTCTGTCAATCTTATTCTTTTTTCCATGATTATCCTCTTACCAGGTTTCCATCGTGATGACACAGATTTGCAGATAGAAAAGATCAGTGACGGAATCACCGGAGATAATGAACATATCGTAGCTCTGCCTTCAGTAATAGAAGAACTTCACCGCGCTAATGCCTTTGCAATGATAATAGATAACAGTGGAAAAATAATATGGGATATTGATAAGCCCCGTGAACTACCTGATTCATATACTCTCAAACAAATTTCCGATTTTAGTAAGTGGTTTTTGGACGACTATCCTGTGTCTACTTATGAACACCCTTTAGGGTTGCTGGTAATTGGCTATGCAAAAGATTCTATCGTAAAATACAACCTTTCCCTGGACAAAGACTACTTTACTTCCTTCCTTTCAGGGTGTGTACTTATTTTCCTTATAAACTCTTTTATCATGGTGTTGCTTTTCTGGCGGAATACACTCAAGATTAAAAAATCCGTTACACCAATCCTCTCATCTATCAGCGCAATAGGGAAAAACGAAGACTATGTGCTTCCGGAAGAAGGAGAGTTTGCAGAAATCTGTAAAAGCTTAAATAGAGTGAATCAGCAGGTCAACCAAAAGGAACTGGTAAGGGCAGAATGGATCAGCGGTATATCCCATGATACCAGGACTCCTTTATCCGTCATGCTGGGGTACGCAAAAAGCCTTGCTGACGATCCGACCCTTCCTGCAAACGCAAGAAAACGTGCAGATATCATCAGCCGCCACTGCATCCGTTTAAGGAACCTGATTGCAGACCTGAATGTCTCTTCCAAGCTGGAGTATTCCCTACAGCCTGTCAAACAGACAAATATAAATCTTGCTGAGCTGCTGCGTGTAATTGTCGGTTTCTATTATAATGAATTCCCTGATTCAAAATACACTTTTGGGATAAACATTGATGAGAATTGTTATTCTGCTACATTTTGCGGGGACGAATCCCTGTTGACAAGAATGTTTGAGAATATCATCCAAAACTCCATACTGCATAATGCAGACGGCTGTAATATAACTTTGGATCTGATACGTAATAAATACAACCAGTTTAAGGTTACTATAACAGATAACGGATGCGGGCTGGCTGAAGATTTTATCGAAAAACTAAATTCATCAGAGGAACTGCCGTTTTCTGATTTCGGAAGTCTTGAAGCTGAACATGGACTTGGCCTGCGGTTGGTAAAGCAGATTGCAAAGGCTCATTCCATCAGTATCCGATTTAGCAATAAAGAGCGCTCCGGCCTTATAGTCGAACTTTATTTTACACCTCAAGATTAATTTGTGTGCACCATTATCACTGCCAAAAAACAACGCCTAAACCTCTTAGTTCCGGCGTTATTTGTTACCGGTAATCCCCGGACACCTCCAGATAACTCCGCTTCCCGCTGATATAATCCGCATAGGCATGTTCCGGATCTTTTCCGCGAAAAACCGTACAGAGTCCGCACATATCGCAGTCCGCGATACAGGGAAATGTATCTTTAATATACTGCCGTCTTTCCTCTTCTGTTGATGTTTTAATCTCCGGTGGTCTCATACACTCACCTACTTTACCAGTCCAGAGTTACTTCGGTACTCCTCGTTGATCTCGCGCAGTTCTTTCTCGCCGTTAATGTAGGGCTCATAAAAAGCATCCACAGAACCTCCACCGAGATTATCACAGCCATTGCAAAAATCACAGGCTCCGCCACACTGGTTTAAGCCTTCCTGTACGATACGGATTCTTTCTTCTCTTGTTGTATCTTTAATCAATATGCTCTTAATCTCCATGGCACGCTTCCTCCTTTGATATGATTCTTACCAGACCATATATAAAAGACAAATTTTTTAATATTTTACTGCTTTACAAATAGGTATCTTCAAACTGGTCTACCGGAATCGGCTTTGAAAAATAATACCCCTGATAAATTCCGCATCCCATCTGGGTAAGCTTATCAATTTGTTCCTTTGTTTCAACGCCCTCCGTGATAACGGAAAGACCAAGTGTTTTGGTGAGTGAAATGATCGTATTTATAATGGACATACTTCTCTCTATGCGTTCCGGCCGGGTTGTCCTTAAAAATCCCATATCTATTTTCAGCACATCCACATCCATATCCTTTAGCGTATTAAATGAAGAATAGCCGCTTCCGAAATCATCTATTTCCACCTGAAAGCCGGATTTCCTGAACCGTTCAATCATTTCAAGTTCCCCTGCGGTTCCGGTCATAATTGCGGTTTCCGTAATTTCCAGTTTCAGTGTGGAAGGAATGATTTTATAGGTTTCAACAAGACTGGTAATTGTTTCATATACATCCATATAGTAAAAGTCCTTGGTCGAAATATTTACGGATATATACAGATCGTCCCGCCCGGCTTTCTGCCATTGTGCAAGTTTTTGTACGGCAAGTTCCCACACAAACCGGTCAAGCCGGTAAATCAGACCTGTTTTTTCAAAAACTTCAATAAAATCACCCGGAAAAATCAGACCGCGTTTCGGATGCTGCCATCGGACAAGAGCCTCTGCCCCCAGTATTTTTCCTTCCGATGTCACCTGTGGCTGTAAATACATGCAGAACTGTTTTTCGGCAAGTGCTTTATCAAAATCACCCACCAGCTGCTTTTCGGCAACGGTATCATGAAATATCGTGTCGTTATAGTATGCAATTGATTTATCATAATTTTCACCCAGTGCCTTTATTGCAAGATTGGCTTTATCACACATAATGGATACTTCTTCATTCCGGTCTGTGATTTCATAAACACCGACATAAATATGAAAATGATACAGGTCATTGTTAAATGCATGCCCCATGGTCTGTATCGCATCCATAAAATCCTGCTCTCTAAATTCTTCTTTTGGGATGCATATTGCAAATTTGTCACCACCGGTGCGTCCATAGACGCTCCCTTCCCCACATTGTGCTTTAAGAAGATCTGCTTCCATTTTAAGGACTTCGTTTCCTTTTTCAAGGCCAAAGAGATCGTTGACCAGTTTAAAATCTTTGATATTGGAACAGATCAGCAGCCACTCTTTATCCGGATTTTCATTTAAAATTTCCGATGTTTTCTGGGCAAAATAATTCTTATTATACAATCCGGTAAGCGTATCATGTGTTGCAAGGTATTTTTCTTTTTCAAACGCAATATGTTTCTCCGTATTATCAATCAGATTCAGGAAAAAACCTATGTATTCATTCTTTTTGTCAAACAGTCTTCTGTATTCGATATCGAAATAATACGTTTTGTTGTCAATAATGGTTTGACCACTCCATTCAAGGGAAGCCGAATTGTTGATATCATGTTCTTTTATCCAGCCCTGTACATCCTCCGAGATCCCGGAAATGGAATCCAGTGAACTGTTAAATATTTTCAATGCACGCTCATTGGCATACACACATTCGTTATTTATATCAAAACATATCACAGCGTTATTCATTTCGGTTACAACGATGGACAGTGTTTTATCTACAAGTTCACGCGGAGAACGGTACAGTGTCAGGTAACAGATCAGTATTGCTGCGCATACAAAAAAAGGAAGTGACACATCAATCGGAAATTCTAAAATTCCACATATAAATTTTGAAACCGTGATCACACACATTAACACAAGTATCGGCAAATATTTCTTACGGTAAAAATCCGGTATCTGTATAATTTTGATTATAAACGATGCAATAATACAAAATACCAGACCATATGCAAACACATAGTGAAAGTAAAAAATAATGGATTTGTCGGCTACATGATACATATCAAAATTCGGGAATCGCACGGTTTCTATCGTAAATACGTTATGAAAAATTATATTTAAAAACAGTAAAATTCCATCCAGATATGCAATTATGAAACACCCCTTTTTAAACGGTGAAACCTCGTGAAAAACACGCGTATACTGCTGTGAATACTGCAATACATATATCAGCATCAGATCAAAGGAAAACCGATAAAGTGCTTCCATTATATAAGAAAATGTTTCATTTCCTGAAAAAGCAGACAGACCATTGCTAAGGATAGTAACAATTGTAAAAATGAGGCATTTCACAATGGAAGATGCCACATCACTTTTTATTTTTCTGGAATATTTGATACAAATAAGAATTGGTACTATCATCAGGCATAATAAGATCATATAAAGTTTATCCATGAAGACGTTAAACCTCCATTTAATAATAATTTCTATAACACTCCTGTTTTAAGGTAACTCCCTTATTATTTATAATAACCTAATTTCACCAGATTGTCTAATATAATTCCATTTCCCCTATCCTGAAATATTGCAAAAAAGGACGATATGATTTCTCATATCGCCCCTTATCGCCCTCTGTATGGTTTTAGAAATCTGTTAACCAAGCGCCACCCTTTCTGCATCTATGCCGCTTACAATGATCTGCTCTGCTGTCTTACCATTTTTAAAACGGTTTACTACAGATCAGCTAGTCTTCGTCAACTACCAGATCCGGCGAAATATCTGCGATTACCAGAGCGTCTTCTTTTGAAAAACCTCTCTTCCGAAGATTACGGTATACCGCCAGTCCTTTTTCGTTCTGACCTTCTGCACGACCTTCTGCACGACCCTCTGCACGTATCCCGTCAACAAACGATTTTTCATTATACTCTGTGATACACACGTCTTTCACCTCCGCTCTGTGTTTAAGCAAAAATGTCTTTAAAACATCATGCTCAATACAATAAGTTACCACTGCATCGACAGCACTCTCAAACTCCATGGTTTTACAATTTTTACGGATTTCATTGATCAGCGTCATATAATCCTTTAACGGCCGACAGTTGTTAAGTAAGTCGTCATTTCGCAAATAACAGGGGCTCCATAAGTAAGAGTCCCTGTTAAGCAATTATATATATATATAACTGGTTAATGTGTACCGTAAGACCGGTAATCCTTTTTGGCTGATCCATCAAGCGAATACATCAGTACATCTCCATACCGGAAAGCAAATTGTGCCTTATGCCAGTCTATCTTCCGCAGCGGCTGATCTTCCATCTTATACATGCTGCAGTAGCCATAATCAACGTTCTGCCGGTTTGTATAGGTAAGATGCGGGATTGGCGTTTCGCTTTCCTTGTCAAAAATTTCAGCTCCCTCCATCCAGCCCATGCCGGTATCTCCATCGCCCTGGATATTTTTAAACCCGGCTTCAAAGGTTACGATCTCGAAATTGACTACAATGTATCCATCTTTTTTCCAGAAGTCCTCTTTATAGTCAATTCCTCCGTTCTCATGCGCGTATTTCGTTACGTCAAATCCTTTTTTGACCGCATGCACATCAGATGGCAGTGAGTATTCGAAGTACCATTTCTGTTTTGACTTTGTGACCCTGTCAGGATCAACCCCATCCGGAATTACCTCATCCGGTGCACAGTCCATTCCGATATATGTGGACATACGGGATGGAATGGTAATCTCCCCATACGTGTAGACATCATAAGTTGTGGACCTGATATCTTTTGGTTTGAGTCCTGCGATTTTCGCCTTCTGGTTGAATTCTTCATCTGTTACCCCGGTATATGGGTTTCCAAGCATCATCTTTTTCACATTCTGTTTATCCAGATCACTGCCGACTTTTACAACATTGCGGTATTTGCCATTGATCGTGCCATTGTAGTAAAGGTCAACCTCTTCCAGCTTTGTAATATCAGATCCATTCACATTTCCTTTTTTTGAAACATAATAAAATGTCGGGTAGATCTTGACATAATCCGTGCCGTGGTAGATATTTCCGATGGTTATGAGGCTCATCCGGGATGTATAGCCCGGTTTTAGCACACCGAGATTGCGCATATAAGGGTGGCTTCCATCCACGGTCGGCAGGGTAAATGCACTTCTTACTTTTTCCCCATTCTGGTTGTTGAATCCCACATGGTATGCAAACCTTTTAAGTTCCAGTGATTTCGGTTTCCGGAAAACGTCGAGCCAGAACGGGTAATCCGAATAGTCGTACATATTCAGATTGTATAAACGTCCGGATACTTCGGCATTTTTGGTATCAACCGCAACATAATTGGTATTGTCTGCATTGGCACACACTTCTTCCATTTCCAGTCCATCGTTGGCATCACAGTTAATTGCACGTGCCCGGAAATCAATACCAACGGCAGCAGTTTCATTGACCCAGATAGGGAGATAGAACTTTGTGGAATCCTCGTGCAGCGTGATCCACGTATCCGCATCATAATAGGTGTAATCATCCCCATCGCACATGTATACCTCAAACGGGAATTTGACTTCCCGCGATTTAATGTATTTTGCGTAATCGCGTTCCCCGTATCCCTTCAGCGAACTGTGGTAACCACTGGTAGGCAGGTTGACGGTAAAATACCGGTCCAGTACCAGATGGTAACAGTTACCCGGTGACACCAGCTGGGTATATTCTTTCGCGTCCGTAATCGTCGGATAACATACGGTAGGGGTATGGATCACAACGTCGTTGATCGGATTTATTTCAATGTCGACATCCGGAATATTCGTATTATAATCAAACGATGGATAAAACTGTACATCACCACTCGAATTGAAGGTACCATTTGATTTTTCCGGCTCAATCAGCAGGTCTGGCTGATAAAGTATATCCCTGTCAATCTGCGTAGATTCCGGGATTCTGCCCGGAGTCGGGGTTTTCTTTTCCACTGGGTCGGCATTCATGATGATCTGTCCGTCAAATTCTAGGTAATCATTCATAACGATATACTGTCCGACTGTCCAGCCGTCTGATGGGGATATGCCTATCCTTCCACATGCCATAAATGATACATTTCCGACATTATCATAGGATGCATCCGGTTTTATGGTGACATGTTCATCCGGGAGCGAATAATTCATTACCGTAGCAGAATATATTCGGTACACCACCAGGTAGTCCACCTTCCAGTAGGAATATTCCCGCCATACCAGTTCGGTATCATGATCGTGTAATTTTTTCCCATGTTTATCGGTGTGACTGCAGCTAATATAATGGTTAAATTGCTTCTTTCCATATTTTCGGACAAACCGGTATTTATATAGGTAGGAATCCGTAAACACGTTGACATACTGCGTCTCGGATGTCGGAATTCCCTGTGTACTGTCAAACTGTTCATTGTCTCGTTTGTCTGACTGGATTACAGCACTTGTGCTGGCTGGTGTGAGCTTCTCTGCCGAGATTACATCCTCATCCTCATGAGAGTCTGGTTTCGGTTTCAGACCATTCTTCTTATAAAGCACGTTAATAACAGTACCGCCATTGTAGACTTCAAAAGTCTGACGTGCTGTTTTAAGCCACTTGGTATAGCTGCCAGTCAGGTTTCCATCCTTGTCTGCAAAATTGCAGCTTTTAAAGACCGGGGCGTTGGTTTTTGCAACTTTGTTCCGGATGGCTCCATTTTTTTTGCTTTTCTGCTTCGACACAAACGTCTTATACAAATAATAATCTGAAGTTTTCCCCTCCCCGGCACCAACACTCGAAAGTCGTGCCGGAAGGCTCTTTGAGGATGTTTTTATCTCCGAAAGGCTGATGTAGTATTTCTTTTCCAGTCCAAGTCCACGGTCACCACTGGCGATAGAGCCGGAACCACTGGTGCTGCTCCACTGGTAACCGGTATTCGCTTTATTCAGGTTTCTTGTGGCAGGATTCTTTTCAATTTTTCCATCATCTGAGTTTGTGACAGATAAAACCAGTTTCCATTTGCCCTCATAACTTTGGTAATAATTGATAGTAACCGGTGCTTCGACCTTCTTGTACTCAACCGCAATATCATACCGTGCCCTCCAGCCTTCGTTACAGCTGGCCGGCCAGCGGATGCCATACCATGTAGATCCGTTTACCCGTCTCGTGTTACGTGTGTTCGACATCTGCCTATAGGTATAGCAGCGTTCGGTAACGTTGCGCTTTGATCCGCCTTTGCTGATCGAGTATCCCTGCAGCACACCCTGGATATATACCTTGCCACCATTTTTCTGCAATGTTTTCAGATTTACACCGGCTTTGTCACACATGCTGTTAAAGACGTCTTTGGAGATGGTAAAAGTAGTTGTGACAATTCCGGTTCTATCTGTTTCATCTTTTTTCGAACAGCCTTTTGGAAGCTTATCAAAGAAAACACAATCTTTTGCCTTAGTGCCTTCCTTTCCATTTCTTCCAGTTGGATCACTGGTGACATACAATCCTACTGTTTTCCATCTGGTACCAGATGATGCGCCTACGGCTTTCACGGAAAATTTCAAATTACCAGCAGTATCAATATCAGCGGTTTTGCTACTTCCTGCTGAAATACTATTGTTTGCTGCATAACCAAGAAACGGTTCCACGAATATGAGCAAAAACGTTAATAGCATTAAAAACGCTATTTTTTTCTTTGCAACTATCATACAATATCCTCTCTTTCCTATAGTAAAAAGAGAATACACATAAATCAATGTAAAAAGTCAAGCCTAAAAAGAAGAATCCAGAAATGATTCTGGATTCTCTTTTTTATGTATACTATTTATTTCCTATTACATCCGCTAAACTATCCCCTCCCCAATCAACGCCATAGGATGTCATTTTACCGTTGGTATATGAAATATTTACTTTAATCTCATCCATAAAAGTAACTGTTTTCTTTGAACTTAAATTTTTCATAGCTGTATAACTTCCATAAATCACCTCATTCTGCAATGAACTTTTGGCAGATGGAACCTGTCCTGATTTAACCCGAAATTTAGTATAAACACGTACATAACAAGAACTTCCACCTTTATCCGTCCACAAAGAAGATGGATCTACAACTATTTGTGAACTACTAGCCACAATTTTTCTTGCTTTTGCAGCCTTTACATAAGCATTTAAAGATCTATTTAAGCTTGTATCTCTATAAGTATTGGAAAGTTCTTCTTTCCAATCTGACGTTAAGGATTTACGATAATCTATGTTAAGTCGAAGTTTTAAATTTTTTTTCACTTTCTCACATATCAAATCTTTATCCTCATCACTCATCAATTTTGCTGTTTTAGCTGGAGTAAGATCGTTTTTTGTCCGCTGCTTTGTATACCACATTTTCTTCTCATAATAAGAATTTGGAAAACTTGCAAGGATATATGGGTAATCCTTATAGTTCTTTGGCAGGTTAATGATTCTTAACACCTGTCCGTCGTAGGAAAGTTTGAATCTCTTTCCTTTGTTTTTCAGGCGATTTATCATCTTCTTTGCTTCGTCCTTGGTGATCTTTGTTTTTGGCAGAAATTTCCGGGTGCTGGAATATGTTCCGTTACTCTTTCCTACCATAATGCCCTTAGTGAAGCATTTGTACAGGGATTCCTTATATTTGTCATCAGCCTTCTTGATATCACTGATACGGTTAAAGTATTTCACATAGCCATACAGATCATAGTTATAGGAGTTTTCCCCTCCATTAACCGCGGAATCAGCTTCATTCAGGAGATATGCCGCTATCTCGTTTGTAGTAGCGGCAGCGGTATTTTTAATGCCGGCATTCTTTAATACGTCTTTCCCTGTTACTTTCTGCACCTGGCTGGCAAAATCCTTGATGCTGATCTGGTTCTTCCCGATAGTAGTTGTTTCTGTAGTCTGATTTGCTGTATCTGTCGTTGCTGTCACACCGGTATCTGCAGTCTGTGCATCAACGGCCGCCTTTACACTCTGGGTCTGTCCTGCAGCCATTACAAGGGCAAGTGCAATTCCGGATGCCTGACGCATGGAATATCTCAGGTGCTGTCTGTTGCTGTTTTTTAACCATTTGTTTTTCATATACATTTCCTCCACTCTATACCCTGGTTTCCTTTGGGAAACACCTGTTTTCTTTGTTCTGATACCACTATAACTTCTTTTTTTACGAATGGCAATAAAAATAGGAGAAAAGAAATACCAGAATTTTCAAAAAAAGTATAGGAACAATCAAATGGTATTTGTCAAGCAGAAAAAGAAAACCAT
>OBVX01000412.1_pt1 | contig 26738 bp, 20 predicted proteins | sample 1495161 | NCBI WGS metagenome assembly OBVX01 (sample SAMEA2580023, study PRJEB22360) | human gut metagenome | reverse complement strand
AAATGGCAAGAGTTAAAGGCGGTTTAGGCGCTAAGAAAAGACATAACAGAACATTAAAGTTAGCAAAGGGTTATAGAGGCGCTAGATCTAAGCAGTATAGAGTAGCAAAGCAGTCAGTTATGAGAGCACTTACAAGCTCATACGCTGGACGTAAAGAGAGAAAGAGACAGTTCCGTCAGTTATGGATTGCTCGTATCAACGCAGCAGCTCGTCTCAACGGACTTTCATACAGCCAGTTCATGCACGGCTTAAAGTTAGCAAACGTTGACCTTAACCGTAAGGTATTAGCTGATATGGCTGTTACAGATGCAGCAGGATTTGCTAAATTAGTAGAGGTTGCTAAATCTAAGCTTGCTTAGTTTAGCATAAAGAGATATATGAAAAAGCTGCCGGGCTTCATGTGAAGCCCGGCAGCTTTTTTTTATTCTTGAGCTTTTTTGTATTTACTGCGATACTCCTTAGGCGAAAGGCCTTTTATTTTATGAAAGGTCTTTGAAAAATAAAGGCTGTTATCAAACCCTATAGAGCCTGCAATTGCTGTGATGGACAATGAGGAGTGTTTAAGCAGATAGCATGCCTGTTTGATTCTGAAATCGGTCAGATATTCCTTTGGAGATACACCGAGGATGCTCTGGAATGAACGGAACAGGTGACTTCGGCTTAAGCCTATATATGATGCAATGTCCTCAACGGTGATAGGGTATGAATAGTTGGCGGAGATGTATTCGATGCCCTTTTGTACATAGGAGTTTGCACTGTTTTGCGGTGGCTTTGATGTGGCGGAACTGACAAAAAGAGCGAGGGTGGTGTAGAGTCGCCCGGTCATTTCGAGTGCATTTTCAAATTCTGTGCCTCTGGCGTCGTATATATGCATGAGCTGTCTTTTGATTTCGTTTCCGTTTGATACACTGTGTATGTATGGATGCGCTTTTGTGAAATCAGTGGCTCTTAAAATGGTTGCAGCATCGCTGCCGGTAAAGCCTACCCAGGTATATTCCCAAGGATCTTCTGCATCAGCCTGATAAATCACTTCGGTATTTGGATATACGAGAAACGCATCACCGGGAGTTAATGTGTGAACACTGCCATTTACAGTGTAGCGGCCTTTACCGCTTATGATATAGTGAATCAGATAATGGTCTCTGATACCGGGGCCCCACTGATACAGGCTATCACAGCTCTGGAAGCCTACGTTATATACGGACAGGGATACAAGCTCTTTTTCTTTTACGATATAGGAATTTTTGTATTTATTATTCATATTGCCTACCTTTACAACATTTTTACATATTTCTTCTACATTTTATTCTATACAAAAATGAGCAAATGCGCTACAATAAATTTAACAAAAATGAAAAGGAGATATTTATTATGGCAATTTTAGTTACTGGTGGAGCCGGATATATTGGAAGCCACACATGTGTGGAGCTTCTTGATGCAGGCTACGATGTTGTAGTACTTGACAATCTTTCAAATTCATCTGAGAAGTCACTTGACAGAGTTAAGGCTCTTACAGGCAAAGAAGTAAAGTTCTATAAGGGAGATATCCTTGACAGAGACATCTTAAATAAGATTTTTAAGGAAGAAAAGATAGATAGTTGTATTCACTTTGCAGGACTCAAAGCAGTAGGAGAGTCTGTGGCAAAGCCTTGGGAGTACTATAACAATAATATTGCAGGAACACTTACACTTGTTGATGTGATGAGACAGAATGGCTGCAAGAGCATCATTTTCTCTTCATCAGCTACAGTATACGGAGATCCTGCACAGATTCCTATCACAGAGGAGTGTCCAAAGGGACAGTGTACAAACCCATATGGCTGGACAAAGTCTATGCTTGAGCAGATACTTATGGACATCTATAAGGCAGATAATGAGTGGAACGTTATTCTTCTTCGTTACTTCAATCCAATCGGAGCTCATAAGAGTGGTACAATGGGTGAGAATCCAAACGGTATTCCAAACAACCTCATGCCTTATATCACACAGGTGGCAGTAGGCAAGCTCAAAGAGCTTGGAGTATTCGGAGATGACTATGATACTCCTGACGGAACAGGTGTGAGAGATTACATCCATGTAGTTGACCTTGCGGTTGGACATGTCAAGGCTTTAAAGAAAATTGAGGAGAATGCAGGTCTTTGCATCTACAATCTTGGAACAGGACACGGCTACAGCGTGCTTGATATTGTAAAGAATTTCGAGGCTGCAACAGGTGTTAAGATTCCTTATACAATAAAGCCTAGAAGACCTGGCGATATTGCTACATGCTACTGTGATCCATCAAAGGCCAAGAGAGAGCTCGGCTGGGAAGCACAGTATGGTATTAAGGAGATGTGTGCCGACTCATGGAGATGGCAGAAGAACAATCCTAACGGATATGATGATTAATTATCAGAAATATTGGCGCCCGGAGTACACTCTGTGACACGCAATACCTCGCATGCGCTAACGCTTTGCAGTTAAGATGCTGTATGAATTATGCATATAGAGTTTCACAGAATGACGAAACTGGCTTTTACGCACCGTCCGTGGTGCGTAACGCCTTGCCCCACCGTCCATGGTGGGGCATTTCTATTTGTGAAGCATAATTCTACAGCATCTAAACAGCACCGCTAGTCGCTTATGCGGGGTATTGTGCATCGCAGAGTGTACTCCGGGCATTTTACATGATATTGATATAAAATATGAAACGTTTATTTATCATAGCGTGGATAGACGCCGGACGCACCCGCAGCAGTAAAATACACCTTGCATGCGTGACTAGCGAAGCTGTTTAGATACTGTAGAACAAGCAAAGTGAGTCTAAAAAGCATAATTCGTACAGTATCTTGACAGCGTAGCGTTAGCGCATGCAAGGTGTATTTTACTGCTGCGGGTGCGTCCGGCGTCAGCAACAATCTAAAAATAAAAAAACATCGCATAAATGCGATGCTTTCGGGTTGGGCTGTATTTAATTAAATAAATATCAGTGAGCAGTCCGTACGGGAATCGAACCCGTGTTTCCGCCGTGAGAGGGCGGCGTCTTAACCGCTTGACCAACGAACCGTGTATTATACTATCATGGAGTTTAAAAAAAAGCAAGTACTTTTTTAAAAAAACTTGATTTTTTTTTCTGATAGTGCTATTATACCTATGATAACAACGTTGACTAGATTGAGAGAGGGCAAAAGTCCTCTCTCAATTCACGTTTATAAACATCAGGCAGCTATTCACAGCAATTGTGAATAGTTACAGCCATATAATCAAAAGAGAGGTGATAAAATGTCAAAGGCAAGTGTATATGAGGCAAAGACAGAGGGCTTTATACAACCAATTCTTGACAGCATGAATTTTGAGCTTGTTGATGTCGAGTATGTTAAGGAAGGCGGTATGAACTACCTGAGAGCATATATCGATAAGGAGGGTGGCATAACTGTTGATGACTGTGAAGTGGTTGCAAGGCAGATGAATGAGATTCTCGACAGAGAGGACTATATTCCTGATTCGTACACCTTCGAGGTCAGCTCGCCGGGGCTTGGAAGACCTCTCAAGAAGGAAAAGGACTATGTGCGCAATATGAATAAGGAGATAGAGATTCGCACATACAGGGCTATCAACAAATCAAAGGAATTTTATGGTCTGCTTAAAGCCTATGATAAGGATACAGTGACAATAACCGATGAAGACGGCAATGAGACTACATTCAATAAGAGTGACATTGCGCTTATACGTCAGGCATTGGATTTTTAATTAAAGCGCACGATAACACAAATAGGAGGAAAAAATAATGAGCAATGAGTTATTAGAAGCGTTAAATATATTAGAGCAGGAGAAAAACATCAGTAAAGAAACTTTACTTGAGGCAATTGAGAACTCTCTTGTGACTGCCTGCAAGAACCATTTTGGTAAATCAGACAATGTAAAGGTAGAAATAGATCCTGAGACATGTGCTTTCTCATGCTACCAGGAGAAGACGGTTGTAGATACGGTTGAGGATCCGGTTGAGGAGATTTCCTTAGCAGATGCGCACAAGGTAAACGGTAACTATCAGCTTGGAGATATCGTGAGAGTTGAGGTTAAGTCTAAGGAATTCGGACGTATTGCTACACAGAACGCAAAGAATGTTATCCTTCAGAAAATCCGCGAGGAGGAGAGAAAGGTAATATTTGACGAGTACAACAGCAAGGAAAAGGATGTTGTGACAGGTGTTGTTCAAAGATACATCGGAAAGAATGTCAGCATCAACTTAGGTAAGGCAGATGCACTTCTGACTGAGAGTGAGCAGATAAAGGGTGAGGTATTCAAGCCTACAGAGCGTATCAAGGTATATATCCTTGAGGTTAAGTCCACATCAAAGGGACCAAAGATTCTTGTTTCAAGAACACATCCTGAGCTTGTGAAGAGACTTTTCGAGTCAGAGGTTACAGAGGTTAAAGAGGGCATAGTTGAGATAAAGGCTATTTCACGTGAGGCCGGAAGCAGAACAAAGATTGCAGTATGGTCAAATGATCCAAACGTAGACCCTGTAGGAGCATGTGTAGGTATGAATGGTGCCAGAGTAAATGCTATCGTAAATGAGCTTCGCGGTGAGAAAATCGATATCATCACATGGGATGAGAATCCGGCAATACTTATCCAGAACGCACTTAGCCCTGCAAAGGTTATCTCTGTTATCGCAGATGCAGATGAGAAATCAGCAAAGGTTGTTGTTCCGGATTATCAGCTTTCGCTTGCAATCGGTAAGGAAGGACAGAATGCAAGACTGGCAGCAAGACTTACAGGCTTCAAGATTGATATCAAGAGCGAGACACAGGCCAGAGAGTCAGGAGACTTCATGGATTATGAGAATGACTATGAAGAGGATGATTATGATGACGATTATGATTATTCGGATGAGGAGCTTGCTGAGAACGAGAGATTAGCTGATACAGAACAGGCAGAGGCTTTTGATACAGAGGCTGACGAGAATGAAGCAGCAGGTACAGAAAATGATGCGGCAGATAGTGGTGATGAGCAGTAATGGCAAATAAAAAGATTCCAATGCGCAAATGCGTAGGATGTCAGGAGATGAAGGAAAAAAAGTCACTTATTCGCGTGGTAAAGACTGCGGAGGGTGACATAATTCTCGATGACACCGGCAAGAAAAACGGCAGGGGAGCTTATATATGTAAGAGCCTTGAATGCTTTAAAAAGGCTAAAAAGACAAAGGCACTTGAGCGTTCCCTTGGTGTTAGTGTATCAGAACAGGTATATGAGGAGCTTGAAAAGGAGATGAACCAAATTGACAGATAGAGTACTTTCTATGCTGGGATTAGCAGCAAAGTCAGGCAATGTGGTTAGCGGAGAGTTTTCTACAGAGAAAGCTGTAAAGACAGGAAAGGCATTTTTAGTGATAGTTGCAGATGATTCATCAGACAACACAAAGAAGCATTTTTCGGATATGACTGCTTTCTATGAGGTTCCGATTTATTTTTATAGTGACAAGGTGGGGTTAGGGAATGCAATAGGCAAAGAGTTTCGCGCTTCCCTTGCAGTAACGGATGAAAACCTTGCAAATGCAGTGATAAAAAAGCTGCAGTCGAATAAAACTGAATAATGGAGGAAAATAGATATATGGCAAAAATGAGAGTTCATGAACTTGCAAAAGAATTAAATATAAAGTCGCAGGAAGTCATAGACACATTAAACGGCACACAGTTTGCTGTCAAAAATGTGCAGAGCGGTCTTGAGGATGAGGCACAGCAAATTGTACGAAAGAAGTACGCAAAAACAGAAGCAAAAAAAGATGCACCTAAGAAGGAAGAACCTAAAAAGGATGAGGCTAAGGCAGCCGACAGACCAAAGAAAAAGGCAAGCATCACAGCAGTTTTCAATGCCCAGTACAGTAAGCAGGGTAGGAAAACAAATGGTGGAAACGGCAGCGGAAATAATGGAAATAACAGTTCGCAGCGCAGGAATGGCAATGGAAGACGCGATAATCAGTCATCACGTCCTGAGCAGCACAGCATTATTAAGCCAAGACCTGTCGGAGAGAGAGCTATGCGCCCTATAAGTGAGCGTACAGCGGATCCGTATGCAGATATGAAAGCAGCCAATTCGCGTCCGGCACGTCAGGCTGACGCTGATAGAAGAAGCGACAGACGTCAGGACAATGGCGACAGAATCAACAACAGAAACACTGACAGAAATGCCGACAGAAGCAGAAATACGGACAGAAACAGCGATAGAAGAACAATCAATCGCGACAACAATAACCGAGATAACAGCAGAGACAATAACAGAGGCTTCAGAAATGACTCCAGACGTCCTGCAGAGGGTGGCAGAAGCTTTGACAAAAATAATGACAGAAGCAGAAGCAATGACAGAAGCAGGAGCAATGACAGAAATAACGATAGAACAGGCAGCAGAGGTGATGACAGAAATCGTTTCAGAAAAGAAACAGTTGCAGTTGCAGCTCCTGATGATGTAAGAGGAAAGGAGAGCCGCGACAGAGGCAACGATAGAAAGAATAAGCATAATCACAATCAGAGCCAGAAGCAGGATAAGCTCGGAAAGAAGCAGGAGAATTACATCAATCTCGAGAAGCACGGCGGAAAGAAAAAGCCACAGCAGCCTAAGGCACAGCCAAAAGAGGATGAGAACGAGATTAAGACAATTTCTCTTCCGGAGAAGATTACAATCAGAGATTTAGCTGACAAGATGAAGGTTCAGCCTTCAGCCATCGTAAAGAAGCTTTTCATGAAGGGCGAGATGGTAACAGTTAACTCTGAGGTTGATTTTGCAGCCGCAGAGGAGATTGCTTTAGAGTTCAATTTCATCTGTGAGGAAGAGGAGAAAGTCGATGTGATTGCAGAGCTTCTCAAGGAGGATGAAGAGGATGAGAGCAAGATGGTTCCTCGTCCACCTGTAGTCTGTGTAATGGGTCACGTAGATCATGGTAAGACATCACTGCTTGATGCCATCAGACAGACACGTGTTACAGACCGTGAGGCAGGTGGTATCACACAGCACATCGGTGCATCTGTTGTATCAATCAATGACCAGAACATCACATTCCTTGATACACCGGGACATGAGGCATTTACAGCAATGCGTATGCGTGGTGCAAACTCTACTGATATCGCAATCCTTGTTGTTGCTGCAGATGATGGTGTAATGCCACAGACTGTTGAGGCAATAAACCATGCAAAGGCAGCCGGTGTAGAGATTATCGTTGCAGTCAACAAGATAGATAAGCCAAGTGCCAATATCGACAAGGTTAAGCAGGAGCTCTCAGAGTATGAGCTTATCCCGGAGGATTGGGGCGGAAGCACAATATTCTGTCCTGTATCTGCACATACTAAGGAGGGTATCGACAATCTCCTTGAGATGATTCTTCTCACAGCAGAGGTGCTCGAGCTCAAGGCTAATCCTGATAGAAACGCAAGAGGTCTCGTAATTGAAGCACAGCTTGATAAAGGCCGTGGTGCGGTTGCCACAGTGCTTGTACAAAAAGGAACACTCCATGTCGGAGATCCTATCGCATGCGGAAGCAGCTATGGTAAGGTAAGAGCCATGATTGATGACAAGGGCCGCAGAGTAAAGGAGGCTAAGCCTTCTACACCTGTAGAGATACTTGGTCTTAACAGTGTGCCATCAGCAGGTGAGACATTTGTGGCATGTGATTCAGAGAAGGAGGCAAAGGCATTCTCTGACACATATATTTCAGAGGAAAAGAATAAGCTCATCGAGGATACAAAGGCAAAGATGTCACTTGATGATCTGTTCTCACAGATTCAGTCTGGCAATATGAAGGAGCTTGATATCATCGTAAAGGCAGATGTACAGGGTTCAGTTGAAGCTGTTAAGCAGAGTCTTGTCAAGCTTTCAAATGAGGAGGTTGTGGTCAAGGTCATCCATGGCGGCGTTGGTGCCATCAACGAGTCAGATGTTATCCTTGCATCAGCATCAAATGCAATCATCATTGGCTTTAACGTCAGACCGGATCCTGTTGCCAAGGCTACAGCAGACCGTGAGGGCGTAGATATCAGACTTTACAAGGTCATCTACAATGCAATCGAGGATGTATCTGCTGCCATGAAGGGTATGCTTGATCCTGTATTTGAGGAGAAGGTTATCGGACATGCGGAAATCAGACAGATTTTCAAGGCTTCAGGCGTTGGAAACATTGCAGGTTCATATGTGCTTGACGGATTTATGGAGAGAGGCTGCCGTGTCAGAATCAGCAGAGAGGGTGAGCAGATATTCGAGGGAGACCTTGCTTCACTCAAGAGATTCAAGGATGACGTCAAGGAGGTCAAGACAGGCTATGAGTGTGGTCTTGTATTTGACGGATTTAATGATATTCAGGAATTCGATATAGTTGAAGCTTACAAGATGGTAGAGGTTCCGAGATAATCATATATTGTTTATCTTGAATTAATGTAGCTATTCGGATAGTTACGGTTTAATATAAAAAGAAAGCGGGATTATATGAGAAAGAACAGCATAAAAAATATTCGTATCAACGAAGAGGTAATGCGTGAACTGTCAAATATCATACGCGGTGAGATAAAGGATCCGCGTATCAATCCCATGACAAGTGTTGTTGCTGTCGAGGTGGCACCTGATTTAAAGACAGCAAAGGCTTATATCAGTGTGCTTGGTGACAAGAAATCACAGGCTGATACGCTTGCAGGACTTAAGTCAGCGGAGGGATATATACGCAGAACTCTCGCAAAGAACATCAATTTAAGGAATACACCTGCCATTACATTTATCATAGACCAGTCTATAGAGTATGGTGTTGAGATGTCTAAAAAGATTGATGAAGTAACAAAAAATCTCAAAGAGGATTAACAAAGAGGATTGATTATGACAGAGATTGATTCTATTTTAAAGGATGCACAATCAGTTGCCGTTTCCGGTCATGTGAGACCGGACGGCGACTGTGTCGGCTCAACACTTGCTGTATACAACTACATAAAGGATTATTATCCTGATATAAAGGCAAGGATTTATTTAGAGCCAAGCCCAAACATCTTTAAGTTTATGCAAAGAGCAGATGAGATTGACAGCAGCTATGCGGATGATACAGTATACGATCTGTTCATAGCATGTGACTGCAGTGACACAGGCAGACTGGGAAGTGCAGCTAAGTATTTTGAGTCTGCAAAAAGGACACTTTGTATAGATCATCATGTTACAAACGGGGCCTTTGCAGACGCAAATTACATCTTTCCGGATGCGAGCTCAACCTGTGAGCTTGTGTTTGAACTTCTGCCGAAGGAGCGCATCACAATACAGATAGCAGAGTGTATTTACACAGGCATGGTGCATGATACAGGCGTGTTCCAGTATTCATGCACTTCAAAAAAGACTATGGATATAGCAGGCTCCCTGATGGAGATGGGCATTGATTATTCAAGGATAATCGATGATACATTTTATACAAAGACATTTGCTCAGAACAAGATTATGGGGCAGGCGCTTTTGAATGCTGCTTTGTATCTGAATGGTGATGTTATATTGTCTGCAGTATCGCGCGCTGAGATGGAGAAGTACGATGTGCTTCCAAAGCATCTCGACGGTATTGTAAATCAGCTGCGCGTGACAAAGGATATAAAGGTTGCTGTATTTCTCTACGAAAATGAGGATGGTACCTACAAGGGCAGCCTGCGTGTAAACGGTGATTATGATGTGGCAAAGGTTGCGTCGGTATTTGGCGGCGGTGGACATGTAAAGGCCGCCGGATTTACGATTGACGGACCGCTTGAGGTGGCAACAGACCGCATCCTTACGGCAATTAAGGACAATATTTAGGGAGAGATTCTTGGGCAGATGGTTAATGGAATAATCAATGTATACAAGGAAAAGGGCTATACAAGCTTTGACGTTGTGGCAAAGCTTCGAGGCATATTCCACCAGAAGAAGATTGGTCATACGGGTACACTTGATCCTGATGCGCAAGGCGTCCTTCCTGTCTGCCTTGGAAAAGCAACCAGAGTGTGTGACCTTTTGACAGATAAGGACAAGGTCTATAAAGCTGTGCTGCTTTTAGGACAGGAGACAGATACACAGGATATTTCAGGGCAGGTCTTAAATCAGGCTGAGGTCAATGTGACTGAGCAGGCGGTGTATGATGCAATATCACAGTTTATTGGCAGACAAAAGCAGGTGCCGCCAATGTATTCGGCTCTAAAGGTCAATGGGAAAAAGCTCTATGAGCTTGCCAGGGAGGGCAAGGTTATAGAGAGAAAAGCCCGGGATATCGAGGTGTTTGATATCAAGGTTGAAAGCATTGATTTGCCTGAGGTTACGATGACGGTGCACTGTTCAAAGGGCACATATATCAGGACGCTGTGCAATGACATCGGAGAGAGGCTGGGCTGCCATGGCTGCATGAAGTCACTGCTTAGAGTAAGGGTAGCAGGCTTTGACTTAGAGCATGCACTTACACTTTCGCAGATTCAGTCAAAGGTGGATGAAGGCTGCTTTGATATGGTGATGCCTGTTGACGGAGTATTCGAAAATCTGCCGGCAGTGCATACTGCTTCAGATGCTGATAAGCTTGTCAGAAATGGAAATAAAATTCCGGCAGTGCTTACGGATTATTTAAAACACAGTGCTGACTCTGATATAAGATACAGAGTATACAATCATGAGGGCATATTTGTCGGTGTGTATTCGTATCTTGATGAGACCGGTGAGTTTAAGCCGGTTAAGATTTTTATGGAATAGAATAGTATACAGATATTATGGAATATATAAGCAAAACTCTGGATTTTCATGTCAAGGAGCCGTCCGTCATCTCGTTTGGAAAGTTTGACGGGCTTCACCGAGGACATGAATTTCTGATGGAAAAGCAAATTGAACAGAGCAATCTGCATGGCTACAAGCGCATCATATTTACGTTTGACATTCCTCCCAAATCGGAGGTACTTGGCGTTGAGTCAAAGGTTATAATCACAAACGATGAAAAAGAGTATGTGTTTGAAAAATCAGGTATTGACTATCTGATAGAGTGTCCGTTTGTGCCACAGGTGATGACGATGGAGGCGGATGCGTTTGTCAGATGGATAGTTAAAAGTCTTAATGTCAAGTGTATCATTGTCGGAGATGATTTCCGTTTCGGGCACAACAGGGCAGGAGACCATCGGCTGCTTTCTGCGATGGCAGGAGAGCTTGGATACGAGCTTATTGTGGTGGACAAGATAAAGGATGGAGACAGGGATATAAGCAGTACCTATATCCGCGAGGAGATTGCGGCAGGACATATTAAAAAGGCGAATGAACTGCTGGGATATCCCTTTTTCATAAAAGGAAGAGTAGTGCATGGCAGAGCACTGGGCAGGACTATTGGCATTCCGACAGTCAACCTTTCAGTGCCGCACGATAAGCTGCTTCCACCAAAGGGAGTGTATATGTCAAGAGTTCTTGTCAGGGACAACTGGTACCTTGGTGTAACCAATATAGGATGCAAGCCTACTATAGAGGGCAAAAATCCAATCGGTGCAGAGACATATATCATAGATTTTGGGCAGGATGTTTACGGACAGGATATCATGGTAGAGCTTCATAAGTTTGTAAGACCTGAGATGAAGTTTGATTCAATAGAAGCGTTAAAGAGCCAGATGAGTGCAGATATCAATTATACAATCAATTATGCAGGCAGTCACACATTCTAGTGTGGCTGTTTTTTTGCGAAATTACCCAAAATAACGAAAAAATGACAAATATTACGGAAATATTACGGAGAAATATTGACATTTTAACAATTTGTGATATACTCGTAAACATGGGATTATGGATAGCATGAACTGGAGGCTATATGAAAAATAAATTAAAATTAGGACAGGCAGCAGGCGTTGTAGCGTTTGCTATTATTATAGGTGCTGTATCTATGAGTTCAAGCAGCACAGTAGATGCCAGAGCATCATTAAAGGAAAACAGAACAGTCAATGCGGGGGTTGCCCTTGGTCTGACAGAGGCGGCAGATGCTACGGAGCTTCTTACAGCAGGAGCGACATCTGCTCTCACATACTACGGAGCTGAGCTTACTGTTGCGCAAAATGACAGCAATGTTGTAACAGCATCTGCACAGGGTGCACCGCAGACAGATGATGCTTCACAGGAGTCTGAGCAGGCAAATGAGGCAGCTCAGACACCGACAGCCGCACAGACCTGTGGTTATACAAATCTTGGTATGTCGGTTATCAGCAGCGGAAACTTAAATATCAGACAGGAGGCTTCGACAGACAGCGAGGTAATAGGAATACTTACCAATCACAATGCCTGTGAGCTTCTTGAGGATGCCGGAGAATGGTACAAGGTCACATCAGGCAAGGTGACAGGATATGTAAACAAGCAGTATCTTGTGACAGGAGATGAGGCAGAGGCTATTGCAGAACAGGAGATTAAGACGGTTGCCACAGTAAATACGGAAACACTGAATGTGCGTGCAGAGAAGTCAACAGAGGCTGCGGTGCTTTCGCAGGTTGGAAATTCAGAGGCATTCACGGTTAATTCTGTCGCTGACGGCTGGGTTGAGATAAGTGTGGATGATTCGGTAGGATATATATCACAGGATTATGTGACACTGGCACAGGCACTTCCTACAGCAAAGACAATAGAGCAGGTGAAGTATGGTGACGGCGTATCAGATGTAAGGGCATCTGTTGTATCGTATGCGTTACAGTTTGTCGGAAACAGATATGTGTGGGGTGGTACAAGCCTTGAGAAGGGAGTTGACTGCTCAGGCTTCACAATGAGAATTCTTGGAAAGTATGGAATCTCATTACCGCATTCATCAAGAGCACAGCCTTCATACGGCACCAAAATCAGTGCATCTGAAGCAAAGCCGGGAGATTTATTCTTCTACGGAAGTGGAAGGAGTATCTCACATGTTGCAATTTATATCGGAAACGGACAGATTGTACATGCCAGCAACAAGCGTGATGGAATCAAGGTTTCAAATGCATATTACAGAAATCCGATTTGTGTCGTAAGATATTTGCCGGATTAATAAAAAAACAGTTTACAACAAATGCTTACTATGCTATACTGCATAAGTATGGTTTTGCCCATGTTCGGTAGTTGGACACTCCGACCTATTGCTGAGCATCATACAGTTATCAGGGCGCATTATAATATAAGGAGGATCAACAATGATCGCAAAGGAAAAGAAACAGGCTATTATCGCAGAGTACGGTAGAACACCAAATGACACAGGTTCACCAGAGGTTCAGATTGCAATTCTTTCAGCAAGAATCGCAGAGTTAACTGAGCATTTCAAACAGAACCCAAAGGATCATCACTCAAGAAGAGGAATGTTAAAGATGATCGGTCAGAGACGTGGATTACTTGCATACCTTAAGGAGATTGATATCGAGAGATATCGTTCACTTATCGAGCGTTTAGGACTCAGAAAATAGTATTTTCTTTAGAGCGGGGTAATTATTATTCCGCTCTATTATTGTTTTTATTATTGTTTTTTGAAAAGCAGAAGTAAGCCGAGACCACTAAAGAGTGCATGAGAGTACATGTATTGTTTAGTAGTTTCGGAAGAGGAATACACTTCTGCAAAAGAATTTTAAGGAGAATTAATATGTACAAAAGTTATTCAATGGAACTTGCCGGCAGGACTCTTACTGTAGATATCGGAAGAGTAGCAGCTCAGGCAAACGGAGCTGTTTTTATCAAGTATGGTGATACAACAGTCCTTTCAACAGCTACAGCATCTGACAAGCCACGTGACGGTGTGGATTTCTTCCCACTCAGCGTTGAGTTTGAGGAGAAGATGTACTCTGTAGGAAAAATTCCGGGTGGTTTTAACAAGCGTGAGGGAAAGGCATCTGAGAACGCCATCCTTACAGATCGTGTAATTGACCGTCCTATGAGACCTCTTTTCCCAAAGGATTACAGAAACGATGTTACTTTAAACAACCTTGTTATGTCAGTGGATCCTGAGTGCCGTCCTGAGATAGTTGCCATGATCGGAACAGCTTTAGCTGTTCACATCTCAGATATTCCGTTTGACGGACCATGTGCCATGACACAGATGGGACTTGTTGATGGTGAGTTTATCGTAAACCCTTCACAGAAGCAGTGGGATGAGGGCGATTTACAGCTCACAGTTGCTTCTACAAAGGAAAAGGTCATCATGATTGAGGCAGGCGCCAATGAGATTCCTGAGGATCAGATGATTGAGGCAATCTACAAGTGTCATGATATTAACCAGACAGTTATCGCATTCATGGATCAGATCCGTGATGAGATTGGCAAGCCAAAGCATGAGTATGAGAGCTGTGCTATTCCGGAGCAGATGTTTGAGGATATCAAGAAAATTGTTACTCCAGAGCAGATGGAGGAGGCAGTATTCACAGATGAGAAGCAGAAGCGTGAGGAAAATATAAGAGCTATCACAGAGCAGTTAGAGGAAGCTTTCGCTGACAATGAGGAGTACCTTGCAGTACTTGGTGAGGCTATTTACCAGTATCAGAAGAAGACAGTCAGAAAGATGATTTTAAAGGATCATAAGCGTCCGGACGGCCGTGCAATCAACCAGATCAGACCACTCGCAGCAGAGGTTGATTTGATTCCTAGAGTTCACGGCTCTGCAATGTTTACCCGTGGACAGACACAGATTTGTGATGTTGTAACACTTGCTCCTTTATCAGAGATTCAGAAAATCGACGGACTTGATGCAAATATCACAACAAAGAGATATATGCATCACTATAACTTCCCTGCATACTCTGTAGGAGAGACAAAGGTATCACGTGGACCGGGACGTCGTGAGATTGGACACGGAGCACTTGCTGAGAAGGCACTTGTTCCTGTACTTCCAAGCATTGAGGAGTTCCCATATACTATCCGTGCCGTATCTGAGACATTTGAGTCAAACGGCTCTACATCAATGGCTTCAACATGTGCATCATGTATGTCACTTATGGCTGCAGGTGTTCCGATTAAGGCTATGGTTGCCGGAATCTCATGCGGACTTGTAACAGGCGATACAGATGATGATTTCCTTGTACTTACAGATATCCAGGGTCTTGAGGATTTCTTCGGAGATATGGATTTCAAGGTAACAGGTACACATAAGGGTATCACAGCTATCCAGATGGATATCAAGATTCACGGACTTACAAGACCTATCGTTGAGGAGGCAATCGCAAGAACACGTGAGGCACGTCTCTACATCATGGATGAGGTCATGAGCAAGGCAATCGCTGAGCCTAGAAAAGAAGTAAATGAGTGGGCTCCAAAGATTGAGCAGATTACAATCGATCCATCAAAGATTGGTGATGTTGTCGGACAGAAGGGTAAGACAATCAATGAGATTATCGATAGAACCGGTGTCAAGATCGATATCACAGATGATGGCGCTGTTTCAGTTTGCGGAACAGATAAAGAGATGATTGCAAAGGCAATCGACATGATTAAGATTATCACAACTGATTTTGAGCAGGGACAGATCCTTGAGGGAACAGTTGTAAGCATCAAGGAGTTCGGTGCTTTCATCGAATTTGCTCCTGGCAAAGAGGGAATGGTTCACATTTCTAAGATTGCAAAAGAGAGAATCAACAGAGTAGAGGATGTACTCACACTTGGAGACAAGGTAAAGGTTGTTTGCCTTGGCAAGGACAAGATGGGAAGAATCAGCTTCTCTATGAAGGATGTAAAAGAGGATTAATTAATATACGTTAAAGTATAACAATAATATCCATGTAAAGGGCTGCACGCAGGTGCAGTCCTTTTAATATATGAAATTATATTAATGAGGTTTGAGTTAGGACAAAACAGGTGCGTTTGTGTATGTGTTCACGTAGTGATTAATACTATGATATGAGAGTCAAAAGGTATTTTGACCCTTTAATCATACTATGAGCGAAGCTGTGTCATATTGTGAAAACGAATCATATACTAAATTAAAAAATAAAATAATAATGAAAAATGCGAAATATAGTATAAATGCAAATCTGGTATATAAAAATGGATATAGTGGTAAAAATGTCAATATAGCAGTGCTTGATACGGGTGTGTTTAAACACAAACAGCTTGATGGGTGTATAAAGCACTTTATGGATTTTGTGGGTGGAAAGGAGACATGTTATGACGATAACGGGCATGGTACACATGTGTGCGGTATATTATCGGCTGCAGATATAGGCATGGCTCCGGGGGCAGGACTATATGTGTTTAAGGTGCTTGATTATCTTGGCATGGGACAGACATCGGATTCAATTCGTGCACTTAAGTATATAAAAGAAAACTGCGTCAGACTTAATATAAAAATACTCAACTTCTCTGTAGGATATCTGCCATGTTCTGATACAGCAGAGCGTATTAAGATATTGAAGCTGATAGATGAATTGTGGGATATGGGAGTGGTAGTTGTTGCAGCAGCGGGCAACTACGGCCCGGCACCGTTTTCTGTAACTGTGCCGGGAATTTCAAGAAAAATAATAACAGTCGGAAGCTTTGATGATATAAGAAGTGGCAAAGGTCCTACCGACTGTTGTATTGTAAAGCCTGAGATTCTGGCTCCCGGGCATGATATCATAAGCCTTGGAACGAGAGATGGCACATATGTAAGAAAAACAGGTACTTCAATGGCTACACCGATTGTGTCAGGTGCCATAGCACTTCTATTGGAAAAAAATCCAAATATGAGACCGGAGGCGGTTAAGCTAGCCCTGTATAATACATGTGACAGGGCAGGGGATAGTCACAAAGGCTCGTGGGGGATTATAAATGTTGATAAATTGGTGGGAATATTATAATATGTATTAGAGATTTATTATAGAAAATATAGGAAATATTAGGTTGTATAATAGTAATTTCGTGGTAGGGCTTATATGAGAAAAATATTACAAAGACTGCTTTCAAAGCTTTTTATAGTTTCGACAATAATAATTATACAGATGATATGGTGGTTCTTTTTGTTTTATACGGCATCTGTTGCCAGCAGGGTGTTTCAGGATCTGCTGTATGTGGCAGCCATATTGCTTTCGCTTTATATTGTCAACAGGCGGATGAAAATGTATATAAAAATGTCATGGATATTTTTGATACTGAGTGTTCCAATCGTTGGTATTCCGTGCTATTTCTTTTTCGGAAGACCGGAGCTTACGTCGAAGACACAGAAAAGAATGGCAAGAATTGTGGAAGCATATGCGCCGCTTCGGCCTGAAAACGAGCTGCTAAATGAGACACTCAGACTGACAGATATGGATGCATACAGACAAAGCAGGCTTATAACTCAAAATCAGAAATATCCACTGTATGCGGAGGACTGCACAGAGTACTTTAAATCAGGTGAGGAGGCTTTTGAGAGCATTTTAAAAGATTTAAGGTCAGCTGAAAAGTTTATCTTTATGGAGTATTTCATAATCGGCAGTGGTGTTATGCTTGATCAGATACTTGATATACTCAAAGAAAAGGTAAAGCATGGAGTTGTGGTGAGAATCATATATGATGATTTTGGCAGCATAAATGCCATTCCGCCACATTTTATAAAGGAGATGGAGAGTATCGGAATACAGACCAGACGATTCAATCCATATAAGCCTATGCTTTCAGTAATTATGAATGACAGGGATCATAGGAAGATACTGGTAGTAGACGGACGTGTGGCGCATACCGGTGGTTACAATATAGCAGATGAGTATATCAACAAAAAAATCAGGTTTGGATACTGGAAGGATGCCGGTATCCGTGTGGAGGGAGAGTGTGTAAACAGTTTCACGACGATGTTCCTTGAGATGTGGAATTATATCAATAAGGACAATGCAGTACATGATGAATATTTGAATCCACACAATACCTTCAGCCAGTCAGAGGAAAGCGGTTTTGTCCAGCCGTTTTGCGATTCTCCACTTGAGCATGATGATGTAGGAGAGAATCTTTATGTGAGTATCATCTCAAGAGCTAAAAAATATGTTTATATTTTTACACCATATCTGATACTTGGAACGGAGCTGTCACATGCTATGATATCGGCAGCCAGGTCAGGTGTTGATGTGCGTATTGTTGTACCAAAGATTCCCGATAAAAAGCTCATTTATCTGCAGACAAAAGCCAATTTCAGACCTCTTATCGAGGCGGGGGTAAGGATATATCTATACACACCCGGCTTTATACATTCAAAGTGTATTGTGGCAGATGATGATACTGCGATAGTTGGCACATGCAATCTGGATTTCAGGAGCATGTACTGGAATTTTGAGGATTTTGTATACATGTACAGGACTCAGTGCATCGGAAAAATAAAAGAGGATGCGATAGAGACGTTTGCGGTTTCAGAGGAGGTGTATGAGGAAAGCACAAATGATATCTCATTTGCAGGCAGGCTGCTGCAGAGTATTTTGCAGCTTTTTGCACCGCTTTTGTAAATGTGTCTGTAAAGCGTCTGATAAAAATCTGTTGAATAATGTTACAAGTTGTAATATAATAATCCAAGCGATTGCGTAAGCAACGCACGAAGAAACTGAATATGTAGCATAAAGGTGTCGGAGCAGACAAGCATTTGAATCTGATTTATGACAGGCGATGTGAAGCTGGCTCCGGTGAAAAGGGAAACAGGTGCAAATCCTGTACGAACTCGTCACCGTAATTAAGGAGTGACGGCCGATAGGTCACTGGGTAACCGGGAAGACGGCCGAAGCAATGATATATAAGCCGGGAGACCTGCCTTTGTGTTGTACGGAAACAATAGTGTTTCAAGCCACGAGTAACTGGCTGTACGTGATGAAATAATTATAATTACAGACAAGGTTATGATAGCCGTATAGTCTGGGTTAGAAGGATTTTGACATGTATAGCTCTTTGACATAATAGTACAAAGAGCTTTTATTTTTGACGCTTTAAATGTTTTCGTCTTACATATTTAAAACATGTGCAGCTTAATAGCTGCAAGGAGAATGAAAAGGAGAAAACATGAAAAAGAAATTAGTAGTAGTACTGATGGCAGCAGTTATGGCTATGACAGCAGTGACCGGCTGTGGCAGCAAGGCAGATGATGCAAAGAATGATACACAGGCATCTAAGACTTCAGAGAGTGAGACAAGCGCAAACGCAGATCAGGAGGCAGCAATGCATGTGGCAGATTTAATCGATGCAATCTACGTGCAGGAGAGAACAGATGATACGGACAAGCAGTGCAAGGAGGCTAAGGAGGCCTGGGACAAGCTCACAGACGCACAGAAGGAGCTTGTAGAGGGAGAAAATGCTGATCCTGACTATTTCGGCAGAGATACAGGCGATGCTTCAAAGGATGATCCGAGAAACCAGGATGATATCGGCGAGAACGAGATTCTTGTAGTAAGCTTTGGTACATCCTTCAACGACAGCCGTGTGGCTGATATCAAGGGTGTGGAGGATGCAATAGCAGCTGCAAATCCTGACTGGTCAGTCAGAAGAGCCTTCACAGCACAGATTATCATCAATCATGTACAGGCAAGAGATGACGAGAAGATTGACAATATGGATCAGGCACTTGAGCGTGCAGTCAAAAATGGTGTAAAGAATCTTGTGGTACAGCCTACACACCTGATGCATGGAGCAGAGTATGATGAGCTTTCAGAGGCTGTAGAGAAGTATAAGGATAAATTTGAGTCTGTAAAGATTGCAGAGCCACTCCTCGGTGAGGTTGGAAGTGATGCAACAGTTGTAAATGAGGATAAAAAGGTCGTTGCAGAAATTCTTACAGAGGAAGCAGTAGAAAAGGCAGGCTATGACAGCCTTGATGCTGCAAAGGAAGAGGGTACAGCATTTGTATTTATGGGACATGGAACAAGCCATACAGCAAAGATTTCATACAGCCAGATGCAGAGCCAGATGACAGCTTTGGGTTATGAAAACGTATTTATCGGAACTGTAGAGGGTGAGCCGGAGGATACATCATGTGAGTCTGTCATTGAGAAGGTGTCAGCCGCTGGTTACAAGAATGTCATTCTTCGTCCGCTTATGGTTGTTGCAGGAGACCATGCCAACAATGATATGGCAGGAAGTGATGATGATTCATGGCTTTCACAGTTTAAGGCGTCAGGAAAGTTCGATAAAATCGATACACAGATTAACGGACTTGGTGAGATTGAGGGTATCCAGAAGCTTTATGTTGAGCATACAGCGGCTGCCATGAGCAAGTAGCAGTTACTTAAATGTATAGTGGGGAAGCTATAAAATAACAGGAGCAGTATATCAGACATGAGAAAATTATTCAGAAACAAGTTTACTTATATCGTTGCAATGACACTGGTTTGTGCCATGAGCTTGGCAGCCTGCGGCAATAAGAATGCAAAAGCTGAAACAGAAAGCAAAAAAGCAGTGCAGGACGCGACAGAGAGCACAAAAAAGGCTGAAAAAACAGAAAAGATAGCACTTTCAGATGGTACATATACAGCAGAGTTTACTACAGACAGCTCAATGTTTCATGTGAATGATGCATATGACAACAAAGGTACACTCACCGTGAAGGATGGCAAGGCAACAATACATGTTGCTCTTACATCCACACACATTGTAAATCTCTTTTTGGGAACAGCAAAGGATGCCTCAAAGGACAAGGCTGAGCTTTTGGAGCCAACTGTTGAGACTGTCGATTATGGAGATGGCACAACTGAGGAGGTCAATGCGTTTGATATACCGGTTCCTGTTTTGGATGAGGAATTTGACCTTGCACTTATCGGTACAAAGGGCAAATGGTATGACCACAAGGTAAAGGTTTCAAATGCCACACCTGCGGACGCAGATGCAAGCGTATCTGAGAGTGCAGGAAAAGAGCTTCCTGACGGAACATACAATATCAATCTCGATTTCGAGGGCGGAAGCGGTAAGGCGAGCATTGCATCACCGGCTGAGGTGACTATAAGCGGTGGCGCTGCTATTGCAACAGTGCAGTGGAGCAGTCCAAACTATGACTATATGATAGTTGACGGACAGAAATACATGCCTGTAAATACAGACGGCAATTCTGTATTTGAAATTCCGGTTAAGCTTGATACACCTATGCAGGTTATCGGAGATACAGTTGCTATGAGCAAGCCGCACGAGATTGAGTACACACTCACCTTTCATTCAGATTCTGCTACAGAGGTGCTTGGTGAGGATGGAGAATAATTAAGCTATGCATGGAAGAAAAAAGATAATTATATATATATTGATATCAATTATAGGACTGTTCTGGCTGTCAGGCTGCGACAGTCCTTCTTCCGATTCAGGGAATACCGAATCGAAGGCTGAGGCAGAGGCACAAAATGGTCTTATATACAAGAGCAGCATGAAGCTTTTATATGCAAAGAATTTTTCTGTTGACTATTATGAGGGTGGATACAAGATACTTACGACAAAGGACGGTACCAAAATACTTACCGTGCCAAAGGGCAGAAAGACTCCAAAGGATATTGACAAGGATATAATTGTATTGAAGGAGCCTGTAAGTGATTTGTATCTGGTCGCATCAGGGGTGATGGATATGTTTGACAAGCTTGATGCAGTGGACACTATTAAATTTTCGGGGCTTGACAGTGACGGCTGGTACATTGACAGTGCAAGAAAGGCTCTTGAAAGTGGCAGAATGCTATATGCCGGCAAATATTCAAAGCCCGATTATGAGCTTTTGGTGTCAGAAAACTGTTCTCTTGCCATAGAAAATACTATGATTACCCATTCGCCGCAGGTAACGGAAAAGCTTAAAAGCTTTGATATCCCTTCAATAATCGAGTACTCAAGCTATGAGGAGGAGCCGCTCGGCAGAGTAGAGTGGGTGAAGTTTTTCGGAGCACTCACAGACAGGGATGAAAAGGCCGATGAGCTCTTTAATGAGCAGGTGGATATTGTAAATCTCATCGCAAAGACAGATACTGCTGCAAATGCTGATAGCAGACCGACAGTTGCATTTTTCTATATCACATCCAATGGACAGGTTCAGGTGCGCAAAAGCACAGATTATGTGCCAAAGATGATTTCGCTTGCCGGCGGAAAATATATTTTTGATGCATCAAATGACGACGATACAGGCAGGTCAACCATGAATATGCAGCTGGAGGATTTCTACAATGGAGCAATAGATGCTGACTATCTGATATATAACAGTGCGATAGACGGCGGTGTGAAGAATCTGAATGAGCTTTTGGACAAGTGCCCGGTGCTTGCTGATTTTAGGGCAGTCAAAGACGGCAATGTATTTTGCACCACGAACGATATGTATCAGCAGTCTATGTCCATAGGATATATGATTGATGATATGCATTCGATGATTACAGGTGCACCCGACAGCGGCATGAAATATCTGTTTAAGCTCAAATAACTGTGATTTGAGGAATGTATGTGGTGGGCTGAATTGTTACCGGATATGACAGAATGCAGGAAAATCAATAGCACAAAAAGATAAAAAGCGGAGCTACAACATGGAAAAAACCAGAAAAATAAGGTGTTTTACAACATTTATTATTCTTATAATCTTAATTATTATATTGCTTATCATGAATGTGTGCATAGGAACTGTACACATATCATTTAAGGCTGCATTTGCGACACTTTATGACCACTCAGACAGGGTAGGACGTATTGTGTGGGATATCCGCATGCCAAGAGCTATCGCAGCGATGATACTGGGCGGGGCGTTAGCGCTTGCAGGCTATCTTTTGCAGACTTTTTTTCATAATCCAATCGCGGGACCTTTTGTGCTTGGTATATCATCGGGAGCTAAGATGATCGTGGCACTTGTTATGGTATTTTTACTTGGAAATGCCATACGTGTGAGCTCACTGGCCATGATTGCAGCAGCGTTTTTGGGAGCAATGCTTTCAATGGGTTTTGTGCTTATCATTTCAAGAAAGGTAAGCAGCATGTCAATGCTTGTGGTGAGCGGTGTCATGATTGGCTACATATGCTCTGCGGTGACTGAGTTTGTGGTGACATTTGCAGATGATTCCGACATAGTAAACCTGCATAACTGGTCAAGGGGAAGCTTTTCGGGCATGACCTGGGACAGTGTCGGGGTGATGAGCATGGTGGTGGGAATCACATTTGTTTTTGTTTTTCTCATGTCAAAGCCCCTTATGGCATATCAGCTCGGAGAGTCATATGCCGTAAATCTGGGTGTAAACATAAAGCACATCCGGGTGCTTCTGGTATTGCTTTCAAGCCTGCTTTCCGCATGTATAGTGGCGTTTGCGGGACCGATATCGTTTGTCGGAATAGCCGTGCCACACATAGTAAAAAGCATGCTAAAGAGCACAAAGCCCATATATATGATACCGGCCTGCTTCCTTGGGGGAGCGGTGTTCTGCCTGTTTTGTGATTTGCTTGCAAGGATGGTGTTTGCGCCTACGGAGCTTAGTATCAGCACGGTTACGGCAGTATTTGGTGCACCGGTAGTGCTGTTTATCATGATAAGACGCAGCAAGGAGAAAAATGTCTGATGGAATATTATTTTACTGCTCAAAAGATGGCCGTTGGATATGATAACAGGCCGCTTATTGAAAATATTGATTTTTCCCTAAAAAGGGGAGAGATTCTCACATTAATCGGGCCAAACGGTGCCGGTAAATCGACTATTTTAAAAAGTATTGCAAGACAGCTTTCGCTTGTGAGCGGTACGATATATCTTGATAAAAGTGATGTAGTGACGATGAATGGCAATGAATTTGCAAAGAAAATGGCTGTTGTGCTCACCGATAAGCTAAAGACGGAGCTTATGACCTGCTATGATGTGGTTGCGACCGGCAGATATCCATACACAGGCCGGTTCGGAGTACTTTCGGATGAGGACAAAAAGGCTGTGGATGAGGCGATGGAGCTGGTCAATGTATCACAGATAAAAGATAAGGATTTTACAAAGATAAGCGATGGTCAAAGGCAGCGGGTTATGCTGTCACGGGCTATATGCCAGCAGCCGGAGATTATAGTGTTAGACGAGCCTACCTCGTATCTTGATATAAAGTACAAGCTTGAGTTTTTATCAATACTCCAAAGGCTTAAAAGACAGAAGAATCTTACGGTTATCATGTCGCTCCATGAGCTTGATATGGCAAAGCGTGTGTCAGACCATATCATGTGTATAGATGGCAGATATGTGGACAGATACGGAACTCCCGAGGAGGTATTTACTGACCAATATGTTTCAGGGCTTTTTGGAATTACGGCAGGAAGCTTTGACGAAACAGGAGAGGATTTAGAGCTGGAAAAACCGGATGGAATGGCGAGGATATTTGTCATAGCAGGAGGGGGCTTTGGCAGAAAAAGCTTTAGGAGCTTACAGCGAAAGGGTATCCCGTTTGCGACAGGAATCATCTATGAAAATGATCTGGATTATCCTGCGGCAAAGGCGCTTTCTGCTGAGATGGTCAGCGCAAGAAGCTTTGAGCCTGTAGACGATGCCCTTATTGAAAAGGCAAAGGAGCTTATTGATGCATGCGAGGGCGTTATATGTGACAGAACAGAGTTTGGCACGTATGAGCAGTTTAACAGCAGGCTTTATGAGTATGCAGTCTCTACAGGAAAAATTATAAAAATTCCTTTTCTGGAGGAACAATTGGCACAGCTTTAAGAAAGTTACTGTTCACACTACAGTTTAATATTCATGATAAAGCAACAGACTACCACATAAATTCAGACAGCAGGTATAGATATGGCAAAGGTAATTATGGTACAGGGTACAATGTCCAATTCAGGCAAGAGCTTTCTTGTCGCGGGCTTGTGCCGTATTTTCAGACAGGACGGATACAGGGTGGCACCGTTTAAATCACAGAACATGGCGCTCAACTCTTATATAACAGACGAAGGACTTGAGATGGGACGGGCACAGGTGATGCAGGCTGAGGCAGCAGGCATTAAGCCTATGGTGTGCATGAATCCTATTCTTTTAAAGCCCACAAATAATACAGGCTCACAGGTGATTGTAAACGGAAGGGTGCTTAAGAACATGCCGGCTAGAGAGTATTTTGCATACAAGAAAACTCTGATACCGGATATAAAAAAGGCATTTAAAAAGCTTGAGGAATATGCGGATATTATAGTGATTGAGGGCGCCGGAAGCCCGGCGGAGATTAATCTGAAGGAAAATGATATTGTAAACATGGGGCTTGCGCATATGGTGGATGCACCGGTGCTGCTCGTGGGTGATATCGACAGAGGTGGCGTTTTTGCGCAGCTGCTTGGCACACTTATGCTTTTAACCGATGAGGAAAAGAATCGTGTCTGCGGGCTTATTATCAATAAATTCCGTGGAGACAAGACGATCCTTGACCCGGGGATACAGATGCTTGAGGAGAGAGGCGGGGTGCCTGTCACCGGAGTGGTGCCATATATGGATGTACAGCTTGAGGATGAGGACAGCCTGACAGAGCGCTTTGACAAAAAGACAGATGGGCTTATTGATATAGCGGTCATCAGATATCCGAGAATATCAAATTTCACGGATTTCAATGTTTTTGAGCAGATGTCCGAGGTAACAGTGCGGTATGTGTCAACAGTAAATGAGCTGCGTCATCCGGATATAGTATTTTTGCCGGGAAGCAAGAATACGATGGGGGATCTTTTGTGGATGAGACAAAACGGACTTGAGGCCGCTGTCAAAAAACTTTCCTGTGAGATTCCGGTTTTTGGAATATGCGGAGGCTATCAGATGCTTGGGGCTTCAATAGCCGACCCCGACGGTGTTGAGGAGGGCGGATATATGCGTGGCATGGAGCTTCTTCCTATAGATACCGTTCTAAAAGACAGCAAGACACGGCTTCAGACAAGCGGTGAAATAGCACATGTAGATGGTGTATTGAGCAGGCTTTCAGGCTGTCACTTTCTGGGCTATGAGATACATATGGGTAAGAGCGCATATAGCGCAGCTTCAGTTGCGCAGGGGGCTTGTGCTGACAGGAAAAATGAGTTAAATAATGTCATATCTGATGGCAGAAATGTGTATGGCTCGTATATCCACGGCATTTTTGATACTGCAGAGGCCGCCAGGGTGATAGTGGATTATATTGCCGATAAAAAGGGCATTGATGTGAATGACAGCGCTATTTTAAGCTATAAGAGCTTCAAGGAAAAACAGTATGACAGGCTTGCGGATACACTGAGAGAGTATCTGGATATGGATGCAGTGTACGGCATGCTTCGTGAGGCAAGACATGATTGAAAATAATATTATTTCTGACCATTTTACAGTTGAAGAATTGAAAAAATTAAAAATAACTCCACCTGATGCAAAAATCTACAAAAAAATCCGTTCAAATTGGGATTCGGTGGCAAAGCCGCTCGACGGCATGGGTGATTTTGAGCTTTTAACGGCTAAAATCGGTGCTATTTTGGGAGATGAAAATATAGATATCTCAAAAAAGGCGGTCATAATGATGTGTGCGGATAATGGTGTGGTTGCTGAGGGCATCAGCCAGTCCGGACAGGATGTGACACTTGCAGTTGCAAAATCCATGGCAAGGAAGGCTTCATCTGTCGGACGCATGGCAATGACTGCAGGGGTTGATACAATTCCTGTGGATATAGGAATAAACAGTGACGAGAGTGTTAAAGGGCTGCTTCAAAGAAAGGTGCGCATGGGCACGAGAAACTTTGCAAAAGAGCCTGCCATGACAAGGGCTGAGACACTTGAAGCGATTGCAGCAGGTATAGAAATAGTGCGTGGGTGTAAGGCAGACGGCTGCAGAATTATTGCAACCGGTGAGATGGGTATAGGAAACACCACCACAAGCGCGGCAATGGCAGCCGCCATGCTAAGGGGCAATGTGGCCACGGGGACAGGAAGAGGAACTCCGGAA